>ENA-OYXB01000164-OYXB01000164.1-human-gut-metagenome-genome-assembly--contig:-NODE-164-length-26110-cov-9.480177_pt1 | contig 26110 bp, 22 predicted proteins | sample MGYA00244176_ERZ653409 | MGnify/ENA primary metagenome ERZ653409 (study PRJEB26926, sample SAMN06164912) | human gut metagenome | biome: ENVO:00009003; feature: ENVO:2100002; material: ENVO:00002003... | reverse complement strand
GATACTGGTCTGGTCATCGACCTTCATCACCTTGACGCCGCCGGCGTAACGGGACTGTTTGGAAATCTGATCGGCCGGAATGCGGATGATGACGCCGCTGTCGGTAATCAACATGATGTCGTTGTTGTCATCCACCTTCTCAAAGCCCGCTACCGGACCGTTCTTGTCGCAGTAGTAGTTGCGCAGGCCCTTTCCGCCTCTCGATTGCAGGCGATACTCGGAAATATCGGTGCGGCGTCCCAAACCGGATCGCGAAACGGTGAGGATATCCTTACCATCCTCGGCAACGACCATACCGATCACCTCATCGCCCTCATCCAGCGTGATGGCCTTGACACCGCGGGCGGTTCTGCCCATCGAGCGGGCATCCTGCTCGTTAAAGCGGATGCTCATGCCGTTTTTCGTCGCCAAGATGACATCGTCGCTGCCGTCGGTGATCTTTACCCACGCCAGCTCATCGCCCTCGTCCAGATTGATGGCGATCAGGCCGCTCTTACGCACATTCATGTAGGCGTTGTACTCGGTGCGCTTGATGACGCCGTGGCGGGTAACCATGACATAGTACTTATCCTCCGCCGCAATGTCACCGGTCTTGATGACGCAGGTGATCTTCTCTTCCTGCTCCAGCGGCAAAATGTTGACTACATTGGTGCCGCGGGAGGTGCGGGAGCCCTCTGGGATCTCATAGCCCTTGATGCGGTACACCTTGCCCTTATTGGTGAAGAACATCAGATAGTCGTGGGTGGAGCAGGTGTAGATGTCGCTGACAAAGTCCTCGTCGCGGCGGCTCATGCCGCTGATTCCTCTTCCGCCGCGGCGCTGTGTCTTGTAGACATCCAGCGGCTGGCGTTTGAGGTAGCCAAAGTGGGTCAATGTGACGACGCACTCCTCCTGTGGGATGAGATCCTCGATGTCGACCTCTCCCTCCACAGCAGCAAGCTCGGTGCGGCGCGGATCGTTGAACTTTTCTTTGATCTCCAAAAGTTCCTCTTTGACGATGGCGCGCACCCTCTTCTCGTCGGAAAGGATCGCGTTGTACTCGGCAATCTTGGCGTGCAGCTCATCGACCTCGGCCTGCAACTTTTCGCGCTCCAGGCCGGCCAGGCGGCCCAGAGGCATCTGGACAATCGCCTGTGCCTGTGCATCGTCCAGGTTAAAGCGCTCCATCAACACCACTTTGCCTTCCTGCACAGTGTAGTGGGAACGGATGATCGAGATGACCTCGTCGATGTAATCCAGCGCGGTCATCAGGCCCTCCAAAATGTGGGCGCGCTCCTTGGCTTTTTTCAGGTCAAAGATGGTTCTGCGGGTAATGATCTCTTCCTGGAACTTGATGTATTCGTCCAACATCTGGTGCAGGGTGAGCGTCTTTGGCTCGCCGTTTACCAGCGCCAACATGATGACGCCGACGGTGTCCTGCAACTGGGTGTAGGAAAACAGCTGGTTTAAAACAATCTGTGCATTTGCGTCGCGCTTTAATTCAATGACGATCTTCATGCCTTTGCGGCTGGACTCGTCGCGGATGTAGCTGATCTGATCGATCTTCTTTTCTTTGACCAGCTCCGCAATGCGCTCAATCAAGCGCGCCTTGTTGACCATGTAGGGGATCTCGGTGACGACGATGCGCTCGCGGCCATTCTTCATCTCCTCGATGTGGGTCTTTGCACGCAGGATAATTTTACCGCGGCCGGTCGCATAAGCAGCACGCACGCCGGAACGCCCCATGATGATGCCGCCAGTCGGGAAGTCTGGGCCTTTGATGTGGCTCATCAGCTGTTCCAAGCTGGCGTTTGGGTTATCCAACAGGCAGCAGACGCCGTCGATGACTTCGCCCAGATTGTGCGGAGGGATGTTGGTGGCCATACCGACTGCGATGCCGGTCGAGCCATTGACCAAAAGGTTTGGAAAACGGCTCGGCAAAACGACCGGTTCCTGCAGACGGTCATCGTAGTTTGGCCGGAAATCTACCGTATCCTTGTCGATATCGGTGAGCATCCGCATCGAAATTTTGCTCATCTTGGCCTCGGTGTATCGGTAAGCTGCCGGAGGGTCTCCGTCGATCGAACCGAAGTTTCCGTGGCCATGTACCAGCGGATAGCGCAGCGAAAAGTCCTGTGCCAGACGCACCAGCGCATCATAGACCGAGGCGTCGCCGTGTGGGTGGTACTGACCGAGCACGTTGCCGACGGTGTCTGCGCACTTGCGGAAGGCGCGCTCCGGGTACAGTCCATTGCCATACATGGTATACAGGATGCGGCGATGTACCGGCTTTAAACCGTCCCGCACATCTGGGAGCGCACGGCTGGCAATGACCGACATGGAGTAATCCAGATAGGCATCCTTCATCTCCTGCTCAATATCTTTTTGAATCAGGTTCTCGCCCGATGTCAGGTTTTCACCCGATGTATTCATCTAAACTCATTCCTTCCTTTCCACACAGGCCGCCGGTTTACTTCTTGGTTTTGTCACTATAAATTTCCGGCACTTTTTGCTGCATCAGCCGCTCAAATTCCTGAGCCTGCTCCTCTTCCAGTACGGCCTTGGGCAGGACGTAGGTGTGGTTCCCCCGATAGAGAATTGAAAAGCCGTGTTTGAGCTTGTAGACATATCCAATCTCGCTGTAGGGCACTTCCTGTTCGTTCAAAAAGAGGCTCTTTTCCCCGACGATCACCCGCTGATTGCCCTCTTCCTCAAAGGCTTTTGCAATCGCCTTGTTGGCTTTTTGAAAATTTTTGCGCAGCAGCAGTGCCATCGCGCCCAACACAATGGCAAAGATCAGCATAAATCCGTTGCCGGTGTAGGCATAGCCGATAACCTGCACACACATCAACAGTGTCAGCAGGATAAACAGCCGGCGCGGCTTTTTGTTGGTGCCGTCAGCCTTATCGGTCTGCTCGAGCGACTCAAAAAAGTCGATGTACCGCGCAGTAAAGTCGATGCGGTACCCTTCCGGCACCTCTTCTTGCTGCGTTTGTTCTGTTTGAGCGCTCTGGGGCTGCTCTGCCTGTTCCTCCAGGCTTTGTGTGTTCTCCACCTGCTGCTCTGTTTGGGGCTGCTGGTTCGTTTTGTTTTCCATATCAAGCGGTTCCATATTGCTAAAACCTCTTTTCTTTTTCAGTTGTTATCCCCGCATTTTTTCCGACGAAAGCTTTTGTAGCTGCTCGCGGATAACCGGGTCGGCATCTTGAATGGCCTTGAGCGGCAAAATCAGCCGTCTGCCGTCTTTGGCGCAGATGACCAGAATATTTTGCAGTTGTTCAACGGCAGAAATGTCGATTACCAAAACGGTGGTGCGGTGTTTGCCGCCAGCAAAGCTGACGATTTTATCCGGCTCAAAGGCATATTCCACCGGCATCAACATACTCGGGTCCTTTTTTAGCTCCTTAGAAACCGAGTTTTTCAGCGCGATGGGGAACATCACATAGTTATAGAACAGGTTAAAAATCTGAAAAACAATCATGACAACACCGGCCACCAGATAGATATCTGCCAGCCATCCCTGTTCTACCAATGCGCCGCGGTAGATGGCCACACATCCCAGGACGGTGAACAGCACTGCCCACAAAATGGCGCGCTGTCTGCCTTTTTTGATGCGGTCCTTCGAGTGGGCCATGGCGTACTCGGTAAAGTCCTGTTCGGTCAGGGAGGCGGTCATGCGGTGTGCAAAGTCGTTTACGGTGCGCTTTTCCGGCGCGTGCTGTGCAGTTTCTTTTTTCATGGCCGTTCTCCTAGATATCCAGATTGTTGACAAACTTGGCGTTTTGTTCGATGAATTCCCGTCTCGGTGCAACCTTGTCTCCCATCAGGATGGTAAAGATCTCATCTGCACGTTCTGCGTCATCCATCGTTACCTGAATCATGGTGCGGCGGGAAGGGTCCATGGTGGTCTCCCAAAGCTGCTCGGCGTCCATCTCGCCCAAGCCTTTATACCGCTGAATGTCCACCTTGCCGCCGTCTACACCCAATTCTGCGATGTATTGGTCGCGCTGTGCATCGGAATACGCATAGCGAACCTTTTTGCCGCGCGAGAGCTTAAACAGCGGAGGCTGTGCCAGATAGATGTGGCCCTGTTCGATGAGGGGACGCATGAAGCGGAAGAAGAAGGTCAGCAGCAGAGTGCGGATGTGGGAGCCGTCGACATCGGCATCGGCCATTACGATGACCTTTCCGTAACGCAATTTCTCCATATCCAGGTCGTCGCCGACGCCGCATCCAAGAGCGGTGATGACCGGCAGCAACTTTTCGTTGGTGTATACCTTGTCGAGTTTGACGCGCTCGACGTTGAGCATCTTGCCCCACAGCGGCAAGATGGCCTGGAAGGTGCTGTCGCGTCCCTGTTTTGCAGAGCCGCCCGCCGAATCGCCCTCGACGATGTAGATCTCGGTGTGGACATTGTCGTGGTCGGAACAGTCCGCCAGCTTTCCTGGCAGGCTGACGCCCTCCAGGGCGGATTTTCTCTCGCGGGTGCGGTCACGTGCAAGGCGGGCCGCCTCTCGTGCCTGAGCAGCCGTCAGGGCCTTATCCATGATGATTTTGGCCACAGCCGGGTTTTCCTCAAAGTAGGTGCTCATTTTATCGTAGGTGATGCGGTAAACCAGCGAACGGATTTCGGTATTGCCCAGCTTGGTTTTGGTCTGGCCCTCGAACTGCGCTTCCTCCAGCTTTACCGAGATAATCGCCGTCAGGCCCTCCATAACGTCCTCTACCGAGTATTTGTCGCTCTCTTTTTTAAAGACCCCGGTCTTTTTTGCATAGTCGTTAAAGACCTTCAGCAGGGCTGTGCGGAAACCGATCTCATGGGTTCCGCCATCGGCGGTGTGGATATCGTTTGCAAAGGAAAGCAGGGTCGTGTTGTAGCTGTCGTTGTATTGCAGCGCTACCTCCACCGAGGAGTGCTCTCCATCGCCGGAAAAATAGATGACATCCGGATGCAGCACATCCCAGATATTTTTCTTGCGCTCGTGGATGTAGCTGACAAAGCTGCGGATGCCTCCCTCATAATGCAGCACCTCGCACACCGGCTTTTCCTGGCGCTGATCGGTGAAGGTGATGTTGACTCCGCCATTTAAGAATGCCTGCTCGCGAAGCCGCTTTAACAGGACCTCGTAATCGTAGGTGGTGGTTTCGGTAAAGATCTGTGGGTCCGCCTTAAAGGCAATCTGTGAACCGGTCTCGTTGGTCGCTTCCAGTCTTTGCAGGTCGCAAACCGGTTTTCCGTACTCAAAGCGCTGGTAATAGCGGTAGTGGCCGTCACAGACCTCCACCTCCAGCCATTCGGACAGCGCGTTGACGACCGAGGCGCCGACGCCGTGCAGGCCGCCGGAGACTTTGTATCCGCCGCCGCCAAATTTGCCGCCGGCGTGCAGCACGGTAAAGACAACCGTCACCGCAGGGATGCCCAGTTTTGGCTGGATGCCTACCGGGATGCCGCGGCCGTTATCCTTGACGCGCACGATATCTCCGGGCAGCAGGTCGACCAGGATTTTGGTGCAATAGCCCGCAAGCACCTCATCGATGGCGTTGTCGACAATCTCATATACCAGGTGATGAAGACCCTGCGGACCGGTGGAGCCGATGTACATGCCGGGGCGCTTGCGCACCGCATCCAGTCCCTCAAGGACCTGGATATCACTGGCATCATACTTTTCGGTGGTATCCGGCTTTTTTTCAGGTGTATTTTCCAAGATGATTCCCTCCATCATGTCGTTTGGTGTCGGTCCCAATTGACCATCTATCCTAAGTTGTGTCCGCAAAAAGAGGATCTCCCGAAATCCATTTTTTGAAGCGGGCAAAACTTGCGGATTTTCTTTTAGAACGCCCTTTTATTATACCATAAATCCCACACCTTTTACAACGCTTTTTATGCCGATTTCTTTCTTCTTTATAGTATTTTTGCAGCAAAGTTCGAACTGTGGCCTAACAGAGCCATTTTTCACTCCTTCGATTTTTGTAAATGATGCTCATTTATAAAGCTCAAAACAGCGCAAAAAAACCGCAGGTATTTTACCTGCGGTTTTCCCTTTTCTCTATTGCTCCCTTGCGTTTCCCAGCCGTTGCACAAACCCACTGCGCTTTTTTAGCGTGGAGCAGGAAATTTGGGAGATATAGACAGTGATCTCCCCTTCTCCCAAACGTGCGCCATCCGAGCAGACAATAAAGGATTTTGGCAGTTCCGAAGAAACATTGACCACCCTGTGCTCCTTCTCTTTTCCCCCCAGATACTCCTTGGTGATCTTGGAGACGGAGGTGTTTTCGATGTCAAAGATGCCGATGATATCGCGGCTGCGCACCACGACATCCTGTCCCAAATGCAGGTACATCCCATTGCCTCCCTTGTCTAAAAATCCTCAATCTTTTGCAGCTGGCCGCCTTCGATTAAGAAGCTGCGTCCACTTTGCATCTGCCGAAAGCTCTCATCGTCGCAGCAGGTGACAAACACCTGTCGATTTTCCAGATGGTTGAGCAGATAGTCCCTTCGCCCGGCGTCCAACTCGCTCATGACGTCGTCCAGCAGAACGATGGGTGCTTCCCCTGTGGTCTCCTCGACCATGCTGCATTCAGCCATCTTCATCGCCAAAACGCTGCTGCGCTGCTGTCCCTGCGAGCCGTACAGCCTCGCCGGCATGCCGTTGACCAAAATTTCCAGATCGTCTCTGTGCGGACCGCAGCGGGTGCTGCCGTGCTGGATGTCGCTCTCGCGGTCGCGGCGCAGCTGTTCCAAATAGAACGCGCGCAGCTGCTCCCGTGGGTACTGATGGGCATCCGGCAGCCCGCACTGATATTTTAGATCCATCGTCTCCCGTCCGGAGGAGATGCCCTCATACACCTGCGCCACCTTCGGACAGATGCGCTCGACATATCTTGCCCGGCAAAAGGCCACCGCAGCGGCGGCCTTTGCCAAAGACTCCTCCCAGACATCCATCGTGTCGCGCAGCTGAGGAAACTGCACAAGGTCCTTGAGCAGGGTGTTGCGCTGCAACAGGATGCGCTGATATTCCCGCAGATAATAGCCATATTTGGGCATCAGCTGGGCGATCGCCGTATCCAAAAATTTGCGCCGAAACGCAGGCCCCTCCCGCACCAAAGAGAGGTGTGCGGGAGAAAAAACCACCGCGTAAAATGTGCCCGCAAGCTCTGCAGCGCTCTCAAGCGGCACGCCGTTGAGCTGCACCGATTTGGTGCGCTTTTCTCCCCCTGCGGCTGCTTCCGGTGCGAACAGTTCGATCTTGGCCGACTCCTGCCGCACCGAATCCGAGAAGGTGACTGCGACGCTGCAGCGATTCTGCCCGAAGCGGATCATCTCCCGGTCCTTTGCGCCGCGAAAGCTCTTATCCCCGGTAAAAAGCCAAATGGCCTCGATGAGGTTGGTTTTTCCCTGCGCGTTTTCCCCGTGGATGACGTTGACCTGCTCTGACGCCTGCAACTGCAAAGAGGCAATATTGCGAAAATCGTGCAGTTCCATCGCAACAAGCTTCACTGGCCTTTCCTCCCTGCCTTATCCGGCAACTGCCTCAAAGCAGCGGCCCTGCACTTCCACCAGATCCCCGGGGCGAATCTTTTTGCCCCGCATGGTGCAGACCTCGCCGTTGACCTTCACTTTGCCTTCCAGCACCAATTCCTTTGCCTGGCCGCCGGTATCGGTGAGTCCCGCATACTTTAAAAAGGAGTCCAATTTAATAAATTCGGTCGTGATTTGTACCTGTTCTGTGTTAGTCATCGTTTTTCACCCTCACTGGCAATACCAAAAACAGAAAGCTCTCTCCCTCCAGCGGCAGAATGCGCATTGGGGAAAGTGCGCCGTTAATCTCCAATTTGACCATATCGCAGTCGGAAGCCTTGAGCGCGTCGAGCAGATATTTGTTGTTAAAGCCCATGCTCACCGGCTCGCCGGACATCTCGCACTCCACCTCGTCGTGGGCCTTGCCCATCGAAGTCGAGCAGTTGAGCTGCACCTTGTTTTCCATCACCGCAAGGCGAATGGGGCTGCGCAGCCTGTCCGAAATCAGCAGCGAGGTGCGCTCGACTGCGTCGGTCAAACTGCGGGTGTTGACCTTGACGGTGGTCTTGCTGACCTTCGGAATGGCTGCGTTGTAGTCGAGGAATTCGCCCTCAAGCAGGCGAGACACTACATAATATCCGCCAATGCGAAAGACGATGTGTTTTTGGGAGATGGCGAGATACGCCTCATCATCCTCATTGCGCAGCAGCTTGGAAATCTCCGAAAGGGTCTTTCCCGGCACGACAAAACGGGTGGTCTGATCGGACACAATCGGTTCGCGGCGCAGTGCCAGGCGGTATCCATCGACCGAGACCAAGGTGACGCAGGAGTCCTTGACATCAAACAGCGAGCCGGTGTGCACCGGTTTGGAATCGCTGGTTGCGATGGCAAAGAGGGTCTGGTCGATCATCGATTTGAGCGCGCCCTGTTTGAGTACAAGGTCGGACTCCTGCTCAAAGTTTGGCAGCTCCGGGTATTCCTCCGCGTCCAATCCCGGAATGGTAAATTCCGAAACGCCGCCGTGGATGGTGGCGAGGTTGCGCTCATCCGAAGAGATGCAGACGGTGTCCGCCGGGATGCGTCGAATGATGTCTTGCAACAGCTTTGCAGAGAGGATCAGCTGTCCTGTCTGCTCGGTTTTGGCCTCGATGGTGGTCACGATGCCCAGTTCCAGGTCGTAGCCGGTCAGCTGCAGCTGCCCGTCCTTTGCCGAAAGCAGTATGCCCTCCAGCGCTGGGATCGGAGATTTGGCGCTGGTCGCACGCGCCACATTGGAAACCGTCTCGACGAGCGGTTCCTTTTCACAGATAAATTTCATGGTGGGATGTCCTCCTTATCGCATGCAGATAAGATCGATGTGCAATAAATCTATAGTTTGTATTATAGCATATTTTGGTTTTCTGGCAAAGGATTTCATGGTGTCCGCCACGGGCGGACGGGGGATTTTGAAGATAAGAACATTTTTTCTTTGCAAAATGAAATCAATTTGCAGCCTCTTTGCAATGCAGCGTCACATTTAGCAGGATCCTCTTTTTGACTCTGCAATTTTTCCCAGGCACAAAAAGAGGATGGAGTGGATAGGAGAATAAAGATATAAAATATAGTAATAGTAGTAGGAGCGGTGGATTTGTTGATAGCCCCAAAAAACCGCATCATAAAGCCTTAAAACGAAGTTGCGAGGGTGGGAAAATGAGAGAACAATTTTTGGGAAAAGTGGAAATTCCAAAAGTAGGTGAGGAAAAGAGTTGAAAACTTCGTTGAAAATGTGGAAAGGTGGTGGAGGAAAGAGGGGAAAGAAAGGGCAGTGAAAAAAGAGAGGGGAGGCTAGGTGAAAAGAGGTGGAATGTGAAAAGCTGTCCTTGCGGGGAAAAGGGGATAAAAAATGCACATAGAACAGATTTTCCACAGACAAAAGGAGAAAAAGAAGGGGTGCTTTTGATCAAAAAGCACCCTCTGTTTTGGCTATGCGTCGCGTATATTTTTGATGATGTCCTCGACCGTCTCCTTATATTTGGTGTCCTGCTTCATGTTTTTGACCACCTGGCTGGTGGCGTAGACGACGGTGGAGTGGTCGCGGCCGCCAAATTCGTTGCCGATCGCGGCCATCGACATTTGGGTAATTTCCCGGATGACATACATCGCGATCTGGCGCGCATTGGAGATCTGGGAGGAGCGCTTGGAGGAGCGGATGTCCTCCGGGCTGACGCCAAAGGTGCGGCCAACCTCCGAGATGATCCGCTCGACGGTGACCGGAATCGGCTGGTTGTCGGTGAGAATTTCGCGGATGGCGCTCTGTGCCAGCAGGATGGAGGGAGGAGTCTGCGCGAGCTTGTTGTAGGCGTTGAGCTTTTTGACAACTCCCTCGAGCTGCCGGATGTTGTTTTTGACGTGGTTTGCGATGTACTCCTCGACGATGCTCGGGATTTCCAAATCCAGCAGCTCCGCCTTGCGCTTGATGATGGCGATGCGGGTCTCAAAATCCGGTGGCTGAATGTCCGCGATCAGTCCCCATTCAAAGCGGGTGCGCAGCCGCTCTTCGAGGGTTTTGATCTCTTTTGGCGGTCGGTCGGAGGTCAAAACGATCTGTTTATTGTCCTGATAGAGCGAGTCGAAGGTGTGGAAGAACTCCTCCTGGGTGCTCTCTTTGCCGCCGATAAACTGGATATCGTCGACCAGAAGGACATCTGCTTGGCGGTATTTGTCGTGAAACTCCTGGGTGGATTCATTTCCAATGGCGGCAATCAGCTCGTTGGTAAACTCCTCGCCCTTGACGTAGATGACGTTGGTTTTGGGGCGGCTCTCCTTGATCTCACTGGCGATGGCGTAGAGCAGGTGAGTCTTTCCAAGGCCCGAACCGCCATAGATAAACAGCGGGTTGTAGGCACTGGCGGGATTTTGCGCGACGGCGCGGCAGGCAGCTTGGGCAAATTTGTTGGAACTGCCCACAATAAAGGTGGCAAAGGTGTACTCATATTCGCCGCCCTGGCTGTTCATCTCGATCTCTTCTTGGCTGTAGGAGGGCAGTACGGCAGAGGGACCGGAGGTTTGAATCGATGCGGAAGGGCCCTCCTTCTTTTCAGTTTGGCCGGAGGTTTCGCAGAGAATCTCAATTTTGACAGGGAAACCGACGACCGCCTCAAAGGCGCGCGTCAAGAGGTCCAGATATTTTTCCTCGACAATCTTTTTCATAAACTCGGCCTTGATGTACAGCACAGCGGTGTGGCCATCAAAGCTGACCGGTTCCAGGCTCTTAATCCACACCTGGTAGGCAATCTCAGATAGCTCTTTGGAGTCAATGACGTACTGCCGCGTGTACTCCTTGACCATCTCAAACAATTCCTTAAATGATTCCATAGCTCGTTCCCTTCTTTATTTCGACACACAAATGCATGACGGTTTTGTGCCAAACTCCCAAAAGCACAAAGAGACAGCAAAATCCCCGCTTATAAAAGCAAAAAAGCAGGGAATGAATACTTATGCATTTTTGTTTCACGGTTTTTATGCCGGTTTACACTGCTTACAAACAGCTAATTCACTTCTTTTTAAAGCTGTGCAAAACAGGTTGAGAAGTACCGGGAAAATAAATGAAAAGCAGGTGAAAAATAATTTTTCAACGGTTTTTACACCACTTATTTTACCATACACCTTGTCAACTTTTCAAGAGCTTTCCACCGCTTTTCACAAAGAAACCTACACAGTTTCCGGCTGAATTTTTTGTTGTTTTTTGTAAAGGCTGTTGCGGCTGGCGCTGTGAGGGATTTTGCTGGTGCAGATTAGAACGGCTGGAATCAGAAAAGAGCCGCTTATCTCTTGACTTTTTCAAAGATTTTGTCTATAATTCTATTCTGTAAGGTTTCGTCTTGAAGGGAGTGAAAGAGAATGTTCAGAACCTATCAGCCAAAGAAGCTTCAGAGAAAGAAAGAGCACGGCTTCAGAAAGAGAATGTCTACCAGAAACGGCCGTAAAGTTCTTGCCCGCAGAAGAGCAAAAGGCAGAAAGCAGCTGACCTACTAGTTCCTGTTCGGCTGCTTTGTTGGCCGTTCAATATCCAGCGCATTCTGTGCGGGAATGCCGGGAGGAAACAGGGAATAGGCTCTGTTTATTCTGCCTTCCATGTTTCATTCCAGAATAAGCAGGCCACTTATCCCGATAAGTGGTCTTTCTTTTTACCTATTATCGCAGGATGGAGGACAAGCCTTGAACAAGAAGACGACCTTAAAGCTGAATAAGGAATTCAGGCGCCTTTATTTTAAAGGAAGCAGTGCAGTCCATCCGCTCATTGTCACCTATGCCTGCAAAAACCGCCTTGGCCGCAATCGGATTGGCATCACCGCCACCAAAAAGATCGGCAAGGCCGTCTGCCGCAATCGCTGCAAGCGCATCATCCGCGCGGCCTTCTCTGAGGTGCAGCCACAGATTGGGCAGGGGTGGGATTTTGTCTTTGTTGCAAGGGCAAAAACTGCGCAGGCAAAGTCCAGCGAGCTTGTGCCGGTGATGAAAAAACAGATTATGAGCCTTACCAAACCGGACAAGGCCAAAAAAGGGTCCACGGTGAAGAAGAAAAAGGAGCCATCCACACCGCAAGGATAAAGGCAGGAGGTTTTCTTCCATATTATTAAGAAGAGAACCAAAGGAAAAGGGAGAGAAAGGGGAAAAAAGATGAAGTACCTGATGCTTTTGCTCATTCGGTTTTATCAGAAGTGTATCTCTCCGCTGTTTATGCCCTGCTGTCGGTTTTACCCAACCTGTTCGTCCTATGCCTTTACGGCAATTGAACGGTTTGGTGCAATTAAGGGAGGATATCTTGCGCTGCGGCGCATCTTAAAGTGCCATCCTTTTCATCCTGGGGGCTATGACCCGGTCCCCGAAAAACTGCCCGGTAAAAAGGAAAGGGGCAGAAAATACCACAGCCTGTAAAAGGCGGGCAGATGCCTACACCAGAAATGCCCCGCCGGGCAAAAGCACCTGTTGCCGTTTGTGCATACGGGTGCAGAATGGAGGTTTTCGATGAATATTCTTGGTTATCCGTTAGGATTGATCATGCGCCTGCTGTACAACATCCTGCACAGCTACGGTTGGGCACTGATCCTGTTTACCCTGCTTGTCAGACTGGTTTTGGTGCCGCTGTCCGTCAAGCAGCAGAAGTCTTCTGCAAAGATGGCTGCCATCCAACCACAGATGCAGGAAATTCAGAAGATGTATGCGAAAAACCAGACAAAGATGAACGAGGAGCTGCAAAAGCTCTATCAGAGGGAGAAGTACAACCCGGCCGGCGGATGTCTGCCGATGATCATTACCTTGCTTGTACTGTTCGGCCTGATCGACGTTATCTATAATCCGATGCAGCACATCCTGGGCATCAGCTCGGATGTCATCACACAGGCAACCGAGATCATGAAGGGCTTGGGCGTTGCTTTTAGCCGGTACTCCCCACAGACAGCCATCATCTCTTCTGTCCAGGCAAATCCAGAAGCATATGCAGCGCTCGGCAACGATTTTGTCAGCGCAGTTCAGTCCTTTGACCTGAACTTCTTTGGCATCAATCTGGGCGAGACACCGTCGCTGTCTTTGACTCCACTGGTATTGATCCCGATTTTGTCCGGTATTACAGCATTTGTTCCTTCTTGGCTCACCATTCGCAATAACCCTGCTGCAATGGAGGGCCCGGGCGCCAGCAGCATGAAGGTCATGATGTTTATCTCTCCGCTGATGTCGCTGTACATCGCTTTCCAGGTTCCGGCCGGTGTCGGTATGTACTGGATTTTCTCCAACATCTTTATGATGATCCAGACCTTTGTGCTCAACAAGTTCTATAATCCAAAAGAGATGGCCGAGCGCGCCAAACAGGAAGCGGAAGAGCGCCGCGAACAGGAAAGATTGGAGCGCATTGAGGCAAAGAAAAAGGCACGTTCCGGCGATGCAGAAGCCAAAGAGCGCGCAAAGAAACAGAAAGAGATCAATCGTCAGAAGTTGGCGGACGCCAGAAAGCGGGATGCAGAGAAGTACGGCGACGTCTATACCGAAGTAACGGACGACGATTTGGAATAACGGGAGCAACTTTTCACTGATTATCAGAGGAGGTATCAGCTTGAAAGAGATTATTGCAACGGGAAAAACAGTTGATCTGGCCATCGAAGAGGGCTGCCATCAGCTGAACGTAGACAGAGAAAAGGCGGAATTTGAGATCATTGATCTGCCCAAAAAGGGATTGTTTGGCTTAAAGACCTACCCGGCAAAGGTGCGTGTCTTTGTCAAGGAGGACAAGGCCGAAATGGCAGTGGAGTACATCTCCTCCATTCTGCGCGCGATGGGTGCGCAGTCCTTTACCGCAGAGTCCTCTCAGGAAGGGGAAAATCTGCACGTCACTTTACAGGGCGATGATCTGGGATTTGTCATTGGACGCCGCGGCGAGACCATTGATGCAATCCAGTATCTGACCAGCCTTGCAATCAACCGCCTGGATGGGGACTATATGCGCATCACCATCGACAGCGGCAACTTCCGCGAGAAGAGGGAAAAGACCCTCGAGTCTCTGGCTAAGCGCCTGGCGCGCAACGTCGTGCGCACCGGACGCAGTGTAACGCTGGAGCCAATGAACCCATACGAGAGACGCATCATCCATGCGACCGTCTCCACCATTGAGGGAGCGACCTCCTCGTCGATCGGCGAGGAGCCAAATCGCCGGGTTGTTATCAGCTCGACCAATCCAGTGAAGAAGAGCGGTGGATATAAGGGCAAGAAGAAGCCATACAATAAAGGTGGCCGCCGTTCCGGTCCGCGCCGTCCGCAGGGAGACAATAAAGGACAGGAAAACAGAGAAGGCGCAGAGAAGAAGCCGTATGTTTTCCGTCAGAATCAGAACCGCGAAGAGGGTGAGGGAGGACGCCGCCGTCCGCCGCGCCAGGGCGGATATAAAGGTGAGCGCCGACAGGAAGAGCGGGTTGCTTCCAACGAGAATGTCCGCAGCGAGGTGCCGCGCAGCGCAGCGCCGAGCGAAGCACAGGACAAGCCTTTGTATGCAAAGATTGACCTGGAATAAAAGAAGCCTTTATTTTAAGCGCCGGGAGCATATGCTCCCGGCGCTTTTTTTGCACCAGACGACTGGAAAAAATAACTGCAAAAAAATAAGGGAAAAGAGGGGAAACAGGAAAGGGAGAAAAGGAATTGTGAATTTTACATGAATAGATGGAATGAGGGGCGTAAGAGCGAGAAAAAAAGAGAAATTGTAAGATTGAGTGGGGATGGACAAGGGGAGACACTGGATGGCAAGGGAATATTTCAAAATTTGCAGGGAGAAGGTTGTTGCCGGAAAACCCCGCCGCAGGATATAATGAGGGTGCCCGGGGAAAACAAAATCATATCAAGCTGCAGCTTTGGTTCTACTAATTTTAAGGTGAGTGAAATCATGGAAACCGATAGGTTGTATCGGGTGACAAAACGAGACGAAACCAAGCTGATTACACTTTTAACCGAGTGTTTTGCAAGCGATCCGCTCTATCAGGAACTGATTCCTGACGAGCAAAAACGAACCAGATTGCTGCCGGAACTTTTCCGCTGTGATCTGGATGAGATGCTGGAAAACTGTGAAATCTATGCGGTCAACGAGGATATCGACGGCATTGTCGTAGTATCGGATGAATCGGAACCGTATAACCCCTTTAAATATTTTGCCGAGCAGCTTTACAGCGCCATCAAAACCAATGCTTTTTTGATCCGCGACGATCCGTCGCTGGAAACTTTCTTCAACTTCCTGCGCGGCAGAGATTATCTGAACAGCAGTTGGACACAGGAGCTGGACGAAAACCGTCTGCATGTGATCTATCTGGCAGTTCGTCCATCCTGCCAGGGAAAGGGCTATGCCAAACAGCTGATGGGTGCGGTATTGGACTATGCCGACCAGCGGCAAATGTTGGTCAGCCTGGAAACCCACAACCCCAAGAATGTAAGTTTGTACCGCCACTTTGGCTTTTCGCTCTTTGAGACCATCGACCACTATCCCGATCTGGTCCAGTACTGTATGGTCCGGGAAAGCAAAGTTCGCCGCCTGCCAAAAGCAGCGTAACGCTTTTTATGGGGACACGCGAGTGCGTGTCCCCATTTTTCTATATAAGGCAGCTTTTCAGAAGCTGCTTTTTTTGTTATAATATAAATAACTATGCAGTTGTGTCCAAAGGCTCAGGAACGGAAGGAGAGGCTTATCGTGAACAGCATATTTTCAGAAGACACCATCGCGGCAATTTCCACACCGATCGCTGCGGGCGGTATCGGAATGGTGCGCGTCTCTGGCCCAAAGGCGCTGGAGGTGACCGACCGCGTTTTTCGCTCGGTCTCAGAAAAAAAGGTCCAGCAAACCGGAGGTTACAGCGGATTGTTCGGAAGGGTGCATGATGAGCAGGGGGATTTTGATGAGGCGGTGGTCTTTGTCTACCGTGCCCCCAAAAGCTACACCGGCGAAGATGTAGCGGAGATCTGCTGCCATGGCGGTGTCTATCTGGTACAGCGCACCTTGCGCGCCTGCATTGCCGCAGGAGCCAGACCAGCGCAGGCCGGAGAATTTACCCGCAGAGCGTTTGTCAACGGCAAGATGAGCCTTACCCAGGCCGAAGCGGTGATGGATTTGATCGCTTCGCAGGGCCAACAGAGCGCACAGGCAGCCTTACAGGCAAAGGACGGAGCAGTATACAAGCAAATCCACGCGGTGGTCGACCGGATGCTGTCGATCTCCTCGGCGCTTGCAGCGTGGGTGGATTATCCCGACGAGGACATCGACGAGGTGTCCGATGAGAATCTGCGCGCCGGCATTGACGAGATCTGTGCCGGGCTGCATGCCATCCTTTCCGGTTACGATAACGGCAAGATTTTGCGGGAAGGGGTCAGCACGGTCATTGTCGGACGGCCGAATGTCGGCAAATCGACCTTGATGAACCTGCTTTCCGGACAGGAAAAGAGCATTGTGACTCAAATCCCCGGAACCACCCGGGATATTGTAGAGGACACCATCCGACTGGGGGATCTTGTGCTGAATCTGGCGGACACTGCCGGACTGCGGGATACCGACGACCCGGTGGAGAAGGTGGGCGTCGAATTGGCCCGCAAGCGCCTGGACACCAGCTACCTGGTACTGGCCGTGTTTGACAGCTCGCAGGAGCTGTCCGAAGAGGACTGGCAGCTGCTGGATACCCTGCAAGGGCGGCCGGCGGTGGCGGTCATCAACAAAAGCGACCTTGCGCGAAAAGTGGATGTAGAGGCGATACGGCAGAAGATTTCGCATGTTGCGGAGATTTCGGCCGGTACAGGGGAAGGCGTCGGCGAGCTGGAAGCGCAGGTGCGCGACCTGCTCAACCTCTCCCATTTGGATTCGTCGTCTCAGGTCATTGCCAACGAGCGGCAGCGTGACTGTGTTGCACAGGCAAGCCGCACAATGGACCAGGCCCAGCGGGCACTTGCGGAAGGGCAGACGCTCGACGCCATCAACGTCTGCATCGATGCGGCGATCGACAGCCTTTTGGAGCTGACGGGGGAGCGCGCTTCCGATGCGGTGATCGATCAGGTATTTGCCCGCTTTTGTGTCGGCAAGTAGCGGCAGGTTGGGGAAAAGAGAGCGGTGTGATCCTTGCCGCTTGCAGGTTCAGGGAAAAAGCAGAAGGAGTATGCTATGGAATATAAAATGGGAAAGTATCAGGTGGCTGTCATTGGAGCGGGGCACGCCGGCATTGAGGCGGCATTGGCGGCGGCAAGGCTGGGAGCGAAGACCGCCATCTTCACCATGTCGCTCGACGCCATCGGCAATATGCCCTGCAACCCATCCATCGGAGGCACGGCAAAGGGCCATCTGGTTCGGGAGATCGACGCCTTGGGCGGTGAGATGGGAAAGGCGGCGGACGCCACCTTTTTGCAGAGCCGCATGCTCAACCGCGGAAAAGGTCCGGCGGTGCACAGCCTGCGCGTGCAGTCGGACCGCGAGGCGTACCATCACGAGATGAAGCGCCGTCTGGAAAAACAAAAAGGTTTGGACATCATTCAGGCGGAAGTGTGTGACCTGCGTCTGGACGAAAGCGGCGCTGTCCGGGAAATTGTCACCAAACTTGGCGCAGTATATGAGGTACAGACGGCGATTATCTGTTCGGGCACCTTTCTGCACGGGAAGATCTATGTCGGGGACGTCTCCTATGAGAGCGGACCGGATGGCCTGCATGCTGCGGTTGGATTGAGCGAGGCACTGGAGCGGCTGGGCATTCACCTGCGCCGCTTTAAGACGGGAACACCGGCACGTGTGCGCCGCGACAGCATCGACTATGACAAGCTGGAGGTGCAGGAGGGCGACGAGACGATCATCCCGTTTTCCTTTGAGACACCGCGCGAGGGGCTGCACAATCAGGTTGTCTGCCACATCGCCTACACCAACGCAAAGACCCACGAGATTATCCGACAGAATATTAGCCGTTCGCCGCTTTATGGCGGGATGATCGAAGGGGTAGGGCCGCGCTACTGCCCGAGCATCGAGGACAAGGTCATGCGCTTCCCCGATAAGCCGCGCCATCAGTCCTTTGTTGAGCCGATGGGAATCGACACCGAAGAGATGTATTTGCAGGGCCTTTCCTCCTCGCTGCCGGAGGATGTACAGCTGGCGCTCTACCGCTCGATCGAGGGGTTTGAGCGGGTGCAGATCATGCGCAACGCCTATGCCATCGAGTACGATTGTGTCGATCCACTCGATTTGAAGGCTTCTCTAGAATTTATCAAGATTCCCGGACTGTACGGTGCGGGGCAGTTTAACGGCACCTCCGGCTATGAGGAGGCTGCCGCTCAGGGACTGATTGCCGGCATCAACGCTGCAAGAAAGGTGCAGGGAAAAGAGCCGTTGATTCTGGACCGCGCTTCCAGCTATATCGGCACCTTGATCGACGATTTGGTTACCAAGGGTTGTTCAGATCCCTACCGCATGATGACCAGCCGTTCGGAGTACCGCCTCCTGCTGCGGCAGGACAATGCGGATGCGCGGCTGACCCCCATTGGCCACGAATTGGGGCTGATTGGCGAGGAAAGATGGCAGCGGTTTTTGTACAAACAACAACAGATCGAGCAAGAGCGCAAGCGCGTCGAGAAGATGACCTTTGGCCCATCCGAACAGCTCAACCAGATGCTCGAGGAGCACGGCACTGCGCCGCTTGAGACAGGTGTCCATGCGGCAGACCTCATCCGCCGTCCCCAGATTGGCTACAAGGATTTGGCGCCGTTTGATCCCGACCGTCCACCGCTCCCGGATGAGGTGACCGAGCAGGTGGAAATCCAGATTAAGTACGAAGGGTACATTCAAAAGCAGCTGATGCAGGTCGAGCAGATGCGGCGATTGGAAAACCGGAAGCTGCCGGAAGAGCTGGATTACACCCAAATCCGCGGGCTGCGGCTGGAAGCGATCGAAAAATTACAGCGCGTGCGCCCGCACAACATCGGACAGGCCTCCCGCATCTCGGGGGTCAGCCCGGCCGATATTTCGGTCCTGCTCATCTATTTAGAGAGCAAAAAGGGCGTAGAATAGCCGTTTCATGTGAAACAATTTGTCGCGGCAGGTCGAAGCCGCAGGAAAGGAACCGATATGATAGATCTACAGTTGCTTTTGGATGGCTGTGCACAGTTTGGCATTTCGCTGTCGATGCAGGCTGCTAAAAAGCTGGACCAATATGCGGCGCTGCTGGTGGAATGGAATCAGAAGATGAACTTGACCGCGATCACCGAACCGCGGGAGATCGTGTATAAGCATTTCCTGGACAGCCTGTTATTTTTTAAGGCTATTGAGCCGCAACAGGGTGCAAAGATGATTGACGTGGGCACCGGTGCGGGATTTCCAGGAATACCGGTAAAGGCTGCCCGGGAGGACATTCAGCTCACTCTGCTGGACAGCCTTCAAAAACGGCTGACCTTTTTGGGAGAGGTCAGTGAGCAGCTGGGGCTTGACTGCACCTTGCTGCACGCCCGTGCGGAGGACGGGGGCAAGGACAAAAAGCTGCGCGAGCAGTACGACCTTGCCAGCGCCCGTGCAGTAGCTCACCTGCGGGAACTTTCCGAGTATTGCCTGCCTTATGTCCAGGTGGGTGGATACTTTATCGCACTCAAAGGCCCGGAAGTGGAAGAGGAAGTTAAGGAAGCCAAAAACGCCATCGCGACGATGGGGGGAAAAGTCGAGGAGATTCTGCATTTTTCTTTGCCGGACGATAGTGGTAGAAGCATTGTGCGGATCAAAAAAATATCGCACACTCCGCCAGCTTTCCCAAGAACCGCCGCTAAAATGGCAAAAAAACCAATTTTATAAATCGCATTTCCGGTGGAAGAGTCGAATCTTGTCGGACGATTTTTCTGGAAAAGTGGAATCAGTTGTGCTATCATGTAGGCATGGACACGGGAGTCATCCAATCCCGTTGCCCATGCCTTTTCTATTCCTATTTTCCTTTCTTTTGCTCGGCAGGGCGGTTCCCCTAAGCCGTCTCTGCGAACATTTCTGCTCCCATCATTATCTCGAACACCTTCCCCCGCCGCTATTTGGTTCGGCGGGGGACAGGCGTTTGGGAACTCTTAAAAGGAGGAGATGAAACCCCTATGAAAGCGCTGTTGCCCAAACAAAAAATCGTCAACAAGGTGATGCTGATCCCGGAATACCGCATCAAGCCCAATCCCCACCAGCCGAGAAGGGTATTTGATGAAGAAAAGATCGAGCAGCTGGCGACGAGCATTGCCCAATATGGCCTGTTGCAGCCGATCACTGTATTGCCGCTTGAGGATGGAAACTATCAGCTGGTAGCGGGGGAGCGACGTCTGCTTGCCTGCCGCAAACTGCGCATGCAGGAGGTGCCTGCCATCCTGACCAGCATGGACGAGGAGCGGAGCAGCGCGCTGGCACTGGTAGAGAATATTCAGCGGTGCGACCTAAACTTTTTTGAAGAGGCCGTTGCCATCCAGAAGTTGATGAAGATGGGCGGCTATACCCAGCAGGCAGTTGCGCAAAAACTCGGGAAAAACCAATCCACCGTTGCCAACAAGCTGCGCCTGCTGCAATTTTCCGACCCGGTGCGGGAAGCAATCCTTAATGCAGGGCTCACCGAACGGCACGCCAGGGCGCTGTTAAACCTGAACGGCAAGGGAGATGAGCTGCTTTTGCAGGCGGTGCGAGAAATCACCCAGCGGCAGCTGAATGTTTCCCAGACCGAGCGATATGTTGCAGGAGTGGTGGACAAGCTCTCGCAGGATAAGGAGGACAAGCCCCGCAGTAAGAGGCTATTTATCGTAAAGGATCTTCGCATCTTTTTGCACAGCATTGACAAGGCTTTAGAGACTATGAAGCTTTCGGGCATCAAGGCAAAGACGAAGATGCAGGAGGAAGAAGGGGAAGTCGTCTACACCATCCGTATCCCCAAGGAGAGCGCCTACAAAAAAAATGAGGGATAATCCGACAACAATCTTGTACCGTGTACCAATAAACTACATAGATTCAATTATTTGGAAAAAGCTATCTGCTAACGGCTCTAGAAAGACTTCCCAAAAGGGTGCGGCAAATTCCGACAGAGGCCCTTGATTTTTAGTGGAAAACAGTGGAATTTTTGCAGCATATTATACAAAAGCAAATACTGAACATGAGTAGATACGCCGATTATCATCTGAAGACAATTTCATTTTTGACAACTCCAAGTTCCCCAATTCTCATAAACATCCCAAACAAAGAAAGAGGGCTGACAATCTGTCAGCCCTCTTTCTTTCTTATTTGTATCAAAAACAGATAAAACAGCAAACGGACCAGCGAAAGATTCGCCAGTCCGTCTGCTGTTTGCCATACAAAGAAGAGATTAAAAATGTAAGAAAAATTAGGGGATATCGATTATTCAAACTGTTTTCCGTGACCAAAGGCACCGTGTACCATACAGGTCTTAGCGGAAAACGCACTGCCAGCATCCATCGCCTTCATAACGGCGTCTTCGAGCTCAGCAGCATCGTGGTTGCCCTCCAGCCACTCGACAAAGGAGAGCAGGAAAGCAGTCAAGAAGGAGTCGCCTGCACCCAGTGTATCCAGCGCCTCGACCAGAAATGCCGGATGGGTAAAGAAGTGCTCGCCGTCCGAGAAGACAGAGCCTTCTTTGCCGCGGCTTGCGATGACGTAGTGGCAGCCGCGCTGGTGGATGCGTGCACAGCGCTTTTTGATGTCCTCCAGGGGCAGATCGCCGCAGGAAGTGATCGCAAAGTCGATGTACGGGCAGACAGCATCAAAAATTTCATCTGTCTCCAGAATAGAAAAATCGTATGCGACATAAGGTTTTAAGGGTTTGAGCTTTGGAAGCTCGGGGTTGATGTGGCTGTTGATGCTGGTGCAGATCAAAGAGAAGCCATCGAGATAGGAAAGATCTTCCTGAGAAAAACAAATTGGTTTTTCTTTGGCTACGCCGCCCTTGTTGCTTCCAAGGAATTTGCGGTCTCCATCTACCAGTGTGATCATTGCATAGCCGTTTTCGCCCTGCTCAATGCGGCAGTGGGAGGTGTCGATGCCCAGTTCTTTGGCGGTAGCCTGGACCAGAGCTGCTGCATCGTCGTTGCCAAACACGCCCATATAAGAGGAAGAAGCGCCCAACATGGTGGCGTAGGCAGAGAAGTTGAAGGCGTTGCCGCCCGGATACATTGTTTTGGTGTGCATATATTTGTCGACGACGTTGTCGCCCACACCGATTACCTTAATTGCCATACAAACACTCCCTTATTAAAATGCCGCAAATACATACTAAAACATATGCAGATGTTTCTATATGTATCATAATCGGATTTATTTATTTTGTCAAGTCGATATTGAATAAAATATACATAAAATTTCGAGGCTATTTTTCAATAACTATGACATATTGACAAGTATATTTTGATATGTTAGCGTATGAGTTAGCATGAATGGGTATGATTCTCGGCGATTACCGCCGCGCTCTGCCAGTTGAAGCGAAAGAATGAAGAGAAAAGACAAGATGTTCACAGTGTAACAGAAAGGAGAAGGAAGGAAAAAGAAAGTCAGCATCAAGAAAACATAAAGAGGTGAAAAGCGTGATTAAGTACACAATCAAGAGATTGCTGATCGCGATACCAGTTTTCCTGGGAATTACTTTTATTGTATTCTTCCTGGTAAACATCGCGCCAGGCGGACCTCTTGACATTATGGCGTCTTCCGGTGAGCTCTCACAAAGCGACTTGGAAGCACTCAAGGTTTCTCTTGGACTGGATAAGCCGATCATCGTCCGGTACTTTATCTGGCTTGGAGAACTGTTCCAGGGAGACCTGGGAACCTCCTACCGTACATCGCAGGAGGTTAGCCTGATGATTGGCCAGAGATTACAGGCATCGTTGATTCTGACCGGTACCGGTATCGTCATGGCAATCATCATCGGTGTTCCGCTCGGCATCCTGGCGGCTTACAGACCGTATTCCAAGTGGGACACAGCTGCAAACTTTGTAGCTTTCCTGGGTTCGTGTGTGCCAAACTTCTTCCTGAGCTTGATTTTGATCTATGTAATCTCAGTTAAGCTAGGATGGCTACCGACCAGCGGCATGTACAGCACGTCAGGACAACATGAGTTTGGAGATCTGGTACAACATCTGATCTTGCCGGCCATTGTCTGCGGCATTCAGCCGATCGGAAACTACATCAAACAGACCAGAGCCAGTGTTCTCGAGGTACTCAACGAAGAGTACATCAAGACCGCCCGCTCCAAAGGCTTAAAAGAAAGCATCATCGTCATCAAGCATGCGTTCCGCAACGCACTGATCCCTGTTGTTACCTCCATCAGCCTGTCCATTCCGTTCCTGATTGGCGGCGCTGTTGTTACCGAGCAGATCTTCGCTTGGCCAGGTATCGGCAGCTTGATGGTTACTGCGATTAACAACCGCGATTATCCGGTTATCATGGGCGTCACCGTTTTGATCTCCGTCGTCGTTCTGGTTGCAAACCTGATTCTGGATCTGATCTATGCAAGACTGGATCCACGCATCAGCTACGATTAAGGAGGTGCGGAGAGTGGAAAAACAACGTGTGAAAAGCCAGGCGTGGGCAAAATTTACCCACAACAAGCGTGCGGTTTTTGGCGTTATTGTCGTTCTGTTCGTTGCACTGTGCTGCATTTTGCTGCCGCTGTTTCTGGACATGGACCCATACACCACCGATGCTTACGCTGGATTTAACAGTTCGCCTTCCCCAGAGCACATTCTGGGCACCGACGATGTCGGCCGTGACCTGTTTGCCCGCCTTCTGTATGGCGGACGCATCTCGCTGTTCGTCGGCATCGCTTCCACCATTATCAGTGTCCTGGTAGGTGTCCCGCTCGGACTGCTCGCCGGTTATTACCGCGGCATGTGGGAGACCATCATCATGCGTGCGGCGGACATCTTCATGTCCTTCCCGTCGATGATTCTGATTCTGGTTTTGGTTGCAGTTTTTGGTCCATCCATCTTGACAGTTACCGTTGTTATTGGTGTCTTGGGCTGGACCTCTATCGCAAAGCTTATTTACGGCAATACCTTGTCCATGCGTGAAAAAGAATACATTGAGGCCGCAAGGGCTATGGGCATGAAGAACGGAAAGATCATCTTTACCGAGATCCTTCCAAACGCGATTGCTCCTGTTTGGGTCAGCATTGCATTCCGTGTCTCCAGCGGTATCTTGACCGAGTCTTCGCTGAGCTTCCTGGGCCTTGGTGTTCAGACACCACAGGCCTCTTGGGGCAACATCATCTTTGCAGCACAGAACCTTCTGGTTCTGACCGCGCGTCCATGGGTATGGATACCACCCGGCATCTGTATCATCCTGGTCGTTATCGGCTTCAATTTTATCGGTGAAGGCGTGCGCGACGCGCTTGACCCGAAAATGAAATAAAAAAAGGAGATGTAAATTCATGAAGAAACATACGTTGCGTGTACTGAGCATGGCCATCGCGCTGACAATGACGATGACATTTGCGCTGAGCGGCTGCGGAAGCAGTGGCACCACCACTTCTTCAACAGAGAGCACCACAACAGAGGAGAGCACTGCTAGTGAGGAAAGCAGCGACGCCGAAGAAGCAGAGAGCACTGAAGAAGCTGGCGACACCGAGACTGCGGATTATTCCGACGTTGTTATCAACTACGGTCTCACCACCGCTTGGGACTCGCTGAACCCGTACGGTTCTTCCAGCGGTTCCACCTTCCAGCACATGGTTCTTGACAAACTGTATGACCGCCTGGCCTACATCACCGAGGCTGCTGAGTCGGTTGAGCCAAGAGCTGCTGAGTCTTGGGAGTCCTCTGAAGACGGTATGACTGCTACCTTCCATCTGGACCCGGACGCAAAATTCCACGATGGCACCCCAGTTACCGCAAACGACTGGGTATTCACCGCTTACCTGATCACCGATCCGAACTTTGACTTCGGTATGAAGAGCGAGTTCAAATTCTTCGAAGGCACCGATGATTCCGGCGTTAGAACCGGCGACACCCTGGGCATCGAAGCGACCGACGATCACACCCTGGTTATGACCTTCAAGACCCCAACACCGGTTGAGGACTGGATCATGCTCCACAACAAATACTTCTATGTACTGCCAGAGCACCTGCTGGGCGACATGGATCCTGCAGAAGTAAACGCTTCTGACATCTGGGACAACCCGAACGATCTGGGTTCTGGTCCTTGCACCTACATTTCTGAGCTTTCCGGCAGCCAGCTCGAGCTTGGCTCCTTTGCGGATTACCAGCTGGGCGCTCCAAAATTTGGCAAACTGGTTTACACTGTAATCTCTGCTTCCAACACCGTTACTTCCGTTATGACCGGTGAGCTGGATATGTTCATGCAGAGCTCCTCTATCGAGGATTCGCTTGCAGCAGAGGATATGGGCCTGCCAGTACAGAAATCCGACCTGCCAACCAGCATTGTCGCTTTCCTGATCAACAACCAGAACGTATCCGATAAGAGAATCCGTCAGGCAATGAACCTTGCTATTGACAAAGAGATGCTGATCGACCAGAACGTAGAGGGCCAGGGCGTTCCGTCCGCAACCTTCATCATCCCGGGTTCCGAGTATGATGCTGGAATTGAGTGGTCCAGAGACGTTGAAAAGGCAAAAGAACTGCTTGCAGAAGCTGGATGGGACAGCAGCGAGACCCTGACCATGGCTGTTACCTCCACTCGTGAGAGAATGGCAGCTGTTATTCAGCAGAACCTCGCCGAGGTTGGCATCAACATCGAGATCCTGACCGTAGACCTTGCAACCGAGTTTGCTGGCCTGCAGGATGGTACTTATGACCTTGGTATCTGCGGATCCACCGCGACCAACTACCCGCTGTGGATGGAAGGTTACTATGATTACAGAAATGCAACCTACTGCCAGATCACCGATCCAAGCTTTGCAGAGTATCAGGAACAGATCGCTTCCGAGATGGATGAAACCGCTAGAAAAGAACTGGTCAACGAATATCAGGAATTCTGGTATGACGAGATGCCTCTGGTAATGCTGTATCATGCTTACTCGTTCAACGTTGTCAGCCCGAGAATGTCCGGCGTACATCAGTCCGATGCAGGCATGCTCAACGAAGCTGTTTGGAACTGGGAAGTAACCGAATAATAAT
>ENA-OYXB01000163-OYXB01000163.1-human-gut-metagenome-genome-assembly--contig:-NODE-163-length-26116-cov-5.862668_pt1 | contig 26116 bp, 22 predicted proteins | sample MGYA00244176_ERZ653409 | MGnify/ENA primary metagenome ERZ653409 (study PRJEB26926, sample SAMN06164912) | human gut metagenome | biome: ENVO:00009003; feature: ENVO:2100002; material: ENVO:00002003... | reverse complement strand
TAACAGTGAAGAAAGCTTTGTCAGCGAAATCGAATACAGCTACGCCGTTCTCGCCGTTAGCAACTTTCCAGATAGCCGGAGTAGAAGCATCGTTGGTCCAGGTGAAGTCAACGGTCTTAACGTTGTCTTTGTTGGAGTAGGTACCAGATACCCAAACCTCGTTGGTCTTGTTGCTGGAGTCATTGTCAGCGATGTATACATAGTACTTCAGGGTCTCGGTGGTGATGGTCTTGAACTCATCTTTCAGAGTGATCTTGAGGTATACAGCGTTTGGCATGATCTCATCGGTGTAGTTGCTGTAGGAAGCGTAATCGGTAGCAGTAGCTTTGTACAGCTCAGCTTTCTCGATCAGCTCAGCAACGCCGGTGGAACCTTCGATCAGGTTGATGGACCAGTTCTTGTCGATGTTGCCAGTGTAGTGACCGTAAGCAGTCTGAACACCAGTGGTATCGTTAACTTCTGGTTTGCCAACTACATCGTCAGTGCCTTTAACTTCCTCTACCGAAACGGTACCGGAAACGGTAGGCTGAGCAATGTAAGCATCATCGGTGGTCTTCAGGGTTGCAAGATACTCGTTAACTTTCTCCTCAACAGTAGCAGGATCGCCGGAGAAGGTCTTGCCGTTAACGGTTACTTTTGCAGATTTAACTGTTCTAGCAACTTTGTCAACATTAACCTCGGTTGGAACAGTTACGGTTGCAGCAGTACCTTTGGTGATAACAGTATACCAACCTTCAGCAGAAGCACTTGCAACTACATCACCGTTTTCATCTTTAACGACGTCAGCAGTTGGAGTTACCTCATTGGTCTTAGCTTCCTCTTTGTACCACTTGGAGCTTCCATCCCAGTACAGTTTCTGCTCTACGCCGGTAGCCTTGGTGAAGTTGCTGTCAGCAATCTTGATGTTGTTTACAGCATCTTTGCCGCTGGTGCCCTCAGTCCAAGTGTTGCTGTATGCCAGCTGGTTGTCAGCGTACAGAGGCATCCAAACAACGTCGCCTGGCATGAAGTCAACAGCCTCGTTGTCGTTGATAGCGGTGGTAGCATCGGTGATGATATCGCCGTCAGAGTTGGTTACGAACAGTGCGCCATCGAACTGGAAGTCGGACGGCCAGTCAGCTTCGTCATTGGTGCTGGTGTTGTAGGTGATAGCGAAAGCGTTAGCACCCATGCCAAGTACCATAGCAGAAGCCAGTGCTACAGAAAGTACTTTTTTCATAGTCTTTCATCCTCCTAAAAAATTTCTTTGCCGTCGCTTGTCGCGACAGATTAGATAATTTTGTGTTTTAAGCGACACTCTGTTGCAAGCGAAGGGGCTCATCGACAGCCTGCCTTTAAAACACCTGAGCGGAAGATTCTCCACAATCTCCCTTGCTCTGCCAATACTATAACACAACCAAATCCAAAATGCAACCCCCTTTCGTAAAAAAAATGTAATTTTTATCTCCAATTGGTAACAACGGTGTTATTTTTTTGCACGATTAAGGGACACTTTTTGGCTTTATTATGCGGTTTTACAACCCATAAGATGGTTATCTATTGGTCAGGATTTTTTTTGTAATCTTTTTGTTATTACCCAATCTGCTTGTAACTTTCATTACAAATAGCCCACTTTTTTCCTCAACAAAAGTCTTTTTTTACCGGATAACCAAAAAACCCCAGCCCACCTGCAAGGCAGGTGAGCCGGGGTTTTTTGGTTATCCGGTAAAATGTATGGCCCAAATTAGCAGGCATTGCAGTCTCTGTTTGCAGAGCCGTGCAGAGTAGAACCGCTATTTCTGTTGGCAGAACCGCTCAGGCTGGAACCGCTGCCTCTGGAAGTGGAGCTATTGAGGCTGTTGCTCTCGCTTCTGTTGACCGCACCGCTCAGGGTGGTGCCGCTGGTACGGCTAGCAGAACCGCTCAAAGTAGAACCGCTATCACGGCTGGTGGAACCGTTCAGGGTAGAACCGCTGCTGCGGCTAGCAGAACCACTCAGGGTAGAACCGTTGTCGCGGCTGGTGGAACCGTTCAGAGTAGAACCATTGCTGCGGCTTGCAGAACCATTCAGAGTAGAACCGTTGTCACGAGTGGTGGAACCGTTCAGGGTAGAACCGTTGTCACGAGTGGTGGAACCGTTCAGGGTGGAACCGTTGTCACGAGTGGTGGAACCATTCAGGGTAGAACCGTTGCTGCGGCTTGCGGAACCGTTCAGGGTGGAACCGTTGTCGCGGCTGGTGGAACCGTTCAGGGTAGAACCGTTGCTGCGGCTTGCAGAACCATTCAGGGTGGAACCGTTGTCGCGGCTGGTGGAACCGTTCAGAGTAGAACCGTTGCTGCGGCTTGCAGAACCGTTCAGGGTGTTGCTATCACTTCTGCTGACTGCGCCGCTCAGAGTAGAACCGTTGCTGCGGTCGGTGGAACCGCGCAGTTCGCTGCCGTTTGCTCTGGATTCAGAGCCCTTGATGCTGCTGCCGTCTTCAGCTCTGTCTACGGCACCCTTCAGGCAAGAAGAGGCGCTTACGCCTACAGAAGCACTTACGGTCAGTACAGCAGCAACTGCCAGGGAAAGTACTTTCTTGTTCATAAATTATCGCTCCTTTTTGGTCTGAAGATTTTGCCTGTCCACTAAGCTGCCGGCAAATCTTCAAGATAGTAAAAATGGGATCGGTTACAAAATCTCCATTATATACGGTTTTATTTTATCACAGCCGTCCGATAAAATCAACCGGGGGCCCAGTTTTTGGGTCATTTTTCCCCAGTTTTTTCTCATCGGCTGCAAATTGAATTAGGCAATGACATAGCTGCCCAATTCGCGGGTCTTAATGAGGTAACCGCTAAACTTGTCGCTCTTGTTGCCGACGGTAAGGCTATTCACATACGGAACATCCAGCTCGGTAAAGCTGCCGTCCTCCTCCATTTTGTAGACCTTCTCCCCTTCATCTGCCTGCAAAAGCAGTTCGCCGGTGTGGCAGAAATCCTCCTCACCGGTGTCAAAGCGGAAGAAGCGGTCCGCTTCCAGACCTGTATCTGCAAAGAATTGCTGTGCTGCCGCGCGGTCATACTGGGTGTCCAGCGCAAGATAAACGCTCTCGCCCTGTTCCATGCGAACCGCAAAAAAGGCGCTGTCGCCAAAGTCAAACACCGCTTTTGGCGCGCTTGCCGACACACTGACCCCAGTGGCCGCCATACACAGCGCCAATGCAGCTGCCGCAAACCATTTTTTCATCGCTCTTTCCTCCTTTTATCTCCTTTATAAAAGCCGGAAATTTTTACACTTCCCGGAAATATCTTCATTATATACCCTGTCTCTTAAAAAAGCAACCGCAGCCGAGGGGAAATTTTTTCCTTTTATAGACTGCCCAAAAATTGGCTGCGGCAAGGTTGCAAATGCCACTGCAGCGTGCTAAAATAGGACCAGGAAGGATTTGGCGGCAATGGACATCTTTTCTGCCACATTCTGGAGAATATGAACAAAGGATTTGATAACATGAAAATGGAAACCCAGTGCTTGCACGAGGGTTATGCTCCCAAGAACGGCGAGCCGCTGGAGCTGCCGATCTATCAGAGCACAACCTATAAATATGAATCGACCGCTCAGGTGGCCAAGCTCTTTGACCTGACTGCCGACGGCCACATGTACTCCCGCATCTCCAACCCCACGGTCGCTGCCGTGGAGCAAAAAATTGCCGCCCTCGAAGGCGGTGTCGGCGCACTGTGCACCACCTCCGGACAAGCTGCTACCCTGATTGCGGTGCTCAATCTGCTGCACCAGGGCGACCACATTCTGTGCACCTCCACCATCTATGGAGGCACCATCAATCTGTTCGCCGTAACCCTCAAGCGCTTCGGCATTGTGGCCGACTTTGTAAATGCCGACGACGACGAGGAGACCCTCAAGGCCCAGATGCACCCACAGACCAAGGTGGTCTTTGCCGAGACCATCGCCAATCCGGCCATTGCGGTGCTGGACATCGAAAAGATGGCCCGCGTAGCACACTCCCACAACCTGCCGCTGATTGTGGACAACACCTTTGCCACCCCGATCCTTTGCCGTCCATTCGACTTCGGAGCAGATATTGTGGTCTACTCCACCACCAAATATATGGATGGCCATGCCACCCAGCTGGGCGGCGCCATTGTCGACAGCGGCAAATTTGATTGGACAAACGGCAACTTCCCGGAATTTACCGAGCCGGATGAATCCTATCACGGCGTCGTCTATACCCGCGACTTCGGCAACGCCGCCTACATCACCAAGGCGCGCGTTCAGCTGATGCGCGATCTGGGCTGCTACCCCTCCGCTGAAGCGGCGTTTTTGCTCAACCACGGCCTTGAAACACTGCATGTGCGCATGGAGCGCCACTGCCAGAACGCAGACAAGGTTGCACACTTCCTGGAAGGCAACGACAAGGTTGCCTCGGTCAACTACCCCACCCTGGAGAGCAGCCCTTACCGCGAACTTGCCAAAAAGTATCTGCCCAAAGGCTGCAGCGGCGTCATCGCCTTCACCATCAAGGGCGGCCGCGATGCAGCCGTGCGCTTCATCGACAGCTTAAAGCTCGCCTCACTGGCTGTCCATGTCGCCGATGTGCGCACCCTGGTACTGCACCCAGCAAGCTCCACCCATCGCCAGCTGACCGACGAACAGCTGGTCGCTGCCGGCATCAATCCGGGCCTCATCCGGTTGTCGGTCGGCATTGAAAATGTCGATGACATCATCGAGGACCTCAAACAAGCGCTCGAAAAAGCCTAAATGATAGCGGGCTTTTGCGCTTTGTCCTCGGATGTTCATTATAGAGTATTCACTTTGAAAAATTGATTGGAGGTTTTAGCCATGAAAAAGTTGCTCACCATCGCTCTGGCTACTTCTATGATCCTCGCCATGAGCGTAAATTCTTTCGCGCTTGGAAATTATGTTCTCTCCACCGATGAACTCGGTCAAGAGGAAACCCAGACGGAAGAAACCCCGGTCGTAGAAGAACCAGTGGAAGAAACCGTTTCGGACACTCCGAAGGTAAACCCGAACACCGGCGCTGAGGACTTTGTCGGTGTCGCTGCTGCCGCTGCGGTTGTTGCTGGCGTCGGCATCGTCGCTCTGAGCAAGAAAAACAGATAGTTTTTTACAGCAAAGAAGGGCTGGGGAATATTCCCCAGCCCTTCTTTTATGCGCCAAAAGATATGCTTTCTCAATCCACCGTGTACCGCGCCTTTCCCTTTTGCCGGCAAGCATCGGAAAAGACCTGCACACAGCGGTCCGGATGGCGCAGCGTATCCAACATCACCTTTCGGCCAAAAGCATCATAAATGCAGCCCCATACCTCATTGCCAAAGGTATACATCCGGCTCTGCAGCAGCTGTTTTCCGGGATGCTGCGGGTCTAAATAGGGGCTTTGCCAGTACTCCTGCATCTCCCTCTCCAGCGCTTCCCGATCCATCCTTCCCTCCCGCAGGCGATGGATGGTATCGGCAAAATGTTTCCAGGTATTCTCAAAATCTGCGTTGAGCAGCGCGATCGTCTCTTCATCCAGCCCGCGGTTGACCTGAGCCGGGCAGATCGAATCGGAAAGAACCCCTTGCGCAAAGTTTGCAAATTTGATCGCCAAGCCTTCTCCTGCCAGAAAGAAACAGAACTCCCCTTCCAGCGTGCTGGCATCTCCTTCCCCATACAGCCGGGTAAACAGAATGTGGTGCAGCTCGTGCTGAAAGGTCGACTGAATTTCTTGAAGGTAGTTTTCTCCGATCAGCTGCAAAAAATCCATGTGCATCCTATCGCCATACGGATACCCAAAGGAAGGGCCTATCCCCAAAGTGATGACCAGCCCAACGGTTCCCAGCTCCACCGGCCCATAGCACCGCTCCATGACCTGCTGTGTCTTTTGCTCAAAGCCTTGTGCCAAAACCGCTTGCAGTTGAGAATAGCCCTCCCGATACTTTTGCAGGTGTTCCAGCGCATCCTTCCACAAGAAATGGTGCTGTTGCAGCGCCAGATTTTGAATCTGCTCCTCCTGCACCTGCGGAAGGTTCAGCAGGTATTCCCGAAATTCTTCCCGCGTCACCCTCTTTTTGTACCGCGCAAATTCAAACGCGTAGTCTTCACTCTCCAACATCCTCTCCAGCGCTTCCCGGTCTGCCTGCCCCTCTGCCAGCTTTTCCAGCCATGTCAGCATCGGCAAAACCTGCGCCTGATGTACCACAACCTTCATGCACCTTTTTCCTTTCTTCTATTATCCCTATCAAAAAAAGCTGCTGCACTTTCAATAAGGCAGCAGCTTTTTTTCTCTTACAGCTTTTGTTCGATCAGGGGATCTTCGTGATTTTCCGTTTCCTCGGCGCCTTTTTCCTCCGGCTTTTCCTCTGCTTTAGCAGTCTCCTGCGGCTGCGGCTCCTCTGGAATCACTACACCGGTCTCCTCCTGCAATACCATTCCACATCTGGAGCAGAAGTGCGCGTCGGTCGCGCAGGAAGCGCCACAGTTCGGGCACTTTTTGACCTTGCGGATCTCCTCGCGTTTGGCCTGCAGCTGAGCCAACTGCTCGAGCAGCGCATCGGCCTGCTCCACCAGCTCGCTGATCTCCAGCTCATTGTCGGTGCCAAGCTTTCTGGTGCTGTAGACAAGCGAACCGATCTTTTCATAGCAGTTTGCAAGGTCCGCATTGACCGAAACTTCCTGAATCTTCAGCTTGGAGGCTTCCACCATCTCCTCGGTCTTTTTGCCCGCTACGTTGGCCACCGAGATTGCTTTATCCAGCAGGGAATTGAAAGAATTGATACTCATGGAAATTGCTCCTTTCTCATCTGTAAATTTTTGTGTATGTCATTGATTTGTGCGCGTATCTGGTTGTGGACCCTTTGGGCCGATAAATTCTCGCACGACGCTGTCCTGCGGGATGGCGTCGGTGTTGTTGATGTCAAAAAATTCGTCGAGCCGCTGGTATAGATCATCCAACTTGCGGTAATGCTCCGGCGCGATGCCACGCCGGTCCTCCAGGAAGGGCAGCAGGTAGCTGTGGAAGATGTTGGGTTCATAGTCGAGGGTCGTATCCAATTTAAATTTTGCGCTGTCGCGGAAGGGGTTGATGTATGCCGATTCCCCCTCACAAACTTCGTCCCACATCGCCATCGTCTCTTCCGGCAAGGTGTTTCGTGTAAAGCGGTCGCGCACCATCCGGCGCATCAGGCGCACATCCTGTGGCGTCAAGATGACCCGATCGTGGTCGGTGAAGCGGGAACGCACGCTCGCAAAAATTCTGGTCACCTTATCTTCTCCCACCAGCTGGGTGAGCAGTGGATTTAATCCGTGCAGCCCCTCGATGATGACGACGTCGTCCTCACCGGCCACAACTTCCTGTTCACGCCCGCTCACCCGCTCCCGCACATGAAAATCAAAGATCGGGATGCTGGTTCTTCCGGTCTGAATGAGCTGTTCAATGCAGCGGTTGATGCGATCAATGTCCAGCGCATAGATGCTCTCAAAGTCGGGCTTTCCCTTTCGGTTGAGCGGCGTCTGCTCGGTGGCAAGATAAAAGTCGTCGAGGGAGATCACCGTCGCCTTTCTGCCACAACCGGAAAAGTGGCGCGCCAAGGTGTGCGCTGTGGTGGTCTTGCCGGAAGCGGAGGGCCCAGCCAGACAGATCACCGTCGCTTGCCCGCGGGTATTTTCCATCTGTTCCACCACCTGGCGGAGCTGATGGTGATAAAACGATTCTGCCTCGTCAATTAGCTGAAAATAATTCTGGACGGCCTGTTGGTTGACCTCGTCCTTTTCAATCCTCCCGTAGTGGAAGGGGTCTATTTTCCTCAAAGAATTTCACCACCCTATCCTTTCTTCTTAAAATTTCGTCGAAGTGCTCGACGTACTCAAAGGGGTATTTGTAATTGAAGATTCGCTCCAGCTTGCCGGTGCGGTTGGATTTTAATTTGGTCACCGCTCCCCCGCCTGCTGCCAAAATTGTCTGTGTTTCGTCCATGATGTAGATGTTGTAGCGCCCCTCATAGCCCGGCTTGCAGTAACCGGTATTTTCCAGATTCCCCAGTGTATTGCGCTGCTTGTAAAGATAGTACGGCTGCCAACCATATTCGATCAGCGCCTTCTGCGCATAGGAGACCATCTGTCCCACCTCTTGGCCCAGTTGCAGGGCTTTGAGGCGCTCCTCCCAGCTGGTGCCAAAATTTGCACTGCGCTTGATGGAGAGGGTGTGCACGGTGATATTTTCCGGGTTGAGGGCGATGATCTTATCTACCGTCTGCCGGAAGCTCTCCACCGTCTCCCCGGGAAGTCCGGCAATCAAATCCATGTTGATGTCGTCAAAGCCTTCCTCCCTCGCCATCTGGAAACAGTCGATGATCTGCTGGGCGGTGTGCTTTCTGCCAATGCCGGCAAGCACCTGATCGTTTAACGTCTGGGGATTGATGCTGATGCGGGTGACGTTGTGGGCGCGCAGAACCCGCAGCTTTTCCCGGTCGATGGTGTCCGGGCGTCCGGCCTCCACCGTATATTCCTTTAAACGGGACAGGTCAAAGTTTTTCTCCACCGCGGTGCAGATCTGTTCGAGCTGGGCAGCCGAGAGGATGGTCGGGGTGCCGCCTCCAAAATAGACGGTGGTGAGGGAAAGCTCGGTCTGGGCCATCTTTTGTGCAATGCAGGCGAGCTCGTCGCACAGGCGGTCGACATAAACCGGCAGGATATCCCGCGCACGCTTGCTGGTGATGTCGTGGGAGACAAAGGAGCAATAGCTGCACCGGGACGGGCAAAACGGAATGGAGATATACAGACTGTAGGTGTCGTCGGTGGCCTCCTTGAGAATGGGCGCCTCATTGCGCGCAGTCTGCAAGGCCAGGTCAATCTTCTCGTCGGTGACATAGAAGTGCTGTGAAAAGTCGCGCGCCACCATTTCCTCACTCATGCCCGCATCCAGCCGCTTATGGAACAGCTTGATCGGGCGCACCCCGGTCAGCATCCCCCACGCCGGATGGGTGCCGGTTGCCTGGCACAGCAGGGTAAAGAGCATATCGCTCATCCGGTACTCCGCCTGCTCATAGGGGCCGTGCGGATTGGAAGGGATGGTGCGGCAAAGCGAATTTTCTTCGCCGTTTAGCCGCACCGTGACCTTCATCAGGCCATGTTGGAGGCGAGTTTCAATATAGTCCTCCTGCATCTGGTCGCTTTGGGGCGAAAATTCGGTGTCGGCGGGATACTCGATGGTCACAATCTTTTCGTCCGGGAAAAACAGCATCGCGATGCACTCCGCCTCATATTTCATATTGTGTCCAACTGTTCTGATCTTCATCTGCTGTTTTTTCTCCTTATAAAAGAAGGGGCCTTTTTCCAGTCTCGAAAAATGGAGTTGGCCATTCCGCTTTCAGGAAAAATCTCCCCTCTTTGTTATAGTATCATCTGCCGCGCAAATTGTTCCCGCGCGGCGCTTTTTTTTGATTTTCTGCAAGATGAGGCTACATCGCCATTGCGTGCCGCAAAAATGGATTGGCCAGCTTTTCATCCTCCAGGTTGGTCGCACTGCCGTGTCCGGGGAAAACCTTGTAATATCCCTGCAAGGCGCCGATGCGTTTGAGCGACTGGTACATCTGCTCGTCGCTGCCTCCATACAGATCGGTCCTGCCCATGCTGCCCTGGAAAAGGGTATCTCCGCAGTACAGCTCGTTACCTTTGATGTAGGTCACACCGCCTTTGGTGTGGCCGGGCGTCTCCATGACGGTAAAGACCATCTCTCCGCTGACAATCTTATCCCCTTCCTTTGCCTGTATATCCACGGCAAAAGGCCGGGCATAGGGTGCTACCTGATCGGACATGCTCTTTTCTCCATCGCCGATGAGCTCCATATCCTTCTGCCCCATCACAATCTGCATCTGTGGGAAGATGTCCTTTAAATCTGCCGCTCCACCGGTATGGTCTCCGTGTCCGTGGGTGAGCAGAAGATGGGTGGGTGTAAAGTCATTTTTACGGATAAAGTCCGCCACCTCCTGCGCGTCTCCCCCGCAGTCCACCACAACGCAGTGCTTGTGGTCGTCCCAGGTGACATAACAGTTGGTACCCAACAGTCCAACATGGATAATTTCGAGATTCATGGCATGTACCCCCTTGTCTCGCCTTACTTTTTCGGCATAATTTCGTCGGTATCCAGCATGATGGTAACCGGGCCGTTGTTGAGCAGCTGCACCTGCATCGAGGCGCCAAATTTGCCGTGTGCGACCTTCTGTACACCGACCTGTTTTACCTTTTCCTGAAAATATTCATACAGTCTATCCGCCTGTGCCGGAGCTGCGGCTCCGACAAAGGAGGGGCGGCGGCCCTTGCGGCAATCCGCATAGAGGGTGAACTGCGAGACGACCAACATCTCGCCGCCAATATCCAGCAAGGACAGGTTCATCTTGTCGTTCTCGTCGGTAAAGATGCGCAAGTTTGCGCACTTTTCTGCCAGGAAATCGGCCTCTTTCTCGGTGTCCTGCGGGCCAACGCCCAGCAAAACCAGCAGGCCCTGCTGAATCTCCCCCACGCACGTCCCCTCTACGGTGACGCTTGCGTGGCTAACTCTTTGAATCAATGCTCTCATAGTTTGGTTTCTCCGTCTTTCTTTTTTAGCGGCCTTCAAAACTGTTTGTGGAAAATGCTCCATAAACGCGGCCCTTACAATGTCTTACTGAATGGTTCTCCTTACATCCTCCACGCCCTTGATTGCGCGCAGGCTATTGAGCAGATAGTTGAGCTGATCGACGCCGTTGACCTCGACGGTCACCTGGACCAAAATGACCGAGTGGTCCTTGCTCTCCTTGGCAACCAGCGCGTGCATCGGGATGTGCATATTGCTCAGCAGGATGGTCAGGTCTGCAAGCAGCGTGTCGCGCGGCTGGGAGGTGATGTCGATGGTCGACTTAAACTTCTCAGAGGCCACATTGGAGGCCCACTCTGCGCGGACCCAGCGGCCCTCATTCTCCTTTGGCGAGTTGATGACGTTGACGCAATCCTGCTTGTGGATGGAGACGCCGTAGCCGCGGGTAATAAAGCCGACGATGGGGTCTCCGGGCAGCGGATTGCAGCACTTTGCAAACTTGACAAGGCAGCTGTCCAGGCCCTCGACCACAACGCCGCTGGTCGGTTTGCCCGGCTTTTTAGGCGCTGTGGGCTGCGGCAGCAGGGCGGCCTTCTTTTCCTCCTCCGCTACGGTGCGGTAGGTCTTTTGGAATTCCTCCTTGACCCGCGGCATAATGCGGGAGAGCAACACACCTCCATAGCCGATGGCGGCATAGAAGTCGTCGACGGTATTGATGTGCTGGCGACGCGCTATGTTGAGAATAAAGTTTTCATAGTCCTCTTCGGGCACGTTGATGAGGTTGCGCTTAAATTCCTTCTCCAGCTCCTCTTTGCCGGTGACGATATTCTCTTCCCTGCGCTCCTTTTTAAACCAGGAACGGATCTTGGTGCGCGCCTCGCTGGTCTTGACAATCTTCAGCCAGTCGCGGCTTGGGCCGTTGCCCGGACCTTTGGAGGTGATGATCTCGACAATCATACCTGTCTCCAGCTTAAAGTCCAGCGGCACAATCCTGCCGTCCACCTTGGCTCCGGTCATGCGGTTGCCGACCTCCGAGTGAATGGCATAGGCAAAGTCGATGACGGTGGCCCCGGTGGGCAGATTGATGACGTCGCCCTTTGGGGTAAAGACAAAACACTCCTCCGGCGCAATGTCCGATTTGATCGAGCGCACAATGTCCTGCGCATCGCCGGAGTCCTGCTGCACTTCCAGCAGCTGGCGCACCCAGGCCAGGCGCTCTTCCAGTTTATCCTTTTTCTCGATTCCCGCCTTGTACTTCCAGTGGGCGGCGATGCCGTATTCGGCGGTGTAGTGCATATCCCAGGTGCGGATCTGGATCTCGAAGGGGATTCCGCCCTCCTTGTCCAGCACGGTGGTGTGCAGTGACTGGTACATATTGGCCTTTGGGGTGGAGATGTAATCTTTAAAGCGCTTGGGGATCGGGGTGAACTCGTCGTGCATGATGCCCAGTACCGCATAGCACTCATAGGTGGTGTCCACGATCACCCGCACGGCATAGACGTCGTATATCTCGTCAAAGTTTCTTCCCTGCATATACACCTTGCGGTAGATGCCGTAGATGCTCTTGACGCGGCTTTGCAGGAAGAACTTCATCCCTTCTTTGTTCAGGCGCGCCTTGATCTTCTCCTGAATCCCCTCCAGGAATTTTTCGCGCTCCTCCTTTTTGAGCTTGAGCAGCCGCTCAATCTCCTCATAGGCGATCGGGTCCAAGAAGCGCAGCGAGATGTCCTCCAACTCCTCCTTGATCGAGCGGATACCAAGTCGGTCGGCCAGCGGCGCATAGACCTCCATCGTCTCCAGCGCCTTTTCGCGGCGCTTATATTCCTTCCAGTACTCGCCGGTGCGCATGTTGTGCAGGCGGTCAGAAAGCTTTACGATGATGACGCGCACATCCTTGGCCATCGCCAAAAGCATCTTGCGCACATTCTCGGCCTGTCGCTGCTCCTTGCTCGAGTAACTGAGCTTTGTCAGTTTGGTGACGCCGTCCACCATCAGCGCCACATCCGCCCCGAAGCGCTTTTTGATGTCGTCGAGGGTGGAGGAGGTGTCCTCCACCACATCGTGCAAAAGTCCCGCACAGATGGTCTCGGTGTCCATGCCCAGCTCCAGCAGGATCTGGGCGACAGCGATTGGGTGGGTGATGTACGGATCGCCCGATTGCCGCATCTGGCCCTCATGGGCTTTGGCGGCATACTCATACGCTTCGGTAATTTTGTCAAAATCATAGGGTCTGTTGCTTTCCTTTAATGCAACCATCAATTCGTCAAACTCACGCATCCAATTCACCATCCTTCAATCGTTTGAGAATGCTGGACTGCTCCAGCTGGGTTTTGGTCACCGTCTTGGGCAGGCGCAAAATCGGCTGTCCAGGCTGCTTTGCGGGCAGCATCTGGCACAGGCCCAGCTCCTGCATCACATCCAGGCAGATGCGCATTTTGCAGTAGTTGAGCTTGCGCACCCTGCACCAGAGCATATCATAGCCAAAGACAAATGTCCCGTGCTGCCGCAAAAAGCGGTATAACAGCGCCACATCCTCCCTGGTCGGGCAGATGTAAGACCGGATTTTTTCCGAAAGCGGCTCGTGCCGCATATATTTTTCATAATACTGCCGGCCCACAATCAGCTTTTCCTGTGGGATTCCGGTCAGGCGCACATCTTTCATTTTGATCGAGAGGCTTTTCTCTCCATTATACTCGTTGACTTCCAGGTTTGCCGCAATGTCCACCACGTCCCCCGGGAAAAACGGGAACTGATCGGCCGGCATCCGAAAGTAAACGGCCTGCATCGTCCTGCCCTGATAGGTAAACTTTACGCGGATGTGCCGGTTCTCGCTGAGCGGGGTGACGCCGTCCACCCGGCAGCCGGTCAGCCCCACCACCGGGACCTCATTGCCGCAGCCAAACGGTTCCAGCGACTGCATCCCGTACACCGTCTCAAGGTTTAACTGGTTAGCAGAAAGCAGGGCGTCGATGCACAGCTGTTCCACCGGCATAATATCAAATTGCTCGCGCGCATCCTGCTCGATCTGCTCGATAAAGACAGGCAGGTCTTTGGTCATCAGGGTAAGGCCCGCAGCCTGATTGTGGCCTCCATATCGGGTCAAAAGCCCACTGCACCGGGAGATTGCGTCGATCATCGAATAGCCTTCGACGCTCCTTGCCGATCCGCGCGCCTGCTCCCCCTCGATGGAAAAGAGGATACACGGCTTGCAAAACTCCTCCACAATCTTTGCCGCAGCGATGCCGATCACGCCGTGGTGCCAGCCCTGGCCGTAGAGGACGATTACCCGATCCTGCAAGATTTCCGGGTGGCGGGAAATTTTTTCCAAGATTTCCCGGTAGATGTCGTCCACCAGCTGTTTGCGGCGGCTGTTGAGCTCACACAGCTGCTGAGCCAACTCCTGTGCCCGCGACTGCCGGTCGCTGAGCAGCAATTCCATTGCAAGGTCGGTCTGTCCCAGTCTGCCGGCTGCATTGATGCGCGGGGCAATGCCAAAGGCAAGCGAGGTGGAATTGAGCTTTCGTCCACCCATTCCTGCCGCCTCGACCAGGGCGCGCACACCAATCTGTTCGCCAAGCGCGATACATTCCAAGCCCTTTTGCACAATCAGCCGATTTTCTCCGGTCAGCTCCACGATGTCGGCCACCGTGGCGATGGCGGCTAATTCCCCGAAATGCCAGATCATCTCTTCGCCGGTGAGGTCCCCCTCCATCGCGCAGATGAGCTTAAAGGCGACACCCGCGCCGCACAGATGCTTAAAGGGGTAGGCGCAGTCCTCGCGGTGCGGATTGACCACCGCACAGGCATTCGGCAGTTGGGAGCGCGGCTGATGGTGGTCGGTGACGATCAGGTCCAATCCAATGGACGCGGCATAATCCGCCTCATCGATGGCCGAGATGCCGTTGTCCACCGTCACCACAAGGTCAACCTGCTGTTGTTTTAAAAAATCCAAAGCGGAGCAGTTTAGCCCATACCCTTCCCGGTCGCGGTCTGGAATGTAGTAGATGACCCGCGCTCCCAGATCCTCCAGATAGGAATAGAGCATGGCGGTGGCGGTAATTCCGTCGCAGTCGTAGTCTCCATAGACGGCGATCTGCTCCCCTTGCTCCACGGCCTGTCCCAATCGGGCAACCGCCTTTTGCATATCTGCCATCAAAAAGGGATCGTACATCTTTGCGTTTGGGTCTATCCCTGCATAGGATTTGGCTGTCGCAGGGTCCGAGATGCCGCGCCCATCCAGAATCTGCGCAGCAATTGGCGAGATCCCTGTCTGGTCTATTAAGTTTTTTACCCGGTCAGGATCTACCTGCGGCAGCTTCCACCTTTTAAAGCCCAAGATGATTTCCCCTTTTTCTGTTGCTTTCCCTGATTTGGATATAATTTAACCAGTATATTTTATCATTTTTTTCTGCTTTATTCAATTCTTTTTCTCAAAAGGCGCACGCGAAAGTTGCATTTACCGGGACTTTCTGTAGAATTTTTCATCATTCTGCAATCATGCAAACCTTTTTTCCTTTTGCATCAGCAGATCACGGCAAAATCATTGTCCGCTGTCCCAGCAAACTGTTGCCGTGTGCGCCAGCGATATTGGCCCTTGTTGCAACTGTTTGTTTTAGATAAAACAAATTCCGCACGGCCTTTAAACGGTACACATGCGGAAAAGTAAAGATAACAAAAAAGCCGCCGGGTATTCCCAGCAGCCTTTTCTTTTGGTGACCTATCGGAGACTCGAACTCCGGACACCCTGATTAAAAGTCAGGTGCTCTACCGACTGAGCTAATAAGTCATGTTTAGAGATGTTCATTCACAACATTGTGTATTATAGCATGCTCGTCCAAAATTGTCAAGCACTTTTTTAAAAAAAATTGCCCCTCTTTGCAATTTGTGCTTTTTGTCCCGCTATGCTATAATAAACAGAGATTTTTGTGCACAGATTTTGATTTTGGGAGGTGAGCAGATGGCGCTGCATCTGGACACCAGCATTCAATATCTCACCGGCGTGGGGCCAAAGCGGGCCGCCCTCTACCAAAAGCTGGACATCCACACCGTCTGGGACCTGCTGTACTATTTTCCACGCTCCTACATCGACCTGAGCTGTCCGTGCGAAATCGCCTCGATGCCGCTCTATGAGCTGTGCGCGGTGCGCGCGCGGGTAGTCTCCAAGTCGGCGGCTCAATACATTCGCCGCGGCATGACCCTCTTCCGGGTCAAGGTGGCCGACGACACCGGCAGCATGGTCATCACCTTCTTTAACGCCAAATACACCGTCGAAGCCCTCAAATATGACACCGAGTACATCTTTTACGGGCGCTCCGGCGGCACCCTGACCCGGCGCGAGATGTCCTCGCCCGCCATCTACCCGGCAGATCTCCCCAACGCCCTCATCCCCGTCTACCCCCTCACCCAGGGGCTTTCCTCCAAAATGATCAGCGCCAACATCGCACAGGCCCTTCAGCTGCTCGGGGAGGAGGTCGACGACCCCATCCCCGCCTATATTCGCCAGGAATATCACCTTTGTCACCTGCAATTTGCGCTGCAAAATGTGCACCTTCCCGCAGACAAGCAATCCGCCGAAATTGCCCGCCGCAGGCTGATCTTTGAGGAGCTGTTGATGCTCGCTCTGTCGCTGCGTTCGGTGCGCGACGACACCTACGCCCAAACCTCCTATGTCTGCCCCAAGGCCGATCTTTCTGCCTTCTTGCAGGCCCTGCCCTTCACCCTCACCGGCGCCCAGCAGCGAGCCATCCAGCAGGTGGCAAAGGATCTTGGACGCAGCATTCCCATGAACCGGCTGATCCAGGGAGATGTCGGTTCGGGCAAGACGATGGTTGCCGCAGCCGCCAGCTACATTGCGTTCCAAAACCACTATATGTCCGCGCTGATGGCCCCCACCGAGATTTTAGCCCAGCAGCACTACCAAAGCCTGTCCAAACTGTTGGGGCCGCTGGGGATGCGTCTGGGTTTGCTGTGCGGTTCGATGAGCGCCAAAGAAAAGCGGGACATCAAGGAGCGGATTGCCCTGGGGATGGTAGACCTCGTCATCGGCACCCATGCCTTGCTCTCCAAAGACGTCGACCTGCCCAACCTGGCGCTGGTCGTCACCGACGAGCAACACCGATTCGGTGTGCGGCAGCGGGCTTCGCTGGGAGAGAAATCCAATCACCCCCACACGCTGGTCATGTCCGCCACCCCAATTCCCCGCACCTTGGCGCTGATGATCTATGGCGATCTGGACGTCTCCTCCATCGACGAGCTGCCCCCCAACCGCCATCCGGTCAAAACCTACGTCATCAGCTCAAAGATAAAGGAGCGCGCATACAGCTTTTTAAAGGAACACCTGGACCGCGGCTTGCAGGGATACATCGTCTGTCCGCTGGTGGAGGCGATGGAGACCACCCCCGCCAACCTGGAAAATGCAGAGGAATATGCGGACAAGCTGGCGAGAGGCCCCTTTCAGGACTACCGCGTCGGCGTTTTGCACGGCAAAATGCGCGCCAAAGACCGCGAGGCCATCATGCAGCAGTTTGCCAGCGGACAGATTCAGCTGCTGGTCTCCACCACCGTCATCGAGGTCGGGGTAGATGTGCCCAACGCCGTCATTATGATGGTGGAAAATGCCGAGCGCTTTGGCTTGAGCCAGCTGCACCAGCTGCGCGGGCGGGTCGGACGCGGACCGGTGCAGTCCTACTGCATCCTCATTTCCGACACCCAGAACCCCGACACCAAACAGCGCCTTGAGGTTTTGCATCAGACAAACGACGGCTTCAAGGTCGCTGAATACGACCTGAAGCTGCGCGGGCCGGGCGACTTTTTGGGCAAGCGTCAGCACGGGCTGCCACAGCTAAAAATTGCCGACCTCAGCTCCAGCATGGACACCATGGAGCAGGTGCAGCACGCCGCACAGGAAATTCGGGATCACCCGCTCACCGCCGCTGAGCGCGCCATGCTCGACAGCCGAATCCACCACATTCTTTCGACGGTTGGCACAAACCTCAACTAATCAAAACACTCCACCACAAAAATAAGGGAGCCGATTCCAATGGAATCGGCTCCCCTTTCTCTTTGGCTGTCTGCCTTATTTTACATGTACCTGCAAGCTGGCAAGCAGATCGTTTTTGATGTCCCACAGCTTCTGCGAGAGGTCCACATAGTAGTGGTGCGGATTCTCAAAGCGCTTGACTTCATCCCACAGAGTATCTACCTGCTCCTTGCAGTGATTTCGGATCTCCTGGATGGTGGGCAGCTGATAAACCAGCTTTCCATCTTTAAAAATCTGTTTGAGCATCTCCTTAGCGTGCACATTTTCCAGCGTGCAGCGCTTCCAGGTTGCAAGCGGGTCGAAGATGGTCAAGGTGATCGGGTGCTCGGTATCCAGCTCCTCGTCGTGCACGCAGACATAGTCGGCTACGGCGTGACCGTTCTCATCGAACAGGCGGTATACCTTCTTAAAGTGTGGATTGGTGATCTTCTCCGGGCTTTCGCTGACCTTGATCTTCGGGATATACTCTCCATCCTTCTGCACCGCTACCAGCTTATATACGCCGCCAAATACCGGGTCGGATTTGCTGGTAATCAGCCGCTCGCCGATGCCAAAGCTGTCAATCTTCGCCCCCTGCAAGGTGAGATCCCGGACAATATACTCGTCCAGCGAGTTGGAGGCGACAATCTTGACGTCCTGGTATCCTGCGTCGTCCAGCATCTTGCGGGCACGCTTGGAGAGGTAGGCGATGTCGCCGCTGTCGATGCGCACGCCCTTTGGACGATAGCCCTGCGGCACAACCACCTCGTTAAAGACCCGGATGGCATTCGGTATACCGGATTTGAGGACGTTGTAGGTATCTACCAGCAGTGTGCAGTCGTCTGGATAGATCTGTGCATAGGAGCGAAATGCCTCATACTCATTGTCGAACATCTGTACCCAGCTGTGGGCCATTGTGCCGACTGCCGGTACGCCGTAGTCGCGGTCGGTGATGGCGCATGCCGTTGCGCCGCAGCCGCCGATATAGGTCGCGCGGGCGCCCAAAATAGCTGCATCGTAGCCCTGTGCGCGGCGGGAACCAAACTCCATAATCAGCCGGTCGCCGGCTGCACGGACCATGCGGTTTGCTTTGGTGGCTACCAGGGACTGATGGTTGATGGTCAGCAGGATCATCGTCTCCACCAGCTGTGCCTGAATCACAGGACCTTTGACGGTGACAATCGGCTCATTTGGGAAAATCGGAGTTCCCTCCTCCATTGCCCAAACGTCGCACTCAAAGTGGAAGTTGGCAAGATAATCGAGGAACCTCTCGTCAAATACTTTTTTCGAGCGGAAATAGGCGATATCCTGTTCGGTAAAGCGCAGATTTTGCAGGTAATGTACCATCTGCTCAAGACCTGCAAGGATGGCAAAACCGCCGTCGTCCGGGATGTTGCGGAAGAACATATCGAACACCGCGATTCTGTCCTTCATTCCATTGAGAAAATAACCATTGGACATGGTAAACTCATAATAATCGGTCAACATGGTAAGATTTCGATCTTCTGTCCAGTTGATGTGCATCTTCACTCCAACCTTTCTGTGGTAATTTTGCTGCGTCCAGGCCCTGCCAAACAGGTTCCTATACCCATTGTTTTTCCCAAATACTGCCTGGCATCGCAGCCTTTATTTAAAACGACATCTCCGGCGAGCCATTATCAAAGGACGCAAGGCCCTTGGGCTCATAGGGGACACCGCTTTGTGAACTGTAATAGATCTGCTCCATCATCTTTGCTGCGCGCGCCGCCGCAGTATAAAAAATCTGTGGAAAGCTGCGTGTGTCCAGCTTATCAGGGGTGGAAAGGTGATACCACGGCTCCTGATTGAGGTTGAGCACATCCTCCTGCACCGTTCTGCGGCGGATGTGCTGAGAAAAGCGCCCCGGGCAGTTTGCCAGCGCCTCGACAGCCGGAACCAGCCGAATTAAGCTTCCGTGGCGGTCCAGGGTCAACTGCACCATCCTGCGCGCCTCCGAAAAGGCACGTTCCACCTCACTCGGGTCCACCTGCACACCGTAAACCTCCTCCAACAGGAATTGGTACAGCCGTGCAATGACGCGGTATTCCCATGCGCTTCCCCACAGGCGCTTGGCCGGGCGGTAGTTCTGCACATCGCGCCCGCGCTTGAGCTGATAAAAGGTGGTGTCGATGTCGCTCTCGATGCGGCTGTGAATGCTGCGGTGAAAGCTCTCATCGAGCACCCGCTCCTTTTGCACCTGCTTAAAATAGATATAGGGGTGCGCCTCGCTGTCCAGGCAGTAATGGCCCACAAAGCCCAAAATGTACGCGGCCAGCGCCTCATATTCATCCGAGCCCTTGCGCTCATTTAAGTAGCTGCCAAGCGCCCAAAACAGCTCGTCGGTCTTTTCGCGGTGCATCAGCCCGCCATAGCGCGGCAGGACGCTGCGCCCTAAAACCGCATCGCGGAAAAACAGAAGATCCGGTCCCTGCAATCCCCAAAAATAGGGGGCGGCGTTGAGCTCGAGCAGCTCCTGAATCTCTTCATCGAGCTGTCCAAACACCTGTGTGCCAAATAGTTCATGTGTCACAAAAGCCGGCATAGCGGCCTCCTTTCCATGCGTTAGGCTTTACGCCAAAAACATATCCGAAGCAATCTTGAGCAGCAGCAAAATCATCGCCACAATCATAATCGGGCGCACGATCTTGACGCCATTTTTGAGCGCCAAACCGGAACCTACCCAGCTGCCGAGAATGGCGAAGATGGTGCACTTGATGCCGATGCTGACCAGCACATTTCCATTCATTCCGTAGGTGATGAGCGCTCCGATATTGGAAGCTAAATTGACCACCTTTGTGGTGCCGCAGGCTTTGAGGATGCCCAGACCGACAACCGAATTAAACAAAAGGGTCATAAAGGTGCCGGCGCCCGGACCAAAGAAGCCGTCATACATTCCGGTTCCAAATCCCACCAGAGCGGACAACACAATCGAGCGCCACAGCGGCATTTCCTCCGAGCGCTCCGCACCAAAATCTTTTTTGCGCAGCACCAGCACCGCAATTACCGGCACCGCCACCAGCAGAATGTAGTTGAGATACTTTTCGTCCAGCGCCATCGCAAGTTTTGCGCCCAACGGCGAACCGACCAGCGCTCCTACCGCCGCTACCAGCGCCACCTTGATGTTGACCTGTCCCTCTTTAAAGAAACGGATCATCGCGGTCAAGGTGCCGATCGAGTTTGCAAATTTGTTGGTTCCAAGCGCCATGTGCGCGGGGATTCCCACAGCATAGTAAGCCGGCAGGGTAATCAATCCTCCGCCGCCTGCAATCGAGTCGACCAATCCTCCCAAAAAGACGCAGGCAAACAGAATCAGCATCTGTGATAGTTCCAGTTCCATAATGTTTTCTCTTCCCTTCCTTTTCTTCACCCGATACAGTGTGCATCAGCGCATGGCGGATGTGCCCTTTTCCTTGAGATAGGTGGAGTACACGTCCGCCAAATGCAGTTTGACCGCCAACGGATAGCGCTCATACGCCTGGCTGATGGCAAAGCTGCCACCGCGGGCCGCATCGTCAAATCCTCCCATATGCCAGCGGATGGCCACCGCCTCCGAGGGCTTCAGGCGCAAAAAACGCTCAACCAAAAACACCGACTTTTCTCCATGGCCATAGGGGAACTGATCCTCGATGGCGTAGTAGGGCTGGGGCTCCCAGCGTCCGGTTTCCGGGTTTTTGACATTGCGGGAGCTGACCTTGTAAAACTGGGCCTTGCACACGTCGTGCAGCAGGCCACAGATGGCAAAGCTCTCCATGCTGTCCCCTTCCTCAAAGAAGCGATCCACCATCGTTTCAAAGACATTGACGCTGTGCATCACCAATCCGCCTTGGCAGGCACAGTGATACTTGGTGCTCGCAGGTGCCGTAAAAAAGTCGGTCTTTTTGAGCCACTCCAAAAGTTGTTGAGCCCCCTCGCGCTTGATGTGCTGGCAAAAAAGCTCCTCAAACTTTTGCTGGTAATTGATCTGTTCCATCCTGGTGTCGCCTCCGGTTTTTGATCTTGTGCTGTGCCCTGTATCTCGGCCACTTTAGCACCATTATAGCACATTTCTTGCCATACGCAAAAAGTTTTCTGCAAAATTGAGGGCAAAATCGCAATTTTCAGAAAAAGAGAAAAATTCCCTAGACCAAAGGATATCCTTGTGTTACAATAAAATACAGAGGAGAATATCTGTTTTTCGGCCAGAGAAATGGGGAAAAGCTGCTTTATTTTACTCCTGTGCTGCCCATTTTCCCCAAAAGAGAGAGAACAAATCGTGCCGGATAGAAAATGGAATGGAAAGAGGTCATTGGTATGAAGATTATCACCGTAAAGGACTATACCGAACTTTGCAAGCGTGCCAGCCGCATCTTTGCTGCACAGGTCACCTTAAAGCCGGATTGCGTGCTGGGACTTGCCACCGGCTCTACACCGGTTGGAATGTACAAGGAGCTTGTACAGATGTATCACGAGCACCGCATCGACTTTAGCCACGTCAAGACGGTCAATCTTGACGAGTATGCCGGTCTCTCGGGAGACAACGACCAGAGCTACCGCTACTTTATGAACCACAACCTGTTCGATCACATCAACATCGACAAGGCAAACACCTTTGTTCCGGACGGCACCGCCCCGGATCTGCAAGCGGAATGTGCGCGCTATGAGCAGCTTGTCGCCTCCCTGGGCGGAGTGGACGTGCAGCTTTTGGGCATCGGCAACAACGGCCACATCGCCTTCAACGAGCCCTGCGACGAATTTCCGGAAAAGACCCATGTGGTAAACCTCACCCAAAACACCATTGAGGCCAACGCCCGCTTCTTCCAGTCGATGGATCAGGTGCCCAAACAGGCGATCACCATGGGCATCGGCACCATCATGAAGGCAAAGAAGATTGTCCTGCTTGCCAGCGGCGCCAAAAAAGCCCAGACAATCCACGACACCGTCTTTGGCCCCATCACCCCAAAGGTGCCGGCCAGCATCCTGCGCTTGCACCCCGACGTCACCATCTTCGTCGACGAAGATGCCGGAGCTCTGCTAAAATAGATGAACAATCCTTTCCCTTACTCGGACACCAACAAACGGTACTACACCTTCGATTACTTTCTTCGCCACCGCTTTGGCGGCAAGGTAGCGAAAGTCTCGCTGGATGCGGGATTCAGCTGCCCCAATCTCGACGGCGTCAAGGGCTTTGGCGGCTGCACCTACTGCTCTTCCAAGGGCAGCGGAGATTTTGCCGGGGACAAGAATCTGCCCTTGCGCGCACAATTTGAGCAGGTGCGCCAGGTGATGGACCACAAGTGGGAGAATGCCCGCTACATCCCCTATTTTCAGGCGCACACCAACACCTATGCTCCGCTGCCGGTACTCAAAGAAAAGTTTGAGGAAGCGCTCTCCTTTCCCAACATCGTCGGCCTTGCTATCGCCACGCGCGCCGACTGCATCAGCGAGGAGACTGCCGACTATCTCGGACAACTTGCGCAGCGCACCTATCTGGAGGTGGAATTGGGCCTACAGACCATCCACGACTCAACCGGCGAACGGATCAACCGCTGCCACAGCTACGCCGACTTTTTAAAGGGCTATCAAAAGCTTGCCAGCCGCAACGTCAACGTGTGCGTCCACATCATCGACGGACTTCCCGGAGAGGACCACGAGATGATGCTGCAAACGGCCCAGGCCCTTGCGCAGCTAAAACTGCACAGCATCAAGATCCACCTGCTGCACCTTTTAAAGGGCACCAAAATGGCTGAGGAATACGCCCGCGGGGAATTTTCGCTGCTTTCCAGAGAAGAATATGTGCGCATCGTCTGCGATCAGCTGGAGGTGCTGCCCCCCGAACTTGTCATCCAGCGGGTGACCGGCGACGGAGAGCGCGCATCGCTCATCGGGCCGATGTGGAGTTTAAAGAAACTGGTTGTGATGAACGAAATCGACAAGGAACTGGTCCGGCGAAATTCCTGGCAAGGGAAACTGTTTGAGGCAAAAAGCATAAAATAAAGCGTATAAAAAAGGCCCTCCGTTTGGAGGGCCTTTTTATTGTCGCTCTTTTTATCCGAGCAGTTCGTCGAGCACTTCTTTTGCCTTATCGTTATCAGGAGAGATGACCAGGAAGATATAATTTCCCTTTTCTTTGATGACAGCACCATCGATTTTGGACATTTCTTCCGGCTTGTAATCCTCATAGCGCACCTTCAGATCGGAGATGCGATCGTTGATCAGGCTCTTAACGGTGGTGAGCTGGTCCGCATCCTTGACCTGGAACATGGCGATCTCATCTGCATTGCCGGTCGCATAGTCTGCCATGTAGATGGCGTAGTTTTCCAGTGTGGCCGGATCAATGTAGTAGTAGTTGTTCAGCGCGGCTTCGGTCTGCTTTTGCATCTTGCTGGCAGAAAAGTCGATGGAGCTGGTGAGCTTGGAGTACACTTCGTCAAAGGAGACATAGGTCTCCTCGCTGCTGCAACCGCTCATCGCCAGGGTCAGCATCATAATCGACAGCATTGCTGCAAGGATTCTCTTCATCTTTTTCATTCTTTATTCCTCCGTTGCGGTGTGGGTTCTCAGATAGTCGAACCACAAATTATAATATTTTGTTCCAAAGTGCATGCCGTCTCCGTCGGAATCATCCGGCAGACAGCCCGCGTCATTTTTAAAGACCGAGGCGACGTCCAGATAATGAACGCCCTCATTCTCCGCAATCTGAACGATCAACTCATTGTACTGGTCGATCTTCTGATTGGAGATGTCGTCGCGCTCATCATCAAATCCCTGGGTTACCGGCAGGATAGACTGCAAATAGATTTGGCTGTCGGGCAACTCGGATTTGACCTTCTCGACAAACTCGGTGTATGTGTCGGTAAAGTGCTGTTCGGTAAACCAGCCGACGCCGTTGGCTCCAAACATGATGTACACCTTTTTAGGGGCTACCTCTTGCAGCGCACCCAAAACGGTAGTATACCCGGCCGCAGTGCGGATCTGGTCATCGGTGAAAACGGTGTCCAGATTGATGCCGCGGGCTGCGACGACGGTGGCGTTGCTCATGATTTCATAGAGCTTGATACCCTCGGTGATCGAATCCCCCACAAAGGCAGCATCGTCAAAATAGCTGTCATCCACCGCCTTGCCGGTGTTTGGCACCAGCGCAGGGGACTGCAAGATCCGCTCGGAGGTCCTGTCCACCACGTCGGTCGTGGTCGCGACATCGCTGTCGGTGGTGTCGGCGCTTTCCTGGGTCTGTGTCGGCTCTGTCGCAGTCTGCTGGGTCTGTTCATCCTCGACCGGAGCGGTGACAGCAGCATCTCCCTCGGGAGGTTGCTCCCCTTGTGGTTGCTCCTCCCCTTCAGCCGGAACCTCTTTGGGTGCACCGGTGTCATTCTGTGCCTGTGCGGTCAATTCCTCCTGCTGCTGTTGCAGCTTACCCCAATAGACCGAAATTCCCAGCGCCAGCACTGCTGCCAGAGCCAGGATGACCAGAAAGAGTACCAGATTGTGTTTGCGCGCCCTCCTGCGGTGCGCATAGATATTCATTCTACCGTACAATACCTTTCTCCCCCTTTTCCCCTTTCTCTACTCCCAATACACAGCTTGGAAAATTTCCTATTTAGTATACTACATCCATCAAAAAATTCCTAGACCTTCCTTTAAATTTCATAAAAAGTTCATAAAAATTACAGATGTCGTTTAGTTTTATTATTACAGTAAAAGAAGATTTTTTAAAAGTTGCTCAAAAAAAGAGCTTGACTTTTGATACGGGCAATGCTATAATGGATAGCGTTGAACCAATCCGATATATGCGAGTGTGCTGGAATAGGCAGACAGGCACGTTTGAGGGGCGTGTGTCTTCGACGTACGAGTTCAAGTCTCGTCACTCGCACCAAGGGGAGTATCCTGAAAAGGATACTCCCCTTTTTGTTTTCTTAATCTTCCTCTTTAAGCAGCTTTTCGACCATCTCGATGTCCGACTCCAGGTTTGTTCGGCTTCCTTTCACCAATTTCCCAAACTGCCTCTGAAAGGCGCCCCTCAATTGTGGCAGGGAATGTGTTATTCTGCTGCACTCCCCCATAATCTGCTCGGAACGCAGCCCGGTGTCCTGCAACTGGACGTAACGCTCCAGCAGCTGATCGGCTGCATCGAGGTAATAAAGCAGAAAGGAACGCGCCTGACTGAGCTTATTGGGGTTTTCCCGCAAGTAGGCGCAGATGCGCTGACCTTCCCCGTACAGCTGCTCCGATTCCCCACGGACCACCGGGTCGTCGATTTGGCCCACTGCCGACCCCAGCGCATCCAGCTTTGTCCTTGCCGTCTGCAACAGCTGCACGTCCATTTTCTTTTGTGCCGTGCTCTTCTCCCGCTTTGCTGCCGCCCTGCGCTTGAGGATCAACAGCAGACAAGTCCCACAATAGGTTCCCATTCCAACCAGTGCACTGCTCACCAAGCTCCAATGCAGGCGCAAAGAGGAGCCCCCAAATGCGGCCAATCCCAGCGCCGCAGCTACTATCTTAAAAAGTTCCTTCACCTGTTACCTGTCTCTTATACACATCTGACGCTGCCGACGAA
>ENA-OYXB01000151-OYXB01000151.1-human-gut-metagenome-genome-assembly--contig:-NODE-151-length-26434-cov-8.899882_pt1 | contig 26434 bp, 22 predicted proteins | sample MGYA00244176_ERZ653409 | MGnify/ENA primary metagenome ERZ653409 (study PRJEB26926, sample SAMN06164912) | human gut metagenome | biome: ENVO:00009003; feature: ENVO:2100002; material: ENVO:00002003... | reverse complement strand
ACAAGGCTATTCGTCGGCAGCGTCAGATGTGTATAAGAGACAGATGCAGTACAGTGCAGCGAGAAATGCCCCGAAGGTGCCGGGGATGCCGCGAGAGATGTAGTACATCGGGCCGCCGCGATAGGCACGGGAGGTGGGATCTTGTGTCTGAAAGCGCACTGCCAGCAGCACTTCGGAATATTTTGTCGCCATGCCCAGCAGCGCTCCTATCCACATCCAGAACAGGCTGCCTGGCCCTCCCAGCATCAGCGCCGCACCGACCCCCACGATGTTGCCCACGCCCATTGTGCCGCCCAGCGCGGTGGTGAGGGCGGCCCAGGGCGAGCAGCCGTTTGCGCGGCGAGAATGCTTTTGGTCCGGCCGGCTGTGGCCGTTTTCTTTTTGTCTGCGTTTTCGCGGGGAAAGGGGCAAAAAGAGTGCCCCCACAGTTTTTTGCAGGATGGTGTTGAGCCGAAATAGGGGCAAAAAGCCGGTGCCTACAGTGAGGTACAATCCGCACAGTAAGGTGAAGGCGATGGTCCCCCGGCCCCAGAGCAAGGTGCTCAGCGCTTGGATCGATTGCCCGATCACAAAATCCCCCCTTTGTGGTTTTGTTACAGGCTATGCGCCGGAAATTTGGGTTATGCGGGGGTGGACTTTTTTGTGGTTTGCGGTTATAATGGGGGCAGGAAAATAAAAAAACAGCTCATTAGAGGGGGAATTTTACATGTACAATTGCGCAAAGTGCTTCCAGCGCGGATGCACCAAACAGGATTTAACCAAGACATTGCCGGATTGTCCGAGCAAGGACACAGCGGTTCAGGAGCAGGCAAAGGCCCTCTATCAGGAAGAGGAGAACCACAAGATTGCCTACTGTGCAGCTCTGACCGAGGCGGGCGGCTACTGCAAAGATACCCGCTTGATCGAGATCATCAAATTTATGCACCGCGCCGGCTATAAAAAGATCGGCATCGCCTTCTGCACGGGCCTGTATAAGGAAACCCAGGAGGTTGTCAACATTCTGGAATACAACGGCTTTGAGGTGGTTTCGATCATCTGCAAAAACGGCGCCATCACCAAAGATTTTCTGGGCATCACCGACGCGCAGGCGGTGCGCGGCAACTGCAAGACCGAGACGATGTGCAATCCCATTGGACAGGCTCTGTTCTTAAACGAGCAGCAGACCGACTTTAACCTGATGATCGGACTGTGCGTCGGCCACGACACCCTGTTTATGAAGTACGCCAAGGCTCCGATGACCGTGCTGGCAGTAAAGGACCGCGTCACCGGCCACAATCCGTTGGCTCCGGTTTATCTGGCGCAGGGATACTACAACAAGAAGTTTTATCCAGACGATCCAGAGGAATTAAACCCGCACGACACCGAATATAACCGCTAAACAATAAAAAAAGCGCCCCGGAACGGGACGCTTTTTTGCTAGGTGCATAATGAAATGCAGTTTGGAAAAGGTAAGATCAAAAGCTTTTTGGAAAGAAGGAGTTACATGAAACGGGCGGACAGCACCCTGTTGATGGGGGATTGCAGCGCGCTGAGCTGGCAAACGGCAGATGGCAAAGGATTGTGGGCGCGCAATATGGATTTTAACCGGATGGCACAGGGCAGTGCCATCACCTTTGTGCCGCGGGGAACAAAATATTACACCTGCGGCTCTTCGCTGGAGGGCAGTTTGGAGGAAAAGAGCGTCTACACAGCCCACTATGCTGCTCTGGGTGCTGGGATGCTGCTCAACCCCTCCACCCCGGTCCTGTATGAGGGAATCAACGAGTGTGGGCTGATGGGCGGACAGCTGTATTATCGCGAGTTTGCCCACTATCCAAACCAGGCGCAATCGGACCGCTGCCCATTGCAGCCTCCGTTTTTGGTTTACCACCTGTTGGCAAGCTGCTCCGGGGTACAGGAAGTTGTCTGTGCACTTGAGAAAGAGTACGATCTGGTGGATCAGCCGCTGTTTGGCACGACGCCTTCGCTGCACTGGACCTTCTGCGACCGCACCGGCGAGAGCATCGTGATAGAACCGGATGCCGACGGCCTGCACATCTATCGACACACCATCGGTGTGATGACCAACAGCCCCTCTTATTCCTGGCACCGGCTGAATCTGCTCAACTATGCCAACCTGCGTGAGCTCGATTTTGATGCGGTGACGGTCGGCGGCGATACCATTCCCCAATGCTTTTCTGGAAATGGGCTTTTGGGCCTCCCGGGAGATTTTAGCTCTCCGTCCCGCTTTGTCCGTCTGGCCATGCTCAAACAGTATGCGCTGAAAGGAGAGGACGAAGCAGATGGGGTGGCCAAGATCTTCCACCTGATGCAGAGCGCAGCTTTCCCACTGGGAGCGGTACAGGTCAGCCAGCCGGGGGACCCCACCGCCCACGATGAGGGAGTGGTGCCGTTTGACTACACGCTCTACACCACCGTCTACTGTGCACAGTCGCTGCGGTGCTACTGGACAACCTATGAAAATCAGAGAATTCAGTATGTGGATCTTTCGCAGCTGCTTTCCGAAAGCAGCTGCAAGCAGTTTGACTTTGTCCGCCGTCCCGATTTTTGCTGCCGCAATGAAGGCTAATGAGGGGATTTTATATCCGTTCATAACAAAAAGGGGAGCGCCAATTGTTGGCGCTCCCCTGACAGCATGTCCGCCTTTTAAGCGGGCAGCTTTTCTTTTTTGCCCCGCAGATAGAGGATGGCCCCCAGCGCTGCTGCAATGCACTCGGTGGCGGGAAAGGCAAGCCAAACGCCGGTCATCCCAGCGGCGGCCGCCAGCAGGAAGGCCATCGGGATAATCAGCACCAGTCCCCGCAGCAGGGAGGTGATGTGGGCCGGCAGCACGCGCTCCACCGAGGTGAAGTAGGTGGACAGGATGGTGTTGAAGCCGACAAATAAAGTGGCAGTAAAGTAGAGCCGCAGGCCCTCTACGGCGATCTGTTGCAATTGAGGGTTGTGTTCGCTGTTAAAAACCTGGGCGATGGGGCTGGCAAAGAAAAAGAGGATCAGATAGATTGCCGCCGACAGCACAGCGGTAACCCCGATAGACAACCGCAGCAAGAGCTGTACCTGCTCCTTGACCCGCTGACCATAGGCGCGGCTGATGAGCGGCTGGATGCCCTGGGCGATGCCGTTGAAGATGGCGACCACCACCAGGGAAATGTTGGCGATGACGCCGTAGGCTGCCACTCCGGTGTTGCCGGTGAGGTGCAGGATGATGGTGTTAAAGACGATCATGGTCAAGCCAGAGGAAATCTGTGCGAGCAGCGATGGAAACCCGAGCGAGACGTTGGTGCGCACCACCCCGGCGTGCAGACCGGTGCGGGTCAGGTGAAAGCCCTTCTTTTTGCGCAGCCAGTGGGTGGAGGTGATGAGGATGCCGATGCAGGGCGACAGGCCGGTGGCAAAGATGGCGCCGAAGATGCCCATCCCCAGAGGGAAGATGAAGAGGTAGTCCAGCAGGATATTGGACAGGCTGCTGGTGACGGTAGCGGCAGAGGAGAGCTGCGGATTGCCGTCGTTGCGGATGAAGCACAAAAATAGGTCGTTAAAGATAAAGGCCGGGGAGAACAAAATCATGGTGCGCAGATAGGTGTAGGTCATGTCGTAGATGCTTTCGTCGGCACCCAGCAGGACGATCAACTCATCGGAAAAAAACAACCCGATGAGGAAAAAGATAACGGAAGCAGCAGCACACAGATAGACGGTGTTGGTGAACATGACGTTTGCCTCGTGATCTTCGCCGCGGCTCTTGCAGATGGAAAAGCGGGTTGCGCCGCCCATGGCCAGCATCAGGCCCACGCCATGGATGAAGTTGTAGGCGGGGATAGCCAGGTTTAATGCAGCAAGGCCGTTGGTGCCCAGACTCTTAGAGACAAAGAAGGTGTCGGCCAAAATGTAGCAGGACATAGCCAGCATGGCAAAGACACTCAATGAGGTGTAGCGGGCAAATTGCCGTAAGACACTGCGATTCATACAAATCTCTCCTTCCAGACTGGGAAAACCTCTGTCGAGGGGAATTGTCCAGTACAAAAAAAGCGCTGCGTTTCCACATGTGCTACGGCCTATCCATGTGGAACACAACGCTTTTATCCGCCCGGCGGCAGGATTTCCCTGTTTAATTGCGTAAAAGTCATTATAGCAAAGGCTGCCTGAAAGGTCAAGTCGCTGTATGGGGAAAATGCAAGAAAGGGGAAGTTTTGTGCGGGAATGAAAGTGTACTGGGGAAAATGAGATCCCTTTTTTCGAGTCGATTTGCAGTGGTGAAGTGGAAAATCGCATCCAAAGAGTGTGGTAATTATGCCTAAAGTATGCCGCTGGAATTGAAAAGGAAGTTGTGCTAAATTTTTAAATAGTTGTCATATATACACAATAAAATAAATTTTATTTGTCTGTACGTGAAGAGAATTTTGAGCGTTTTGTATGATTTTCAATTAAAATATTTTTTCGGGTTGTTGAAACGAGATAAAATTTTCCACAATTTTCAGCGGTTTTTCATCTTGTTTTTTCGGACAAATTGCTCTAATATGTATTTATGTTGAATGGAGAAATTTGCGCTCCATTTAAAACAAAACAAAGGAGAAATTGCACATGAGAAAAGTTATTGCACTGCTTCTGGCCGCAGCGATGGCTATGGGTATGGTAGCTTGCTCTAGCAGTGGTTCCACCGAGTCCACTTCTACCGAGTCCTCTACCTCCACCGAGACCGAAACTGCTACCGAAGAGGAAGAAACCGCTGAAACACCAGCTGCTGAAGAGACCGAGACCGCAGAGGTTGCCAACAAGGACAAACCGCTTGTTTGGTTTAACCGTCAGCCTTCCAACAGCTCCACCGGCGAGCTGGACCAGGCTGCTCTGAGCTTCAACGACGACACCTACTATGTAGGTTTCGATGCCAACCAGGGCGCTGAGCTGCAGGGCACCATGGTAAAAGATTACATTGAATCCCACATCGACACCATCGACCGCAACGGTGACGGCATCATCGGCTACGTCCTGGCAATCGGCGATATCGGTCACAACGACTCGATCGCTCGTACCCGCGGCGTACGTTCCGCTCTTGGCACCGGCGTTGAGAAAGACGGCGCAATCAACAGCGATCCAGTCGGCACCAACGCAGACGGCACAGCTACCGCTGTACAGGATGGCTCCATCGAAGTAAACGGCACCACCTATGTAGTTCGCGAGCTCGCTTCTCAGGAAATGAAGAACTCCGCAGGCGCTACCTGGGATGCTGCTACCGCTGGTAACGCAATCGGTACCTGGTCCGCTTCTTTCGGCGATCAGATCGATATTGTCGTTTCCAACAACGACGGCATGGGCATGTCCATGTTCAACGCTTGGTCGAAAGCCAACAGCGTTCCAACCTTCGGCTACGATGCAAACGCTGATGCCGTTGCTGCCATCGCAGAAGGTTACGGCGGCACCATCAGCCAGCACGCTGATGTTCAAGCTTACCTGACCCTGCGTGTACTGCGCAACGCTCTTGACGGCGTAGATGTCGACACTGGTATCGGCACCGCAGATGATGCTGGCAACGTACTCAGCGACGACGTATACTACTACAATGCAGACGAGCGCTCTTACTACGCTCTGAACGTAGCAGTTACCGAGGAGAACTATCAGGACTTCATGGATTCTACCCAGGTATATGCTCCTGTCTCCAACCAGCTGGATGCTACCGCTCATCCGACCAAGAACGTATGGCTGAACATCTACAACGCTGCAGATAACTTTCTGAGCGCTACCTATCAGCCACTGCTTGAGAAATATGACGATCTGCTCAACCTGAACGTCGAGTACATCGGCGGCGACGGCCAGACCGAGGCCAATATCACCAACCGTCTGAGCAACCCAAGCCAGTACGATGCATTCGCGATCAACATGGTTAAGACCGACAACGCGGCATCCTATACCGCACTGCTCAATCAGTAATCTGGCTGCCTTTTCACCGGTGGGCGGCTGCCCACATGGTAAGACATAGTTGACTTGCTAGTAGGGAGAATGAATTCTTCGCTCTGGAGAAAGTATCTCCGACCGATAGAAGGAATTCTCCCTATTGGCGGTTTTTGAGGAAAAAATCGGCAGCGATGGCCCTTTGCCAAAACTGCTAATCTGAAGAAACAGGAGTAACGAGAATGACAGATTCGAAAGACGATATTGTCCTGTCAATCCGCGGTATGTGCAAGTCTTTCGGTCGAAACCGGGTACTTGACCACATCAACCTGGACGTCAAACGGGGAACGGTCATGGGACTTATGGGCGAAAACGGCGCCGGTAAATCGACCATGATGAAGTGCCTGTTTGGTACCTATCAGAAGGACGAAGGAAAAATTTACTTAAACGGCAAGGAAATTAACTTTTCCGGCCCAAAAGATGCTCTGGAAAACGGAATCGCCATGGTTCACCAGGAGCTCAATCAGTGCCTGGAGCGGAATGTCATCGACAATCTGTTCCTCGGACGTTATCCCACCAACTCCATGGGAGTCGTGGATGAGAGAAGTATGAAGAAAAAGGCCTCCGAGTTGTTCCGCAAGCTCGGCATGACCGTCAATCTGAACCAACCGATGCGGAATATGTCTGTCTCCCAGCGCCAGATGTGCGAGATTGCCAAGGCAATTTCCTATAATTCGCAGGTCATCGTTCTGGACGAACCGACCTCCTCGCTGACTGTACAGGAGGTAGACAAACTCTTTGAAATGATGCGGATGCTCAAATCGCAGGGTATCTCGCTGATCTATATTTCTCACAAGATGGATGAGATTTTTGAGATCTGTGACGAGGTCTCGGTTCTGCGAGACGGCAATCTGGTCATGACAAAGCAAACCAAAGACACCAACATGAACGAGCTGATCACCGCAATGGTCGGCCGCTCGCTGGAGAGCCGTTTCCCACCAGTGGATAACACCCCTGGGGATACCATCCTCTCGATTCAGCACCTCTCCACCAAATACGCCCCTTACTTGCAGGATGTCTCCTTCGATGTCAAAGAGGGCGAGATTTTCGGCCTGTATGGCCTGGTCGGTGCCGGACGTACCGAGCTGCTGGAAACAATCTTTGGCGTGCGCACCCGTGCAGCGGGCCGTGTTTACTTTAAAAACCGCTTGATGAACTTTAACAATGCCAAAGAGGCCATCGAGCACGGTTTTGCTATGATCACCGAGGAACGTAAGGCCAACGGCCTGTTCTTAAAGTGCGACCTTACCTTTAACACCACCATCGCAAACCTGGAACAGTATAAGACTGGTGTTGCGCTCTCCGATGCCAAGATGGTAAAGGCGACCAACAAAGAAATCAAGATCATGCATACCAAATGTATGGGACCGGACGATATGATTTCCAGCTTGTCGGGCGGAAATCAGCAGAAGGTCATCTTTGGTAAATGGCTCGAGCGCGAGCCGCAGATCTTTATGATGGATGAACCTACCCGCGGTATCGATGTAGGTGCGAAGTATGAGATCTATGAGCTGATCATCAACATGGCCAAGCAGGGCAAGACGATCATTGTCGTTTCCTCTGAGATGCCTGAAATCCTTGGTATCACCAACCGCATTGGCGTCATGTCCAACGGACATCTCTCCGGGATCGTGAACACCAAGGAGACCGATCAGGAAGAACTTTTGCGTCTGAGCGCAAAATATCTATAGTGGGAGAATGTGCATATGGCAACGGATATTAAAAAAGTATTGACACCGGAGCAGGAACAACAGCTCCGTCAGCCGATTGACAACTATGTCGGCGCAATTCAAGAAAAGATCAATGCCCTGCGGGAACTCGGTACCGATAAGGTTCTGGACATCCAGAGCGAGCTGGAGAACCTCAAACGGGACCGCATCTACACCGCGCAGGAGAAAGAATCCAGACGTGCTGCCCTGACGGCAGATTTGGAAAAGGCCAAAGCGGAGGAAGCAAAACATAAGGATGAGATTGAAAAACTCATCGCCGACGCGGAGAGCTACCTGAAAGCACACTATGAAAAAGACTACTATCAAGCAGTCGTAAAGGCCTGCGCCCAGCAGAAGGTTCAGGCCAAAGAGAAGTATCAGGCAGCAGTGGCACAGCTGAACAAGGAACACCAGGAAACGGTATCCAAGTTGAGCGACCAGCGGGAGATCAAGGACGAGAAATACGTCCACAAGAACCGCCTGTTTGATGCAAAGATGCAGCTGGCAAAAGATTTGCAGGAGGCGAAGGACCGTCAGCATGCCGCATACGATTACAAGTATCACCTGATCGATATGCTGCGCATGTCCAAGTTCACCTTCGGCGAGAGCATGGCCCAGCGCTGGGAAAACTACAAGTACACCTTTAACCGCAGAGACTTTTTGCTGCGCAACGGCTTGTACCTGGCGATCATCGTCATCTTCATCGCCCTGTGCATCATCACCCCAATTGTCAAGAACGTACCGCTTCTGACCCTCAATAACGTATTGAACATCCTGCAGCAGGCTTCCCCGAGAATGTTCCTGGCTCTGGGTGTTGCGGGCCTGATCCTGTTGGCCGGCACCGACCTGTCCATCGGCCGTATGGTCGGTATGGGCATGACCGCCGCCACCATCGTAATGCATCAGGGTCCGAATACCGGTTCGGTTTTTGGCCATGTCTTTGACTTCAGCACCCTGCCGGTTCTGGTGCGCGTTGTGCTGGCCCTGGTTGTCTGCATCGTGCTGTGCACCATCTTCACCACCATCGCTGGTTTCTTTACCGCCAAGTTTAAGATGCACCCGTTCATCTCCACTATGGCGAACATGTTGGTCATCTTCGGTTTGGTCACCTACTCCACCAAGGGTGTATCCTTCGGTGCGATTGATTCGACCATCCCGAATATGATTATCCCAAGACTCAACGGCTTCCCGACCATCATCCTGTGGGCGATTGCCGCAGTCATTGTGGTTTGGTTCATCTGGAACAAGACCACCTTCGGTAAAAACCTGTTTGCAGTCGGCGGCAATGCCGAGGCAGCAGCGGTTTCCGGTATCTCGGTATTCTGGGTTACAGTTGGCGCCTTTGTTCTGGCAGGTATCCTGTATGGCTTCGGCTCCTGGCTGGAATGTATCCGAATGGTCGGCTCCGGTTCGGCTGCTTACGGACAGGGCTGGGAGATGGATGCGATCGCAGCCTGCGTAGTCGGCGGCATCTCCTTTACCGGTGGTATTGGTAAGATCTCGGGCGTTGTAGTCGGTGTATTCATCTTCACCGCCCTGACCTACTCCCTGACCACTCTGGGTATTGATACCAACCTCCAGTTTGTATTCTCCGGTATCATCATTCTTGTGGCGGTTATGCTGGACTGCCTCAAATACGTTCAGAAGAAATAACTTTTCCATTTACGCAGAAAGCCGCTGCAAGGCAGACAAATCGGGTTTGCTTTGTGGCGGCTTTCCCCGGCTGCGGGGATATTTGCTCGCAGCTTGATGGACAGAATAGAAAATCAACAAGGTGCGCCCCTGTAACGGCGGCGCAAAAAGGAGCGGATGACAAATGCATAAACTCAGCGATGTGCGCAGTGCCCTGCGCAATGGGGAACTCGATGAGACTCTGGTGCGACTGACAGGAGCAGACCCTCAAAAGGCCCGCGAACGGGTAGAAGGGGTATTGCATAACTTTCAGCACATCTTTGGCGCGGGGGAAGATACTTTGGTGACCCTGTGCTCCGCCCCGGGCCGCACGGAGATCTGCGGCAACCATACCGATCATCAGCACGGACGGGTGCTGGCAGCGGCGGTCAACGTCGACTTTTTGGCCTGCGCCGCCCCCAATGGCACCGACACCATCCGTTTTCAGTCGGAGGGCTGGCCGTTGGTGGAGCTGACTCTCGACCACAGCGGTCCAAAGGAAGAAGAAAAGGAAAGCACCCCGGCCCTCGTGCGCGGCATGGCGGATCAGGCTGCCCAGTTGGGCTACAAGGTGGGGGGCTTCGATGTATATGCGGTGTCCGATGTGCTTCCGGGCTCCGGTTTGTCCTCCTCGGCGGCCTGCGAGGTGCTGCTGGGCGTGATTGAGAATCACCTGTTTTGCAACGATGCGCTCAGCCCGGTGACCATCGCACAGATGGGCCAGAAGGCGGAGAACCTCTATTTTGGAAAACCCAGCGGCTTGATGGATCAGACTGCCTCTTCGGTGGGCGGCGCAGTGGCCATCGACTTTGCAGACCCGGCAGATCCAAAGGTACATACCGTTTCGGTCGACCTCAATGCGTTAGGTTATGCGCTGTGCATCATCGATTCGGGCGCAAACCATGCAGCGTTGACCTCAGAATATGCCTCGATCCCACAGGAGATGGGGGCGGTGGCCGCGCACTTTGGCAAACAGGTGCTGCGTGAGGTGGATAAGGAGCAGGTAATCGGCGCGCTGCCGCAGCTCAGAAAAGAGCTGGGAGACCGCGCTGTACTGCGTGCACTCCATTTCTTTGCAGATGATGCACGGGTGGAGCGGGAAGCAGCCGCTTTGGCCGACGGCAGGATGGAGGATTTCCTTGCCCTTGTGCGCGAGTCGGGCCGCTCCTCCTGGGAGCTTTTGCAGAACATTACGCCGTCCGGCGCAGTCCGCGAGCAGGCGATGGCCGTCGCGCTGACCGCTGCAGAATATGCTCTGCACGGACAGGGAGCCTGCCGGGTTCACGGCGGCGGCTTTGCGGGTACCATCCAAGCCTTTGTTCCGCTTGCAATCTGTCAAGATTTCCAGCGAGAGATCGAACAGATGCTCGGAGCAGGCTGCTGCCATATTTTGAGCATCCGCCCAGTCGGCGGTGCTGTCGTCTGCTAACCCAATCCCTGTAAAAATAGAGAGGAGTGCAACCTTATGGCAATTTTAGTCTTAGGTGGAGCCGGTTACATCGGTTCCCATACCGTGTACGAACTCATTGAAGCTGGCCGCGATGTTGTGGTGGCCGATAACCTGCAAACCGGCTTTCAGGCCGCAGTACATCCAAAGGCCAAATTCTACAAGCTGGATATCCGGGATAAGGGCGCGCTGGATACCCTGTTCCAGGCAGAAAAGATCGACGGCGTCATCCACTTTGCAGCGTCCTCCCAGGTTGGCGAGTCGATGAGCGATCCTCTAAAATATTACGACAACAACCTCTACGGTACCATGGTGCTGTTGCGCTCGATGGTGGAGCACGGGGTGGATAAGATCGTCTTTTCCTCCACCGCCGCCACCTATGGAGAGCCAGAGCGGGTGCCGATCCTCGAAACCGATAAAACCGAACCGACCAACTGCTACGGTCAGACCAAGCTCTCGATGGAGCAGATGATGTCCTGGGTATCCCGGGCACATGGACTGCGTTATGTGGCACTGCGCTACTTCAATGCCTGCGGTGCGCATCCATCCGGAAAAATCGGTGAAGCGCACAACCCGGAAACACACCTGATCCCGATCATTTTGCAGGTGCCGCTGGGTCAGCGGGAGGCTGTCAGCATCTTTGGAGACGATTACCCCACAGCAGATGGCAGCTGTGTGCGCGACTATATCCATGTCAGCGACCTGGCACAGGCGCACATCCTGGCACTGGACTATCTGATGAACGGCGGGGAGAACAACGTCTTTAACCTTGGAAATGGCGTTGGCTTCAGCGTCAAAGAGGTGGTGGAGGTAGCCAGAAAGGTCACCGGCCATCCGATTCCTGCAAAGGTTGCTCCGCGCCGGGCAGGCGATCCGGCACAGCTGATCGCTTCGTCCGACAAGGCCATTCAGGTACTGGGTTGGAAACCAAAGTACAACGATCTGGATACCATTGTGGAGACTGCCTGGATTTGGCATAAAAACCACCCGTATGGCTTTGAGGAGGAATAGAGATGGAGCGCAACGAAGCAATTGCCAAACTGATCGCGTATGCGCAGCAAAAGCAGCTGATCCAGCCGGAAGAAAAAAATTGGGCGGTCAATGCGCTGCTCGAGGCGTTGGAGTTGGACAGCTGTGCACTGCCGGAAGTTTCTTCTCAGGAGCAGATTGATCTGCCTGCCGTCCTCAATGCCCTGTTGGACGACGCCTATGAGCGGGGAGTGCTCAAAGAGAACAGCGTCGTGTACCGCGACCTGTTTGACACCAAGCTCATGGGTGTGCTCACCCCACGCCCGGCACAGGTGATTGAAAAGTTCCGCAACCTCTACCAGCAGAGCCCGAAAGCGGCCACCGACTGGTACTATCAGTTTAGCCAGGACACCAACTATATCCGCCGGGACCGCATTGCCCGGGATGTTCAGTGGAAAACGATGACTGAATATGGGGAGCTGGACATCACCATCAACCTTTCAAAACCAGAAAAGGACCCGAAGGCGATCGCTGCGGCGCGCAATCTGCCGGCATCCAACTATCCGCGGTGTCAGCTCTGCGCAGAAAATGAGGGATATGCAGGCAGGGTAAACCACCCCGCCAGACAGAATCACCGCATCGTGCCGATTACCATCAACCATTCCCCGTGGTTCTTGCAGTACTCGCCCTATGTCTACTACAATGAGCACTGTATCTGCTTAAACAGCCAGCATGTGCCCATGAAGATTGACCGCGCCTGCTTTGGAAAGCTGCTCGACTTTGTACGGCAGTTCCCCCATTATTTTGTCGGTTCCAACGCCGACCTGCCCATTGTCGGCGGATCAATTTTGGCCCACGACCACTTCCAGGGTGGACACTACACCTTTGCCATGGAGAAAGCGCCGGTTGAGACGCCGGTTTCCTTCCCTGGCTTTACAGATGTGCAGGCAGGCATCGTCAAATGGCCGATGTCGGTCATCCGCCTGAATGCTGCCGATCCACAGCGGTTGATCGAGCTTGCCGACCGTATTTTGGCCTCGTGGAGGGGATACACGGATGAGAGCGCATCCATCTTTGCGCAGACGAAAGGGGAGCCGCACAACACCATCACCCCGATTGCCCGCCGCCGCGGTGAGCACTATGAATTGGATCTGGTGCTGCGCAACAATCTGACCACCGAGGAGCACCCGCTGGGCCTGTACCACCCGCATGCCGAGCTGCACCACATCAAGAAGGAAAATATCGGCCTGATCGAGGTAATGGGTCTGGCTGTCCTGCCCGCACGGCTGAAAGTTGAGCTGGCAGCGGTGGCCGATAAGCTGGTAAAGGGGGAGGACCTGCGCGCAGATCCTCTGACAGCCTCCCATGCAGACTGGGCGGAGCACTTTGCGAAGAACTACACCATCACTGCGGAGAATGCGCAGGAAATTGTGCAGAAGGAGACGGGCCTTGTGTTCGCAAAAGTTTTGGAGCACGCAGGTGTCTACAAGCGCACACCGGAAGGAAAAGCGGCCTTCCTGCGTTTTATCGAGCAGGTACAGTAGGCGACAAAGCGAAATGAATAGCAGATGAAGTAATTGAGGCCCGCCATCTCTCGATGGCGGACCTCAATTGTTTTAGGAAAAAATTCCAAATAGGATATTGCTGGGGAAAGTGGAGAAAAGGGAGGACAAAAAAACAGCCATCCACTTGGATGACTGTTAACTCTGGTTGCGGGAGCTGGATTTGAACCAACGACCTTCGGGTTATGAGCCCGACGAGCTACCAAACTGCTCCATCCCGCGATATTTGTTTTTCGGTACTCAAATATAATACCATATTCCCGATAAAAATGCAAGCCCCTTTTTAAAAAAAATTGCAAAAAGGAAAAAAGAACCGGTTCCACCTTTTTACGGAACCGGTTTTCTTTTTCGCTTGCACTACTTTTCTTCCGAATGATCCTCTAAATCGGAAGCCCCCGTATCCTCTACATCGGAATCCAGGTGATCGTCCGCGTGCTCAGCATACTGTGCTGCGATGTACTCGGAATCGTCCTCATCGGTCAGCAGATCGTCGTCGAAGTCGTCACACTCCATCTCTCTCTTTTTGTGCAGCCAGGCGGCCAAAGCAATCAACAGGCCCACCAGGGAGATCCCCAACGCGATCAGGGAAATCAATACGCTTTTTTTCATGGAGCACACTCCTTTTTTATGAGATAACATCAGATTCTGATAGGTTTATTATACCCAATCTGTACAAAAAATACAATTCCCCCAGCGGAGAATTTACACCCTTTTGGCGGCTTCCTCATTTTTTGCAGCTTTATTTTGTTGGTTTTTGCTAATCCTCTTGCTTGCCCTCTTTTTTAAGCTGGGAGGAAGCACAGGCAAGAATTTTTTTGGAAAGCACCGCTTTGGGGTTTTCCTCCTGGCCGCCAATGCACCGGATCTGCTTGGAAAGCCCCTGCATCCGTTCGTCGGTGTGGGCGATAATCTCTGCACACTCGCGCAGCTCGTCCACCACGTTGTCCGGCACTTCACAGCTGGTCTTATAGTGAATCTGATGTTCCAGGCTCGCCCAAAAGTCCATGGCGATGGTGCGCAGCTGAACCTCTACGCGGACCGGCTCGGTGCGGTCAGACAGAAAGACGGGTACCTGCAAAACCAGATGGTAACTGCGATACCCATTTGGTTTTGGATTTTTGATGTAGTCTTTTTCCTTCATGACAACCAAGTCGTCCTGACGGGTCAGCATCCGCGCCACAGTGTAGATGTCTTCGATAAACGGGCAGATTACCCGGATGCCTGCAACGTCGTTGAGATTCTCCCGCATCGAACTCAAACTGATTGGAAAGCCCTTGCGGTACATCTTCTCGATGATGCTCATAGGGCTTTTGATGCGGCTTTTGATCGAGTCGATAGGGTTGTGACCCTCACCAAACCGCGCGTCCCGCTGCAAAATTTCCAGCTTGGTGCGTACCTCCTGAATGCCGGATTGATACAGAGCCATTTCCTGTTCGAGTCCCGCAATCAGCTCGAGCAGGGCCTGGGAGGATTGCAGCTCCTGCACGCTGTTGGCCAATTTGAAATTGTCAATTGCTTGTCCCATGATTCTTCGTCCTTTCTGCCGAATAAATCTTAAGTGATATCTTTACAATACACGAAATTTATGTCTAAATCAATGGAGGATTGCCAAAAAACTTTAAATATCTTCGCGGCAATCCGCATTGACAAAATGCAGCGAAATGAGTAATATTAGATAGATAACATCTGTTACAAATATCTGATATCCAATACGACGTCATGTCGTGTGGGAAGCTACATTTGGGGGGTACCATTTTGGAGCAAAGGCAGCCGCGGCTGAACGTAGTTTTGTTTGAGCCACAGATCCCGCAAAATACCGGCAACATCGCCCGCACCTGTGCCTGCACGGGGGCGAGATTACATCTGGTAGGGCCGATGGGTTTTTCGGTCGACGACAAAAAGCTCAAGCGTGCCGGCCTGGACTACTGGCACTTCTTAGACATCACCTACTACGACTCAACCCGGCAGTTTTTGGAGCAGCACCGAGAGGATGCGCTCTACTTTTTCACGACCAAGGGGCGGAGGGTGTACTCCGAGGTGCAGTATCCAGATGACTGCTACCTCATCTTTGGCCGCGAGGATGCGGGCATTGATGAGGAAATCTTGTTGCAGCATCCAGACAGCTGTCTGCGTTTGCCGATGATTGGTCCGGTGCGCAGCCTCAATCTGTCCAACACCGTTGCCATTGCAGTGTATGAGACGCTGCGCCAATGGAATTTCCCTGCCCTGCAAAATGAGGGCCAGTTGCACAAATTCCGTTGGGAGGATTTTGTCCCCCAAGATTAAACCAAACACATCAGGAGGAACTATGAACCAGGAAAAAATCTTTTTTATCACCGATTCTGCCTGTGACATACCGCCGGTGGACGAAAAACAATTGCCCAATCTGGCCATCCTGCCCATCCCGGTAACAGCGGACGGCAAAGGCTATTATGAGCGGGAAAGCTTTAGCAACGAGGAGTTCTACAACATGATCGACTCCTGCCAGGACATTCCCTCCACCTCGCACATACCGGCTGTAACCTTTCAGGACAAGTATGAAGAAGCCTTTGAGCGGGGATATACCCACGTGGCCGTCATTACCATCTATTCGGGTGCTTCCGCAATGTACAATTCTGCCCTGATGGCCAAAGAAGCTTTCTTGCAGGAACATCCGGGTGCAATGCAAATTGAGGTCATCGACTCCAACTGTTATACCCTCGGATATGGATATCCGATTATGCAGGCCTGCCGTCGGGCGATGGAGGGAGAGAGCTTTGACCAGCTGCTCGACTACATCCGGGATTATCTGAAGAGAGTGCGCATCTACTTTAGCCCCTTTACCCTCAAATACGTCAAAAAATCGGGAAGGGTCAGCTGTACCGCTGCCTTTGTCGGGGAGCTCATCGGCCTGCGCCCGGTCATCTCGGCGGTGGGCACCACCAATATTGTCGAAAAGGTGCGCGGCAACGCGGCGATCTTGAGCTCGTTAGAGCGGATGTTTAAAGAGCAGCGAAGCAAACAGAAAGGTGCACCGTACATGATTCTGGTCGCACGCGACACCGATACCAGCGAGCAGCTTTCTGCGGCCTGCCAGAAGATTGCAGGCTATCCGCCGGTAGGGGTCTTTAAGATCGGCGCGGCAATCACCATCAATACCGGCCCGCAGATTATCGGTATGACCTTCCTGGCAGATTAGTGCACAGCGACAAAATCAAGAGAAGGAAGGGAAAAGGATGCTGTATCAGGGAGCGTTAATTTTGGAGGGAGGCGGCTTTCGCGGTGTCTACACTGCGGGAGTGCTCGACTTTCTGATGGAAAAGCAGGCGATGTTCGCGAGTGTTTACGGAATTTCGGCGGGCGCGTGCAACGCTTTGAGTTATCTTTCCCAGGATAAGGGGCGGTATGTGGCCATTGCCAAGCGGTTTTGCAACGATCCGCGGTATATGGGGATGCGCCAGCTTGCCACAAAAGGGAGCATCTTCAATTGGCAGTTCTCGTTTTATGAGATCCCAGAAAAATATGTTCCATTTGACTATGATACCTTCCACGCTTCGCCGATGGAGTTGCAGGTCGGTGCCACCGACTGCAAGAGTGGGGAGTGCCACTGGTTTTCCAACCGCAGAGGAGACGACGTCATCGAAGATGCCATCGCCTCTAGCTCGATGCCGCTGCTCTCCAGGATGAAGGTCATCGACGGTAAACCGTATCTGGATGGAGGGGTTGCCGACTCAATCCCGGTCCGCAAGGCGTATGCGGATGGGTGGCACCGGCAGTTAATAGTGTTGACCCAGAATGAGGGGTACATCAAAAAGCCCAACCCCATGATGTCGATGATCCGATTGCGCTACCGCAACTATCCAAATCTGTGTAAAGCGATGGAGCACAGGCACATCAACTATAACGAGAGCCAACGCTTTGCCAAGGAACTGGAGCAGAAGGGACAGGCGGTGGTGCTGCGGCCCAGCAAGCCGATGGTGCTGCACCGCATCGAGCACGATACAGACAAGTTGCAGGCAGCCTATGAGAACGGCTATGAGGATGCCAAGGCAGCTTGGGGCAGAATAGAGCAGTTATTCGAGCATAAATAGAAAAGGTCTGAAGGAGGAAAAGGATGGGACAGAAAATTTTGTGGCTATACATTTTGATCATGAGCATTCTGACCTTTAGCGTGTGCGGAGCGGATAAATTTGCAGCACAGCGTCAGAAGCGGCGGGTGCCGGAAAAGGTGCTTTTCTTGCTGTCCATCCTGGGAGGCAGCGTCGGAATGTATCTGGGCATGTTTACCTTCCGGCATAAGACCAAGCACTGGTATTTTGTCATCGGGATACCGGCCATTATTCTGGTGCAGGCGGCGCTGCTGATCTACTTCGTCTTTTAACAAAAAAGTCCCTGTCCACTGGTTGGAATCTTTCCAGATGGACGGGGATTTTCTTTTTGTACGGCAAAAAAGAATTCTGTGTGTCATTCGGCAAAGTAGATCTTTGCAAGGTCCTGCAAGCGACGGACAGCGCGTTTGAGCGTGCGGGATACGGTGGATTTGTTGACCCGCAACTTTTCGGCAATCTGCTGCACCTGCATCCCCTCAAAATACCGGAGCATCACCATTTCGCGCTGTCGCTGGGTTAAGCTTGTCTTAATTGCCCGATACAAAAAGCGCTTGTACTCAGCCAATTGGCGGCTGTTGGTGTTTCCCTGAAAGCAGCTGAACAGGTCGGGAAAGTGGTCTAGGTCTTCAGATGGAATCTGATGGCGCACGGCGATACCTCCTATAAATCAAATATTTTGTTTGCTTATAAGACAGTATAGCACACATAAAGAGAATGGTCAAGAACAATCAAACAAATTTACCCGGTTTTAGAGGAGTTAAAGCTTGAAAATCAAACAAAAAGGTTGGACAGAATTTTCTGTCCAACCTTTTTGTTTGTGAGAGGGATCATTTTGTATTTTATAAAGGTTATTCGGCAGCGGTCTGTGCTTTTGGCTGGCGAATATTTTGTGTATAGGTGATGGCCCATTTTCCGTGCAGATAGCGGGCGAGGAAGAGCAGGAAGCGGACCACGTTGTCAGTGCACATTGCAGCGCAGACCCAAGGCAGATCTTTGCCCATCAGACGTACAAAGATGAAGGCGCCAACGATGCGCACGCCCCACATCGAGAAGAGGGTGATGAGGAACGGGCTCTTGGTATCGCCTGCTCCGCGCAGCGCACCGGAAAAGACCATTGCCAGCATCTGTGGAATCTGGATGAGGGCGAGGATGCGCAGCAGCTGACCGCCCAGCTCGATGACAGCGGCATCTGGAGTGAAGATGGAGATGATTTTATCCGAAAAGACAAACAGCAAAATACTCATCATAAACATGACGACCGAACCCATCATGCCCGACAGGCGGACGTACTTGCGGGCAAGCGGCACATTGTCCGCGCCCAGCGACTGTCCGACCAGGGTGGTGACGGCGGTGCCAAAGGCAAATCCGGGCATAAAGCTCAGGGATTCTGCCTGGCCGGCCAGGGAATTTGCTGCCAAAGAGATGGTGCCCAGAGAGGCGATGATCGAGGAGGTGATGACAAAGGCACCGGAGGTGGTGAAGCGCTCAAACATGACTGGCAAGCTGACGCGGAACACTTCCTTGATGGTTTCCCCACTCGGACGGAAGCTCTCGTGGATGGAGATGCGCATTGGGCCGGAACGCGGCAGGAAGCACATCAGCAGCAAAATTAGAGAGCCGAGGATCTGGGAACCGGAGGTGGAGAGCGCAGCACCGGAGACACCCCAACCGGCTCCCCAGATGGTGAAGGTATTTCCAAAGAGGGTGACATCGTGGGTGGGGTAGATAAGCAGGTAGTTGCCCACGACGTTGAGCAGGTTGATGCCGATATTGATGAGCATTGGGGTGCGGCTGTCACCAAAGCCTCGATAGATGGCGGTGAGCACCATCATCAGTCCGCGGAAAAGCATCGAAAAAGCGATGATGCGGATATAGCTCTGTGCGTCGTCCAAAATTTCCGGCGCACCGCCCATCCAGATCGGGATTTTGCGGGAAAGGGCAAAGCAGAGTGCCGACAGCGGAATACCTAAAGAGATGACGATGACGATCGACTGACGGATCAGCAGGCGGCTGTAGTCGTACTGTTTGGCACCGACAGCGCGGGCAATCATGGTGGTAAAGCCGACGCCGAGAGCGAGGATGACCGAGTTGATCAGGTTGATGGGGCTCTGGCTGATGGAAACAGAGGCGGTGGCATTGGCGCCGAGAGCGCCAACCATCGCGGTGTCGATTGATTGAACCAGCGATACTAGAATCTGTTCGACAAAAATCGGCCAGGCCAGCATGATGATGACAAGCAGTGGATGCTGGGACTGGTCGGTGATGGAAACGATGCGTTGTTTCATAATACCCTCCTGAAAATCGAAATGCCACAAAAAAACCGTTGCTCCGCGCAACATTTTAGCGCGAAACAACATGGCTCTTTAAAGTAAATCTTATCATATTTTAATTTTGATTACAAGGACTGTGCCCTCCATAAGATATTGCAAAAATTTGTGCATATCCTATAAATTCAGTGCGAGTCAACAAATTGGTTCTTGTAAAACAGGGCAATTTATGGTATTACTAATAGAAGGAAAACGAATAATAAGGGAGTGCAAAAACGCTCTGTTTTTGCATAGAATCTTATTTTTATGCAGCAGGCAGTGTAAAGGGATCTGCTGCAATCGAATCTTTTAATCTATGTATAAAAGAGGTGAAAGGATGGAGAAAACGGCGGTTGTATTGGCAGGCGGAGGATCGCGTGGCGCTTATCAGGTTGGAGTTTGGCAGGCAATGCGAGAGCTTTCGATTCCCTACCAGCTGGTGACAGGCACCTCGGTTGGCGCCCTCAATGGGGTGGTCATGGTGCAGCAGGAATTTGATAAGGCGATCAAGATCTGGGAGAATATCGATTCGCAGCAGATCTTTGGGTTGCCGTCAGAGCAGCTCGAACAGCTCGATGGGCATCCGCTGCGCCAGATGGCGCGCGGCGGAGTGGAGCTGGCCGGATTGGAAAAATTTGTTGCGCAGCTGGTAGATGAGCAGCGCTTTTGGGAGTCCCCCATCGACTTTGCACTGGTCACCGTCGAATACCCCACCATGAAACCCCTCGAGCTGCAAAAAAAGGATATTCCGAAGGGAAGGCTACAGGAATACCTGCTTGCGTCGGCGGCCTGTTTTCCCGCCTTTCAAGTGAAGAAAATTGACGGCAAGCGCTACATCGACGGGGGATACCACGACAATATGCCGGTCAATTTGGCGCTGAAGATGGGGGCAGATCAGGTCATTGCGGTGGATTTGGAATCGATCGGCATCACCCGCCGGGTTAAGTCCCGCGACAAGAAGATTCTCCAGATATACAGCCTGTGGCCACTGGGTTCCTTTTTAAAATTTGACAGGGCACTTGCAGCCCGCAACATCCGTCTGGGTTATCTGGACGCCAAAAAAGCCTTTGGTGCAGCGGATGGCCAGCAGTACACCTTTTATAAGGACAGCGCCTTTTTCTACACACCGGCGCTGCGTGCTTTGTCTGAAAAGCTGTTTGAGCGGGCACGGCAGCTGGATGAGCGATCTCTGAATATTTTGCAAACCCATACCGTGCAGCGGATGCTGCGGCAATTTCGAAAGCGCGCTCTGCGCACCGGAAGGCCGATGGCCTTTACCCTATCCCGCCAGATGATGATGGCGGCGGAACTGTTGGGGGAGGCACTCGAACTTTCTCCCGAGAAAGAATACGACTTTGGCGACTTTCTTGTACAGCTGCGGCAGGCTGCGGCTCAGGCCCGCGAGCGCTTTGACCCACATATAGTGGGGGAGGAACTGCAAAAGCTGGACCGCGCCACGGTGGTGCTGTGGATTCGTGAGCGGATCGACCGCGTGCTCAAGGAAGGCGGAAACCCGGCGGAGCTGCTGCTGGCAGCGGCGTTTTGGAAGGAGTTTGCAGCAGCCATCTTTTTATATTTGATTGAACAACCTGACCTGGAGCTTGCGTCCCTGCAAGTCTTTGGGCAGCAGGAGCAATAATCCGAAAACTGCAATGGAGGAATGACCAATGAGAAAGCCAATTATTGCCATTACACCAAAGACCTGGAAGGGCGGAGACGAAGAGGAAATGTATTGCTATGTATTTCCAAACTTTATCCACTGCGTGAGCGCATGCGGTGGTCTGCCGGTACAGCTCAGCTGTCTGGAAGGCTCTTTCCAGCCGTCCGATTTTGAAAACCTGCTCAACCACGTCGACGGCGTGCTGTTTACCGGTGGTCCGGACATCCATCCGGGATTGTACGGCGAAGAGCTGCTGGATTGCTGCGGTTCCCTTGCGCCGGAGCGCGATGCGCTGGAAATCCCGCTGATGCAGAAGGCGCTGGAGATGGATAAGCCGGTGTTTGGCATCTGCCGCGGTTTCCAGGTGCTGAATGTGGCGACCGGCGGTACGATGTATCAGGATTTGAACACCCAGCACAAGAGCAGCACCCACATCGAGCATCAGCGCACCAAGCCGGAAGAAAGGGATCGCGCGATGCACACCGTCAACGTAATGAAGGATACCCCATTGCAGACCTTCACCGGCGGACTGCTGCAAATTGGTGTCAATACACTGCACCACCAGGGCGTCAAGAAATTGGGCGACCCTCTGTGCAGCATGGCGATTGCAGATGATGGCATTGTCGAGTCGGCATATTACCCGGGCAAGAAATTTGCTATGGGCGTGCAGTGGCATCCGGAGATTCTGGGATTGGACAACAAGGTAGCAAACAACCTCTTTTCTGCCTTTGTAGATGCCTGCGCAAAGAATATGAAATAGTACATATGCGCCCCAAACAGCTTTGGGGCGCATATTTTTATGCAGCAAATGGGGATATAATCAATAAAGGTAGCTGCACAAAAGCTTTTGGCCCGACTCTCTTCTTCCAGTGGAAAAAGATTCCAAGCGCTCTTTTGAGCGTTCAGCGCCTTTGTGGGATGTTTCCAAAAAAATTGGTGGAGCGGGAAATGAAGTTTTGTCAAAATACAGGTTGAATTTGTCGACGGCTTATAGTATGATTATTAGAAATACAACCTTTTTTTTGTGTTCACAGAACAAAATGTTGAAGTAAGGAGAGTTGAGTTTATGGCGTTTTATTACAGTGAACCGTCCCATACCTTTGGTGAGTATCTGCTGGTACCGGGTTATTCCTCGTCCCAGTGCATTCCGGCAAGCGTTAGCCTGAAGACCCCTTTGGTAAAATTTAAAAAGGGTCAGGAGGAATGCCCGCTGACGATGAACATCCCGCTGGTGTCTGCTATCATGCAGTCGGTTTCCGACGATAAGATGGCGATTGCACTTGCAAAGGAGGGCGGCATCTCCTTTATCTACGGCTCTCAGTCGATAGAAAACGAGGCCGCGATGATCGCTAGGGTCAAGAGCTACAAGGCAGGATTTGTCACCAGCGATTCCAATGTCAGCCCAGATAAGACGCTCAAAGATATTCTCGAACTCAAAGAAAAGACCGGTCACTCGACCGTCGCTGTTACCGAGGATGGCACAGCCAACGGCAAACTGGTCGGCATCGTCACCAGCCGCGACTACCGTGTCAGCCGCATGAGCTTGGATACTCCGGTTTCTGAGTTTATGACAAAGTTTGAAAACCTCATTACAGCGGATGCAAACACCTCGCTGAAAGAGGCAAACGACATTATCTGGGAGCACAAACTCAACTCCCTGCCGCTGGTAGATCAAAACCAGCGCCTGAAATATTTTGTATTCCGCAAGGACTATTCCTCCCACAAAGAGAACACCAATGAGCTGCTCGATCAGCATAAACGCTATGTAGTCGGCGCCGGCATCAACACCCGCGACTACGAAGAGCGCGTACCGGCTCTGGTAGAAGCGGGCGCAGATGTGCTGTGCATCGACTCCTCCGAGGGCTTCAGCGAGTGGCAGAAACGCACCCTCGACTTTATCCGTGCAAAATACGGCGACACCGTAAAGGTTGGCGCAGGCAACGTCGTAGACCGCGAGGGCTTCCTCTTCCTGGCAAAAGCGGGCGCAGACTTTGTCAAGATCGGTATCGGCGGCGGTTCCATCTGCATCACCCGTGAGCAGAAAGGTATTGGCCGTGGACAGGCCACCGCAGTCATCGAGGTCGCACAGGCCCGCGATGAGTACTTCAAAGAGACCGGCATCTATGTGCCGATCTGCTCGGATGGCGGTATCGTACAGGATTACCACATGACCTTGGCACTGGCGATGGGCGCAGATTTCATCATGCTGGGCCGTTACTTTGCCCGCTTCGATGAGAGCCCGACAAATAAGGTCAACATCAACGGCAACTACATGAAGGAGTACTGGGGCGAGGGTTCTGCCCGCGCTAGAAACTGGCAGCGCTACGATCTGGGCGGCGACAAGAAGCTGTCCTTCGAGGAAGGCGTTGACTCCTATGTACCGTACGCCGGTTCGCTCAAGGATAACGTCAATCTGTCGCTGAGCAAGGTGCGCTCCACCATGTGCAACTGCGGCGCTCTGACCATTCCGGAGCTTCAGGAGAAGGCAAAGATCACCTTGGTTTCCTCCGTTTCCATTGTCGAGGGCGGCAGCCACGACGTTCTGCTCAAAGACAGAAGCAATCAGATTATCTAATGCCCGCATGTAAGTTAACAGTTATTCTGGGCGGTTAGAGAAGTTTTGCTTTGGACTAAATTTAGATCATATTCAAACGGCCAGTCCTTTTAGGACTGGCCGTCTTTTTGTAATAGTATTGTGAACAAAATAGAATAGTATTTAAAATAAAGGGCAAAAGATATTTATTTTGCCTTTTTTTGATTTAATTTCATTGTAGTGGGTAAAACTTTATGTTTTACAAAATATTGTAGAATATAGTTGACAAGATTCGATTGTTCTGTTATGATGTGGTTAGAGCGCTCGATTACTTTGGCCAAATAAAAATTTTTTGTGAAAACGGAGGTACAACCATGAAAATGAAACTTTTTAGCTGCATTCTACTCTCCGCGATGGCCTTGGGTGCCACACACACCTTCGCCCAAAAATTGGAAGCTCCAATTGCCACAACAGAAGATTTGATGACCTATGCTGGTGTCGAGTATGAGGTAAGCGTAAATGATAAGGGCGAGATAACTTATACTATTTTAGATACCTCTAAGGAAGGTGCAGAGGAGATTTATCAGGCAGCGATAGAAGAAAATAACCGCCGCATCGATGAGATATGGGATCAAAATGCCCTCTCTCAGTTTGCCGAAAAGGAAAAACTGTCCATTGATTTTGAAAATAGTCAGTACGGCCTGGTCCAGTTTAACTGTAAACTTTCCGGTATAACGGTAGAAGAACTGTCGGCAAAATTGCGCCACCAGGTTATCGAAAAAACAGATAAAGATCATCGCCATGACTGGATGTACTTTGACGTGACCGATACGAATGGGGATGAGATCCTGTTTCGTTATTGTCAGAGCTGTCATAAATGGCAGGCATTTCGTGCCGAATAAACCACTGTAAAAAAGGGCCCACCCGCATGACTGCGGGTGGGCCCTTTTTTACAGTGGTTTATTCGATGATGGATTTTCCGGTCATCGCTTTAGGCTGCGGCAGATTCAAAATCTTTAACATCGTCGGGGCGATGTCTGCCAGACGGCTGCCCTCACGCAGCTGTACGCTGCCTGGAGCAAACCGCTTGTCGGCACTGATGACCAGGAACGGAACCGGATTGGTGGTGTGTGCGGTGAACGGAGAGCCGTCCGCCTCATACATCTTGTCGGCATTGCCGTGATCGGCGGTCAGCAGAACGGTGCCGCCCATCGAGAGAACCTTCTTGATGACCTTGCCGGCACATTCATCCACCGCTTCTACTGCCTTAACTGCTGCGTCAAAGACGCCGGTATGGCCGACCATGTCGCAGTTGGCGTAGTTGAGGATGACCACATCATATTTGCCGCTGTCCAGACGGGAGAGCAGCTCGTCGGTGACCTCGTAGGCGCTCATCTCCGGTTTCAGGTCGTAAGTGGCAACCTTCGGGGAGTTGATCAGTGCGCGATCCTCGCCCGGCGATACTGTCTCTACGCCGCCGTTAAAGAAGAAGGTGACGTGGGCGTATTTCTCGGTTTCGGCGATGCGCAGCTGGGTCAATCCCTGCTTGGAGATGTATTCGCCAAAGGTGTCGTTGAGGGTTTCCGGTTTGAAGGCGACCTCGACATTTGGCATAGTCGCATCGTACTGGGTCATGCAGACATAGTAGAGCGGGAAGAAGGTGCGCGCAAAACCGGAAAAGTCCGGATCAACCAGTGTGCGGGTGATTTCGCGGGCACGGTCCGGGCGGAAGTTGTAAAAGATGACCGAGTCGTTGGCAGCAATGCGGCCTTCCTGAGGATTTCCGATGACTACCGGTACGATAAACTCGTCGGTGACGTCGGCTGCATAGGAATGTTCCACTGCCTGAACCGCATCGTCACACTGCTCCCCTTTGCCCAATACCAGAACATCATAGGCTTTCTGGACGCGCTCCCAGCGGTTGTCGCGGTCCATAGCGTAGTAACGGCCCATGACCGAGACGATCTTGCCGCAGCCCAGCATATCGAGTTTGCTTTGCAGCTGTGCGACAAACTCCTTGCCGGAGGTCGGCGGCACATCGCGGCCGTCCATAAAGCAGTGAACATATACCTTGTGCAGGCCATTTTTCTTGGCAAGCTCCAGCAGCCCAAATAGATGCTCGATATGGCTGTGTACGCCGCCGTTGGAGAGCAGACCCATCAGGTGCAGTGCGGAGTCGTGCTTTTTGCAGTTTTGGATGGCGCCGAGCAGGGCAGGATTGGAGAAGAAGTCGCCGTCCTGGATCGACTTGGTGATGCGGGTCAGCTCCTGGTAGACGATGCGGCCCGCGCCGATATTGGTGTGGCCTACCTCCGAGTTGCCCATCTGTCCGTCAGGCAATCCGACATCCAGACCGGATGCACCAAGTTGAGTGTGGGGGTACTGGGAAAAATATTGATCGAGGTTCGGCTTTTTGGCAGCGTGGATGGCGTTGCCGTAATCCGAATGATTGATGCCGAAGCCGTCGAGGATCATTAAAACAAGTGGTTGTTTCATGGTCTGTCTCTTATACACATCTCCGAGCCCACGAGACCTCTCTACATCTC
>ENA-OYXB01000150-OYXB01000150.1-human-gut-metagenome-genome-assembly--contig:-NODE-150-length-26455-cov-17.476326_pt1 | contig 26455 bp, 19 predicted proteins | sample MGYA00244176_ERZ653409 | MGnify/ENA primary metagenome ERZ653409 (study PRJEB26926, sample SAMN06164912) | human gut metagenome | biome: ENVO:00009003; feature: ENVO:2100002; material: ENVO:00002003... | reverse complement strand
GAGGATATCGTTCCCAACCCTAATCAGCCGCGAATTCACTTTAACGAAACTGAACTTCGTGAGTTGAGCGAATCAATCCAAGAACATGGCGTCTTGCAGCCGCTTTTGGTTCGCAAGCATGGAAACGGCTATGAGATCATCGCTGGTGAGCGTCGTTACCAAGCGTCAAAGCTTGCTGGTCTTGAGGAGCTGCCTGTCATCATTAAAGATGTTAATGATGAAGAGATGCTGGCTCTTGCTCTGATCGAAAACCTTCAGCGTTCTGATCTGAATCCCGTCGAAGAGGCTAAGGGCTATCGCCAGCTTATCGATGCCAGCGGTATGACCCAGGAGGCATTGTCGAAGGCAGTCAGCAAGTCACGCTCTGCAATTACAAACTCGCTGCGCCTTCTCGATCTCCCTGAAGTTGTTCAGCAGATGATTTTTGAGGGCAAACTTACTGCTGGTCATGCACGTGCGATTCTTGCGGTTCCCTATGAGGAAGCTCGAATTCGACTTGCAGAGAAGGTTGTTGCAGAGGGCCTTTCCGTAAGAGCGACAGAAAATCTTGCTCCGTTGTTTTCTGCCGGAGAGACACCTAAGACGCCGAGGCCTGCAACGCCTCAGTCTTTTAAAAAGGCTGCCCGCGTGCTTCGTCAGGTTTTTAATACCAACGTGCGTGTTAAGAGCTCGCGTGGAAAGAATAAGATTGAGATTGAGTTTAAAGACGAGGAAGAGCTCTCTCGTATTCTTGGCGAAATGATTCAGTTTGATCAAGGAGGCCAAGATGAGGAATAGGATTTTAACTGCGATTGCATTGGCGACGACTGTCGCGGCTGGTGCCTTTGCTGGCTATAAGATCGCGACAGACGATGAACTTCGAGGTCGTTTGCTTCGTAGTGCGCAAGATATTGTCGATACATCCAAGAAGAAAATGGATGTTATGACAGAAGATGTTGCCATGCGTACGGCTCAGGTAACGAAGAATCCCAAGATTAATCAAGGTTGGGTTAGTAACCAATGGGAAAATGTAGGCTATTAGGTACCTAACAATTACTTAGCATATTTTGAGGGGTCCTTGTCTGATTCACGAGGCAAGGACCCCTTATTTTGGCCGTAAAAAATGGGACAGGTAGCAGCTGATTCAAAATTAAGGTCAATAAATAAAACGGCCCCGGTTGCATCTCCTGTAACCGGGGCCGTTCGATGTTTCACATGAAACGTTTTGGGGTGCGACTCCCCTATGCGTTCTTCTGAACTTTGAAGCGCTGCTTCAGCTGTCCGCAAGCGGCGTCAATATCGTTACCACGGGAGTTACGAATCGTGGTCTCGATGCCACGGGACTCAAGACGACGCTGAAGATCCTCAACCTTATGAATCGGCGACGGCTTGAGCGGGCTGCCCTCGATGTCGTTAAGCTGAATCAGGTTAACGTGGCACAACGTTCCCTCGCAGAAGTCGCAGAGCGCCTGCATCTCGGGATTCGTATCGTTGACGCCTTCGATCATGGCATACTCATAGGTCGGGCGGCGGCCAGTCTTCTCGGTGTAGAGTTGAAGCGCCTCGTGAAGGCGAAGTAGCGTGTACTTCTTAACACCGGGCATAAGCTTATTGCGTGTCGACTGGATGGCGGAATGCAGGGAAACGGCAAGCGTGAACTGCTCGGGGATGTCGGCAAATTTGCGAATACCGGGAATAACGCCGCTGGTAGAGACGGTGAGGTGACGAGCACCGATACCGATGCCATCGGGGTCGTTGAGGATTCGCAACGCCTTGAGAACCTCGTCGTAGTTGGCAAACGGCTCGCCCTGGCCCATGAAGACAACGCTCGTGACGCGCTCGCCAAAGTCGTTGGATACATGAAGTACCTGGTCGACGATCTCTTGAGCGGTCAGAGAGCGCTTGAGGCCGTTGAGACCGGTAGCGCAAAAGGCGCAGCCCATGCCACAGCCAGCCTGGGTGGAAACGCAGACGGAAAGCTTGTTACGACGGGGCATACCGACAGTCTCGACGGAAACGCCGTCGTGGTACTCGAGCAGATACTTGCGAGAGCCATCTTTGGAAACCTGCTTGGTTAGTTCAGTCGGCGTGTCAAAGGCAAAAGCCTCTTTAAGCTGCTCGCGGAAAGCCTTGGGAAGGTTGGTCATATCGTCAAACGAACAAACGTTCTTCTCGAAGACCCATTCGATGAGCTGCTTCGCGCGGAAGGCGGGCTGGCCAAGTTCGGCCACAAGGTCGCGAATATCGTTTTGGCTCAAGTCGCGAATGTCCTGAGATTTAGTCCTGGGATTCATGGAAGCCTTTCGATTTTGGGGAAACGTAGAGGGTATCGCTACAATATGGTATCAGCTGCAGAAATTATAGAGGAGGAGTCTGCCCATGCCGGGTAAAAGCCTAGAGAACATGCACGTAGCGGTCTTGGCGGGCGGTCATTCCGCTGAGCGCGAGATCTCGCTCAATTCGGGAAAGAACGTCGTGGTTGCCTTGAAGGAGGCCGGCTACACTTCGGTGGAGCTGCTCGACACGGCTGCCGATGATTTTATGGTAACCATGGCGACCGGCGGCTTTGACGTGGCGTTTATCGCCATGCACGGCGCCGGCGGTGAGGATGGCGCCATGCAGGGTGCCATGGAGACCCTGGGTATCCCCTACACGGCCTCGGGCGTGCTTGCCAGCGCCTGCGGTGCCGACAAGGAGGTCTCTAAGCTCCTGTACGCCAAGGCGGGCATTCCTATTGCCCCCGGCCTCGCGCTCGAGGTGGGCGATGAAGTCGATATCGATCATATCGTCGAGGTTTGTGGCGAGCGCTGCTTTGTGAAGCCGGCCGTCAACGGTTCCAGCTATGGCATTTCCCTGGTCCATGAGCCCTCCGAGCTGCCCGCGGCAATCGCCAAGGCGTTTGAGTACGGCGACAAAGTGCTGGTCGAGAAGTGCATCGAGGGTACCGAGATCACCGTCGGTGTATACGGTGAAGATGACGTGCGCGCCCTGCCGATTGTCGAGATTCGTAAGCCCGAGGACTGCGAGTTCTACGATCTGGACGTGAAATATGTCGACCCTACGGACATCCATCGCATTCCGGCGCAGATTTCACCCGAGAACTACGCTCGTGCCCAGGAGCTTGCCTGTGCCGCTCACAAGGCGCTCGGTTGCCTGGGCATCTCGCGCAGCGATTTTATCGTGAGCGAGGACGGCCCCGTTATCCTCGAGACCAATACCATTCCCGGCATGACCGATACGTCGCTGTATCCGGATGAGATCCGCCACACCGACGACATGACGTTCCCGCAGGTCTGTGACAGCCTGATCCGTATGGGTCTTCGTCGAGCGGGCATTGCATGCTAATCGAGGACGCGGTTTCGTCAGGAACGCCGCAGTTTGTCATCGACTCCTATGCCACGCTTGCCGAACGCGCCAAAACGCAGTCCTTCGGCCTCATCGAGGAAGATGTGATTGTCCTCGATACCGAGACCACAGGTCTTTCGGTGCAGGACAATGAACTGATCGAGATCTCGGCGGCCCGTCTTTCGGGCCGCGAGATCGTCGGCCGTTTCGATACCTTCGTGCATCCCAAGCAGCTGATTCCCGCCGAGATTACCGAGCTCACGAGCATTACAAATGCCGATGTGGCAGATGCCCCGTCGGCCGTTGAGGCCGTCGCCGCTCTCGCCGATTTTGTCGGTGGTTGCCCGGTGATCGCGCATAACGCCACGTTCGACCGCTCGTTTATCGAGTCGGTCAAAGGCGGCGTCAACGTGAGCGATATTTGGATCGATTCGCTGGCGCTGTCGCGCATCGCGCTTCCGCGCCTGGCCTCGCACAAGCTGTCTTTTATGGCCGATCTGTTTGGCTGTGACTCGGTATCACACCGTGCCAATGCCGACGTCGACGCCCTGTGCGGCGTATGGCGCGTGTTGCTCGTGGCGCTCACCGACTTGCCCCAGGGCCTCATGGCGCGCCTAGCCGACATGCATCCGGACGTGCCTTGGTCCTATCGTCCTATCTTCTCGTTCTTGGCAGGGCAGAACCCTGGTTCTATCTTCTCTCTCAGCGCCGCTCGTGCTGACGTTCTCAAGGCCGATCGCGCCGACGATCGGGTGGACGCCGACGAACTACCGGTCCTCAAGATGCCGAGTCGTGAGGAGATTGAGGCAGACTATGCGCCAGGTGGCCTGGTCAATCGCATGTATCCCACTTACGAGCCGCGTGATGAGCAGATCGCGATGGCGCTCGAGGTCCGCGATGCGCTGGTCACGGGCACTCATCGTGTAATTGAGGCGGGCACAGGCGTCGGCAAATCGATGGCCTATCTGGTGCCTTTTGCCGAGGCAGCACGCCGTAACAACATCACGGTTGGTATTGCGACCAAATCGAACAATCTTGCCGACCAGCTCATGTACCATGAGCTGCCAAAACTTGCCGAGCAACTGGAAGGTGGTCTGTCATTTTGCGCTCTCAAGGGGTATGACCACTATCCGTGCCTGCGCAAACTTGAGCGCATGAGCCGCGGGCAGGTCGAGATTACCACCAAGCGCGATCCGGCGGACACGCTCACGGCGGTCGCGGTCATTATGGCGTACGTCTGCCAATCAGCCGATGGCGACCTCGACTCACTTGGCATTCGGTGGCGCAGCGTCAACCGCCCTGACTTTACGACGGCCTCGCGCGAGTGTGCTCGTCGCCTCTGCCCGTTTTTCCCTGATAAATGTTTGGTCCACGGCGCCCGCCGTCGTGCGGCGCATGCCGATGTGGTGGTCACCAACCATTCCCTGCTGTTCCGCAATGTTGCGGCCGAGGGCAGGATTTTGCCTCCGATTCGTCACTGGGTAATCGACGAGGCCCATTCTATCGAGCGCGAGGCGCGCCGTCAGTGGGCGCGCGTGGTGTCAGCGGACGAATCACGCGTTCTGTTTGAGCGCCTGGGTGGCTCGAGCACCGGTGCGCTAAGCCAGGTTTCTCGTGATTTGGCAACCTCCGAGGGCTCTACGCTCTATCTGGGCCTTACTGCCAAGGCAACGTCGACGGTTGCGCGCGCGAGCATGGCAATCGCCGACGTGTTCGATGGCGTTCGCGAGCTCGGTCGCCGTGCCCGTGGGGGTTATGACAATGCCAATCTATGGATTGGCCCCGAGTTGCGCGAATCTGACGACTGGCATGATTTCTTGCAGTCGGCCTACACTGCCATCGACGCATTGGAACAGGCTGACAAGAGCGTCGACGCGCTGGTACAAGCCGTCGCCGGCGACAAGCCCGAGGTTGTTGTCGACCTGGGTGATATCTCGCGCCGCCTGCACGAGCTGGCCGAGAACCTCAAACTCATCATTGATGGCACCGATGAACACTACGTGTATTCGCTGCAGGTCAATCGCAGACTGCGTGCCGGCGGAGAGTCGATGACCGCAGAGCGCATCGACATTGGCGAGGCCTTGGCAACCGAGTGGCTGCCCGAGGTTCACACGGCTATCTTTGCCTCGGCGACCATGACGGTGTCCAAAAGCTTTGAACACTTTAACCACGCGGTCGGCCTCGATCGCATCGGTGCTTCAACATCCTCATCGTTGCACTTGGACTCGAGCTACGACTTCGATTCGAACATGGCTGTAGTCGTTGCGGGCGATATCCCCGATCCGCGCGATCGTGAGAGCTATCTTACGGCGCTCGAGCGCGTGCTGGTCGACGCCCATCTTGCCATGGGCGGATCGGTGCTCACACTGTTCACCAATCGGCGCGACATGGAAGACCTGTACGCCCGCGTTGAGCCCAAGATGGCCCGTGCGGGTCTGGAGCTCAACTGCCAGCAGCGCAACTCATCTCCTCGTCGCCTGCGCGACCGGTTTATCAACGAGCCGACCTCGTCGCTTTTTGCGCTTAAGGCCTTCTGGGAGGGATTCGACGCCAGCGGCGAGACGCTGCGCTGCGTCATCATTCCCAAGCTGCCGTTCTCGAGCCCCACGGACCCGCTCTCGTGCGAGCGTAACCTACGCGAAGACCGCGCTTGGGCGCGCTATTCGCTGCCCGAGGCGGTGCTCGAGGTCAAGCAGGCGGCCGGGCGCCTTATCCGCTCGTCGACCGATTGCGGCGTGCTGATTCTGGCCGACCCGCGCCTGGTGACGAAGGGCTACGGAAAGAAGTTCTTAACGTCGCTGCCCACGAGCTCCTACCAGCGCATCGAATCGGCGCAGATCGGGCACTATCTGCAACTGTGGCGCGCACGCCACGAGCGGCGGCGCTAAAGCGGACAGACGAGGGTTTTTGCCATATCGTACAGACGCCTTGACAGGGTGGGGTCATCCAAGATGCGGATGGCTCCGCCCGCTGCGATTATCTGGCTCAGTAGCCAACGCTCGGAGCCGTAATGCACGGTTACCGTTGCCATGTCTGCCCCGCCGCGCTCGATTAGGGTGATGCCGGCCCAGTCCAGATGCTCCGCCATATCGAATGGCATCAAGAGCTTTGCGCTACGCTGTGTCCGGGCAAGGGAATCGCGGAGGGATGCAACGTCTGGTGCGTGAGGCACGACGGAGTCTTCCGTCAAGGCGAGTCCCTCGATTTTATCCATGCGATAGGTGCGCTGCTCATCGACTGTGATGTCCCAGGCAATCAGGTATGTTTGGTCGCCGTTTGCCGTAATGCGCAAGGGGTCGACCAGACGCTCGCGTGGCCGTGCATCGTCCATCGAGCGATACGAGATGCGGCAGCGAACGCCGTCCTGAATGGCGCAACTCAGCTGCTGCCAGTGCGACCCGTGGTTGACGGTGTCAAAGACGCGCTGGTTATAGCCGAGCTCTTCGGGTAGAAGGGCATGTCGAATCCGAGCTGCCGTCTGCGGCTCGATTCCCAACGATTCGAGTTCATGGTTGAGCACAGCGCCTTCGGCGGCACTCAGGCGCAGCGGTAGCACACGCCCGGCGTCACCAGTGAGGGCCACGCGCTCGCCGTGGCATTCGCAGATGATGCGCGCGCCCGATTCTCGGTCCGCGAGCGTCGAGACGATCTCGAGAATCTCGTCGAGCGACACCCCCGTGATGTCAAAGCGACTGCAAATCTCGGTTCGTGTCATGCCGCTCTCGCCGGCGGCGTAGAGGGCCTCCATGATGTCGATGGCGCGCGAGAGTCTCTGCTCGCTGGTGAGTTTACGCACGGGCATGCTCGTGCACCGTCCTTTCAATGAGGTGGTTCCACGCCTGCTTGAGCGATTTGGGGGCCATGGGCCTCATGCCGTCCATGGCGTGGGCCATGCAAAATGAGGCGGCGGCTTCAAGGTCACGCACGTCAACGGTCCAGGTCCATCCCGCATCGGTGTGTGCGAGCTCACCTCGCCCGCGCGTGAGGCCGTTGATCATATCGATCTGCGTCTGAGGACCGAACGAGAACGTGGCTGCAACGGGCGGTCGGTCGGCAAAATCGAATTCAAAGAACAGATAGTCGTTGAGATTGAAGTCCGCGGGGATGACGTAGGCCTTCGAAGGACGCCAAGCGCGAACGATACGGTCGCAGCGGAATGTCCTGATGTCGTCGGTGACGTTGTCGAGGCCGCAGAAGTACGCCACGCCCTCGCGCTCGAACATGCCGTATACGCAGGCGGTACGTTCTTTCTGCTCGCCGCGTCCGTTCTGATATAAAAATCGCAGCGCGCATCGCTCGGCAAAGGCGCTCCATACCGCATCGACGGTGGGAGAGCGGCGGACCGGCGCCTCGTCCACCGTCGTCCTACCGGTGAGGTAGGCAATCTTGGAGCGAATATCGGCGAGCGGTGCGGCAAAAGTGGATAAGCCGGCCGCTAGCGTCTGGTCGATGGCGTTGAGCAGGATATCGGCGTCGTCTGTGGTGATGAGGCCGCCTGCTGCAAAGGTGTGCTCGCGGTCGATTGTCCACGAGCTTTCCTCGGTCTCCTGCGCACCGGCGGGGCGAACCTCCTTGATTAAGATGTCACGCTCGAGCAGTTTGTCACGATCGCGCCGAAACTTGCGCTTATCCGAGTCGATGTTGCCGGAGCCATATCCCAGGTCAGAATCCAAGACGATCTGCTCGGTCGTCAGCGGTTCGGGGGAGCTGTTGAGCACAAAGAAAAGATTGAGGATGCGCTGAGCCGTTTTATCGAAACTGGGCTCCGAATTCCCCTTTTTAATTGTCGCGGTCGCGTCGCTTGCCGTCATAGAGTCCTCGCATGAGAAGGTGGTTTGCTGCCATGATTTTAGTCCGATATGGAGATTAGGCTATATCCTTGTCCGCTCGGGGCGTTAAGATGGCCCGAATTCGGTCGTTTGCGCTCGCTCGGGGTATACTTTCGACTATATACGGTTCTAATGTGCATGCATTGGGCCTATTTGTCGGATTATGGATGTGGAGCGCACATGGCGAACACCCAGAACTATATTAACCACCTGCTGCAGAACACCGGCATTACGCCGGCATGCAGCGAAGAAGAGCGCTTGGCTGCCGAGGATATCGCTCAGATCTTCCGCAACCACGGCTTTGACCCCGAGGTTCAGGAGTTCAATGCCCCGGCGCCCAGTAGATTGGCATTTGCCGTTACCGGTATTCTTGCGTTTGCCGGCGCCCTGCTGATGGGCATCGGCGGCGGTATCGGCTTGGTCGGCACCTTGCTGGCCATTGTCGGCGCCGTTCTTTACGTGCTCGAGCGTGCGGGCCACCCCGTGGTTTCGCGCCTGGGCAAGACGGGCGTGAGCCAAAATGTCATCGCCTACCACAAGGCCTCGGGCCCACTCGCGTCTCCGCGCAACCGCCCGGTGGTCGTTGTCGCACACTACGACTCTCCCCGTGCTGAGCTGCTCGCCCGCGAGCCCTATGCTTCGTATCGTGCGCTCATCGCCAAGCTGTTGCCCGTTGCCACGGTTGCCCCTGCTGCCGTTGCCATCCTGCGTATCCTGCCGCTCCCCGGCGCGCTCAAGGTTCTGCTGTGGATTGTCGCGATCCTCGCTTCCCTCGTTGCACTTGCCAACGCGGCAAACATCATCTCTAACCGCCACATTCTTCCCTATACGTCCGGCGCGGTGTGCAACAAGTCTTCTGTCGCCGCTATGCTCGGCGTTATGGACAACGTTGCTCCCTTCCAGGGCGAGAACGAGTTTCCCGACGATGTTCCGTTCGATACCTATTTTGGGGAGCAGAAACGTCGTGCCGAGGAAATGGCGCGCGCGGCGGCGGAGTATGCCGCGGCCCAGCAGCAAAACGACTACGGCAACACCATCGAGTACGAAGAGCCTACCTACGCCGAGGACGAGTTCGGTCAGCCGATTGCTCCCGACGCTCAAACCGAGCCCGAACAGGGCGAGGCTTTTGACGAGCAGATCGAGGGCTTTGAGGGTGCGTCTGCCGACGAGACGCTGATTGGCGCCATCGTGCCCGAGGATCAGAATCAGGCTGTCCAGGCCGAAGAGTTCAATGACGAGGTTCCCGCTGCTGAGCCGGCGGAGGAGCCTGCCGCGGCCGAGCCCGAGCCCAAGCTCTATCGCAACGCCGCCGGCAACATCCGCTTTGGTTCGGATGCCATCCGTGCGCTCGGAATGCTTCCCGAGTCCTGCACGCTCGATTACGAGGAGGGCGAGGAGCCGACGTTTGAGCCCGAGCCTGCGCCCGTTGTCACTGCGGATGATGAGTCTGCCGCGGTTACCGTTGCCGAGCCCGAGGCGGTGTCTGCGATCGATCCCGCGGCAGGACTGGACATTTTGGCTCCCGCCGCGCCGGCGCAAGACGTTGCGGACGAGTCTGACGACGATTACGTTGAACAGCCGGGGCGCGTGTCTTACGAGAGCGATACTGATTTCTCGGCCGAGATTCCCGCGGCAACGCCCCATGCCGATATTGCATCCGCGTTCTCTTCGATTGGCGCCAGCGCTTCCAGCTTCTTTAAGGGTGCGCTTGCAAAGGGCAGGAAATTTGTCGACGATTTCGAGGAGAAGCGCGCTGCCGCACGCGAGGCTGCCGAGCAGGAGGCTATCGCTCAGCAGCAGGCAGCCGAGGCGGCACGTGAGCGCGCGGCGCAAGAGTTCGAGCAGAACGAGGCTATGCAGTCCGGGCCCGTCGACGCTGCCGAAGCTACGACGTCCTTTGAGTCCCAGCAACCGACGTCAGCGGATGTTGTTGAGGCAACAACGTCTTTCGAGGCTCAGCAGCACGTCGATAGCACCATGTCGTTTGATGCCGCGCAGTTCGATTCCACGATAACGTTTGAAAAGCAAGGCACCGCAATTGCCGAGCCCCTTCCTGTTTCCGATGAGCAGGGCGACGCGGCAGACGATGACGAGCCCATTGATGCTGCCGAAATCCAAGATGCCGCCGAGGACGAGTCCGTCGAGGCCAACTCTGACGAAGAGCAATACGCGGCAGCCGATCAAGGTGATTCGACCGAGGTCGAGCAGGAGGAAGTGCCTGCGGTTTCCGAGACTCCCGAGACGGATGAGTCGAGGCCTTACTCCACGCAGATTTTCACCATGCCGACCCCGAGTGGTTCCGGTGCCACGGTTGCCAATGTCGCTCCCACCCAGGACGAAACGGTCGATTCCCTTATGGCCCAGATTTCCTCCCAGGCATCGCCGCGTCCGCAGATGAATGTTCCCGATCCGGCGTCGGCACCGTCGCCTGCACCTTCCTCGTCTCCGCTGGCTTCGGTCCCCGATCCGTCGCTGCCGTCTATGAAGCAGGCAAACTTTGCGTCTCGCACGTCGCTGTTCGACCTTCCCGATCCCTCTGCCCAGGTCAACGACCCCTTTGCTACTGCCCAGGGTCCCGAACCCACATCGGCACCCGTTGCGCCTTCTATGCCCGTTGCGTCGGGCGCGCAGCCGATCGAGACCATTTCGGCTCCCGCCCCGGCGGCACCCAAGTCTCGCAAACGCGGCCTGGGTGGCCTGTTCGGTCGTAAAAGGAAAAACGAGCAGGACAGCATGAGTGATTGGCTGGGCGTCGAAGACGATTACGATGCCAAGAAGTCCGGTCGCGGTATCGGTTCGTGGGATAACTTCGAGGACGATAACGATGGCTGGAAGGGCGGCGCTACGTCTTCCGATGGCGCTTCTTCCGAAGATATGCTCTCGGCTGTCGCCTCTATGGGCGATGATGAGCTGCTCGGTCACGATATCTGGTTTGTGGCAACGGGCGCCTCGGATTGTGATGGCGCCGGCATGAAGGCCTTCTTGGCTTCGCATCGCGATAAGCTCCGCGGCGTATTCTTCATCAATCTTGAATCCGCCGGCGCCGGTAGGCTTTCGGTGGTGACGGTCGAGGGCGAACAGCAGCTGCTCAAGGGCGATCGCCGCATCATGAACCTGGTCAGCAAGGTGTGCAAGTCGTTCCATGTCGATTGTGGCGCGCTCGAGATGCCCTATGCCAAGACCGATGCCTATGCCGCGCTCGAGGCGAGCCGCCGAGCCCTCACCATCGCCGGCGTGGACGGCACGCGTCTGGCTTGCGCTCGTACCGAGGACGACCTGCCCCACAATGTCAACCCGACGAACATTGCCACGGTATCCGAGGTCGTGACCGAGGTTATCCGCCGTTCGTAGACGGAGCTCTAAGGAGTCAACGTGTTTTCGTATATTAAGCGCCATTGGCCTGTCTACGTGATTTTGACCTTGATTGCCATTGCGTTAGGATTTGGGGCTGCCTACATCGTGGGTGCAAAGGGCTCGACCCCCGCCTCCGCAATCAGCGAAGAGGTGGAGCAAGAACAGAGTACGGGTGCCGATGGGATTCCTGAGTCCGAGCAGGCAATCGTTGATGGTGGATCTTCGTCTGCAGAGTAGATACGGCGATTTACATGATTGAAAGCGGGCGAGCCAGGGGACTGGCTCGCCCGCTTTTTCATCGCGCTAGCGCTTCTTTGGGGTCGACCTAAGGCGAGCGAACCATAGGGCTGCGGCACCCGAGGTCAGGAGCGCGGTGATGCAAGCGGCGATGGGAACTGATCCTGTTGCCGGTAGGTCCTGCGGTAGGGTACAGCGTTGAATGACACGGTCCTCGTCATGTGACTCAAGTTTATCGCCGCCGCCGTTGCGGCAAAGATCGACGCGTGCGCTGTTGGTGAGTGCGGTTTGGGGCGTATAAGCCGACGTCGCCTGCATGTGCACGATTGCGCCCCGAGCGTCTGTGCCAAGGATTGCTTTGGCATCGTCAAGGTCGTCGTGCTCATCTTTGAGATCATCGCGGGTCCAAGAATCCGCATCGCTTCGAGTCGTAAAGTCGGCGGCTACCGCACCGTATTCAATTCGAATGCCCGTTACGACGGTATTGGGTGTAAGGTCGAGCTCTTCCGCCTCGAGTGTGGTGGATTCCGTGGTCGAGACATCCGCCTTCCAGAGGCGCCAGCCGTCGTAATCGACGAGGCGACAGTCCTCACCAAGGCTCTCTTTTACTTCGTCGGACTCAAGCCAAGGATTTTCGTGTCCATCGTCAAGTGTCGCGTTCGCCGGTTCATCGACGTCTGTCGAGTCCAACGGCGTCGTGCGATACCACACGTTGCACAGACCGTTGAGGTCGCCGATGGCGACGGGGGTTTCGATTGAGATGAATCTCGCCGTGCCGTCTTTGGCGCACTCAAGATCATCGGTAATCGTAAACTCATCAACCCAAGTAGCGGAATCGTTTCGAGCATCGATGGTATAGGAGAAAAGCCCATCACTATTGGTTTGCGTCGTGGCGCGGTTTTTACCATCGCCGTTAGCCAACAGGCCCTTTTCGATAGGTTGGACAAGTTCCTGACGCTTGTCGACCTGCCCCTTGATCTCGATGGGCGCATCCTTCATCGCGACGGATTGGACTTCTCCCGTATCTTTTATTTCAAACGTTATCTCCTCGGCAAGGTCATAGGTCCGCGGAGACATCATTTCGCGCAACGAGTAGGTGCCGGGTGCAAGATGTTCGACGCGGTGTGGCTTGTCGGATGAGGTCCAGGAGTCTATTTCGGTTTTATCGGGACCATATAAGGTGAGCTGTGCGCCTTCCACTTCCTGCTCGCCGCTTGCATCGACCTTGGAGATATCTACCTTGGTGTAATCGTCGGATACGTTAAGCCGTGCTTCTACAACGGGTGTTTTCTGGTCGGCATAAGTAAGGTCGACAATATGGGATGTCCGATCGAGTAAGAAGCCTGCCGGCGCTTGAGTCTCGACAACCTCGTAGCGTGCGGTGCCAGATCCCAGCGGGAGGTCGTCCGCGCGTGCTTCTCCAGTTTCATCCGTCGTGACGGCAGCGACAGTCTCACCGTCGAGCGCGGCAATGCTACCGTCGGGGCGCACGATATCACCCGAGGCACGGATCTCAAAGACGGCGCCCGCGAGGCTGCTGCCGTCTACGGCATCGGTTTTAACGATCCTGATGTTTCCGGTCGCGGCGTGGTCATAATACGAGGCGATTACAACGGGCGTTAGGTTCATGTCGGCGGGTATGTTTACCTCGATCTCTTCGCCGACAAGATAGGGCTCTTTGGCCGAGGCTTCGCGTACATAATAGGTGCCCGGCACGAGCGATTCTGGCAGTGTGACGGTCCCGGTCGCGTCAGTCGTAAAGGTGTCCATTACGTTATGTGCTGGATACCAGCAAGTTTGTGAGACAGGTTCGTGATTGCTGTCGAGGAGTTGGAAGGTGAATCCGGCTAGTGGAACAGAAGCGCCTGTTTGGGCATCGCGTTTTACAATCTGGAGATGCGTCGACAGAGCGTGGTTGTCCACGATATATTGAAGCTCGGCGCCGTTGGAAATCTGATTGGCCCCGACGGTCCATTCCCCTGCACGTTTAAAACCCTCGGGGACGGTTTCCGGAACCTCGCGAATCGTGTAGCCGGCACGGTCGTATGGGACGGCTCCGTGGACACCGGCGGGTCGCTTGCCTGTGCCGAACCATGCTTCGGGCTGATCTTTGGTGGAGGCAAAGCCATAGATGTTTGTGGTCAATGTGCCAACAACCTGCTGAGAGCTGTTGCTGACAACTTCAAAGACAACACCACCCGCCGGCTGCTCCAGGCCGGATTGGTCGCTATTGCCGTAATCCTTGAATTTGGAAATCTCAAGGTCAAACGCAATGGGGATATCGGAAATGCGAGATTCGATCTCGACTACGCCTGAATCGCCGAGCTGGTCGGCTCCAACGGTATAGGTCCAGCTGTCGTTGGATGGCAGGTAGCCCTCGGGGGCTTTTGATTCGTAGATGGTAAAGGTTCCTAAGGGGACATCGACGAGGGTAGCCCGACCGCTTTCGTCAGTCGTGAGAATTTGCGCCCATCCAGGGGTTGATTGCGACACACACGTGAACTCTGCTCCTGCGAGTGAAGATCCCACCTGGGGGCCGGCATTCGTCGCGGCATCGAGTTTTACGATACGCAGGTTGATGGTGCCGGGCTGTTCATCAATGGCGACCCGCCCGCCGTCATTCCCCGTGGTAAAGGCAATACGATCGTGGCGGGGGACATAGCCGGCCGGCGCCTTCGTTTCAACTAGGTAGTATGCCGTGTCGGGCAGAAGTGTTGCTTGCGCTCGACCGTTGCTGTCCATCTTGATGGTGCCGACACGCGCGCCGCTGGCGCTCTCAAAAATATCGAATGTTGCCCCGGTAAACTGATAGGTATTGTTTCCGCTGGTAATAACGGTGTCAGCAGACTGCTTTTGGAAGGAAACAGAGACCGCCGGCAGTACATAGAGCATGTCTTGACGTTTGCTGCCGCCCGATACGGCCCCTAGATAGCGTCGCGCGCGGTGCGGAGCGGCTTTGATGCTTCCTGATTTTGCGCTGTCGTGGAGCCACCGCGCAGCCGCCACGACTTCATTGTCGGCGGTAAAGTGTCCGCTCTTGGTTTTACCCTGAGCGGTCGTGTAGGAGTAGGTGCCGTCGACATGGGTAGTGCCGTTGAGCATCCATACGGCAAGCTGGGTGGCGGCGCGGGCGCGATCGGGTGAAAGATGGTAACCGCCAAACGACGTGGTGGTGGGATATCCGTGACAAACGATTGCCGCGAACTCGTCGTCGAGCCACACCCAGCCTTGATCAAAGTTGAGCCATGGGCCGCCCGGTTTGGTGGGGCCGGGGCGCTCCTGGTTCATGCAGTAGGCAATCGAGGTGTCTTGAGCTTCATACTTGCCGATGAAGAAGGGCCCACAATCATCGCTAATAGTGCGGAAGCCGAGCTGGTCGTAGCCATCGACGGCAAATGCGGCTCCTGGTGCCAGGCAGCCGAAAAGCAGGAAGAGGAGCAGGAGCAGCGGACCTGTTGCGATTGCGCTGTGGACAGAGTGCGTGGGTGCGTTGGACATGGCTGCTCCTTATCCCTCGTGCGCCGCATGGGGAGGTTGCGACGCGTAGGATGAGGCTACCCCCGAGGTTCATGCGGGTAAGTACCGGAGCCTGACCAAAAGCTTGCCCGATTTCTGACAAATCGAGCTCAAATACAACAATCAGATAAAAGTGCAGGTAGAAGATGGTAAGAAAAGAAAGACAAAGGTCCTCATCTCCACAATTGGCGCGATTTTCAAACGATTCTCCACAGCTAAAACAAGCATCGACACCCTTGTATCGAACAAGACAACCGCGTTATACTATCCCCCACATATGCGGGCATCGCCAAGTGGTAAGGCATCAGCTTCCCAAGCTGACACTCGCGGGTTCGAGTCCCGTTGCCCGCTCCATTCGAATTTCAGGCACGGTAACGTTTCGTTACCGTGCCTTTTTCAATAAAGTGCCGGGACTCGAACCCGACAGGGTGCGAGCGTTAAATAAACGCGAAGCGTTTATAGCGAGCAGGTAAGGTCGCCGATAGGCGACCGCAGCCGGTGCGTATTTGCGAAGCAAATACGCAGACGTCCCGTTGCCCGCTCCATGGAGCAAGGAAGATTTCGGGAATGGTAGATTCAGCCTGCTTTGCTCCCACACTTCCCCGGATCTCGGTATGCCACTGAAGCCGGTGCGTATTTGCGAAGCAAATACGCGGACGTCCCCATGCCCGCTCCAATTCCAAAATGTTAGGTTAATGCCTGCTGCCCATACTTGCACCTGCGCACGGTACAATGGTTGGGTTACGACCAACGTGCCAATAACCAAAAAGGAGCCGCTATGATCGATCGCTATACCCGCCCGGAGATGGGACACATCTTCTCCCTCGAGAACAAGTACGCCATTTGGCAGGAGATCGAGGTTCTGGCCTGCGAGGCCCAGGCGGAGCTCGGCAAGATCGGTATTTCCAAAGACGAGGCCCAGTGGATCCGCGACCATGCCAACTTTGAGAAGGCGAAGGTCGATGAGATCGAGGAAGTCACGCGCCACGACGTCATTGCCTTCCTGACCAACATGAAGGAATACATCGATGCCGATGTTCCCGAGGGCGACCCCAAGCCCAGCCGCTGGGTTCACTATGGCATGACCAGCTCGGATCTGGGCGACACGGCCCTGTGCTACCAGCTCACCCAGGCCTGCGACCTGATCATCGAGGACGTCAAGAAGCTCGGCGAGATTTGCAAGCGTCGCGCCTTTGAGGAGCGCAACACGCTCTGTGCCGGCCGCACTCATGGCATCCACGCCGAGCCGATGACCTTCGGCATGAAGTTTGGCTCTTGGGCCTGGGAGCTCAAGCGCGATCTGGATCGTCTTGAGGACGCCCGCAAGAATGTTGCCTTCGGTGCCATCTCGGGCGCTGTCGGCACGTACAGCTCCATCGAGCCGTTCGTCGAGGAGTACGTCTGCGAGCACCTGGGCCTGGTCCACGATCCTCTGTCCACGCAGGTCATCAGCCGCGATCACCATGCCTACCTTGCCGGCGTGCTTGCCACTACAGCGGCCACCTGTGAGCGCATCGCTACCGAGGTCCGCAATCTGCAGAAGACTGATACGCTCGAGGCCGAGGAGCCGTTCCGTAAGGGCCAAAAGGGCAGCTCAGCCATGCCGCACAAGCGCAACCCCATCACCATGGAGAAAGTCTGCGGTCTGTCGCGCGTCGTGAAGTCCAACGCCCAGGTTGCCTTCGATAACGTCGCCCTGTGGCACGAGCGTGACATTTCGCACTCCTCTGCCGAGCGCGTCGCCCAGGCCGATAGCTTCATCGCCCTCGACCACATGTTCCAGTGCCTCATCCGCGTTATCGACGGTCTGCAGCTGTATCCCGCCCGCATGATGGCCAACCTCAATAAGACCCGCGGCCTCATCTTCTCTTCCAAGGTACTGCTCGCCCTCGTCGACACGGGCATCACCCGCGAGGACGCGTACGCCATTGTGCAGGAGAACGCTATGGCAACCTGGCACGAGGTACAGGATTGTGTCTCCGGCCCCACCTTTAAGGAGCGTCTCGAGGCCGACCCGCGCTGCACCGTCAGTCAGGAGAAGCTCGACGAGATCTTTGATCCGTGGGACTTCCTCACCCGTATCGACACGGTCTTTGATCGTCTGGAGCAGCTGAGCTTCGAGTAGGTTCGGGCATAACGTTAGCTTTTTAGGGCGCTTTGCTGGTAATGTGTGTTGCCGGCAAAGCGCCTCGTTGCATTTAGGGAAAGACGGGGATAATAGTCGTCTCGAATAACATTCTGAGAGGGGATCGCATGATTTCGTTTGATTACAAGCCTCAGGGCGTGTGTGCTCGCAATATTCACCTTGATCTTTCCGATGACGGCAACAAGGTGATGGGTGTTGAGTTTACCGGCGGCTGCGACGGCAATCTCAAGGCTATCTCCAAGCTGGTCGAGGGCGCTCCTGCCGATCGCGTAATCGAGGTTCTCGCCGGTAATACCTGCGGTATGAAAAAGACCTCCTGCGCCGACCAGCTTACACGCGCTATCGAGGCCGCTCGCACCGAGATCGCCTAATGGGTATCGCCGATCACATCAAGAACGGAATATCGCGTCGCGGCTTTGTACTCGGTGGGGCTGCCGCGGGCGCTGCCACGGTGCTTGCCGGATGCTCGAAAAAAACGGGCACCAGCGATGATGCCGCCGGCGAGCCGCAGGTTATCAAGGATGATTCCAAAATCATCTCGATTACGGATGAGTACGAGGCAGTCGACATCGATCTTGAGCCGGCGGCGTCATGGACGCTGCCTCTGGGTACGCTGCTGTACTACTGCGACGGCGATTACGCCGCGGCGATGATGGCGCCCGCATCGGCACTGCACGCCAACACACTCGGTGTGCTCAACCTGGGCGATGGCTCGCTTACCACATTAATCGAGGATCCTATCGAGGGCACGGGATATGCATTCTACGATGTCCGTGCCGGCGACAGCGTATTCGCGTGGGTTGAGATGAACTTTGCCAATTCATCGTGGAAGCTCTACGGTCAAAATCTGTCGGGCGCTTCGCTCTCTGGCGACGTGGTTGAGCTCGATCGAGGTGGCAAGGACTATGATCCGCCGCTGTTTACGGCGTTCGGGTCATCAGTCATCTGGTATAAAATGCCCTCGGCAGGTGGCAATAAAACGAGTAGCGATTCGTTTTGCTATCGTCGCTCACTTGATGAATCCAAGGCCGAGACAATTTGGAAATCGACGGGCCGCTTTGCATCGGCCCCGCGCGCGAGCGACGGCATTTTGACCATCTCGCCGCGTGTCCGCAACGACGAGGGCGTCTACTACGGCATAACGGCAATCGATCTGACCGACGGCAACAACACCAAGCGTGCCCAGTTGGTCCTTCCTTCGTCAGTTTTGCCTTTCGAGGCCGTATATATGGGCGATACCTTCGTGTTTTCTATCGAGGCGGCCTATAGTGGCGTGGGCAGCCTGGGCAATATGGGCACGTATATCGGTAATGAAGGAGGGCCGTACCTCTTCCTGTCACGCGAGCCGCTCGCATGTGCGGCTGGCAAGAAGAATAAATACCTTGTTAAGGTACAGGCGTCGCATTTCCTGATCGACACCTCTGCCAAGACCTATGGCTCGCTGCTGTCGCCCGACCGCGCTTTGGAGTATGGCGATTATCCAGCTACGGCGGGAAAATCGGACTCATTCCTTACGTACGCCACGGTGCGCAACAGCCAGGGTATACCAGAGACGGTCACTGCACGCCTATTCTCTCTTTAAGCTTAGAGGGGTTAAAAAGGCGCCAACAGGGGAATAAACGCGTTGTAATTGTGAGTACCGCCCGCCGAGCTGCCGCGTCATAGCGGCATCTGGCGGGCTCAGGTGCGTTAAAATGGGCTTGTTCTTAGCTAATTGAGACAGGGGGGCCGTGTTATGGCTTCAGATGCAAAAAAGATTCTGCTGGTCGAGGATGAGAAGGCAATCCGTGACGCCGTCGCTGCCTATCTCGAGCGCGAAGGCTACTGGGTTGTGGGCGTCGGCGACGGCCAGTCCGCGATCGAGGAGTTCGAGAAGCATCAGTTCGACCTGGTCGTGCTCGACCTTATGCTCCCCAAGATCCCCGGCGAGCGCGTTTGCCGCACCATTCGCGATACCTCGGATGTCCCCATCATCATGCTGACGGCTAAGGGCGAGATCGAGGACCGTATTATCGGTCTTGAGCTCGGCGCCGACGACTATCTGATTAAGCCGTTCTCGCCGCGCGAGCTCGTCGCCCGCGTTCGCGCTCTGTTCCGCCGTGCCCATCAGGCCGACGAGCCCGCCGTCGAGGTACTCGACTTCGGCGATCTGGTCATCGATATCTCGGGCCACAAGATCTTGGTCGAGGGCAAGGAAGTCGATCTGACGGCTTCCGAGTTCAAGCTGCTCACCACACTTGCCCGTCATCCCGGCCGTGTGTATAACCGCATGGAGCTGGTCGAGAAAGTGCTCGGGTATGACTTTGAGGGCTATGAGCGCACCATCGATAGCCACGTGAAGAATCTTCGCGCCAAGCTGGGCGATGATCCCAAGAAGCCCAAGTGGCTCTACACCGTCCATGGTGTCGGCTATCGCTTCGAGGCTCCGGCCAAGACCGATAAGTCGGACGAGAAATAGGGAAATCACATATGACACCTGCGCGCTTTGAAATCGGACAAAAGCACAAGCAGGAGAGCGAGGCGGGTTCCAAGGCTAGTTGGAACACGCCTCGTTCCGATTCACGGCCAACGATGAGCTATCCCTCGCGCATGGCACTTGCTTTTGCTCTGACATCGCTCATGACGGTATTGGTGCTGGTGGGCGTTGTCTCTGTTGTGTGGGGCACGGTCTTTTCGGATTACACACGCTCCAATATCGTCGAAATCGCAAATTCCGCTGCCGAGAAGTTGGCGACCTCATATGAGGAAAACGGCTCTTGGACCGCGGGAGAACTGCGCACGGTCGCAACGTCGAGTTTGGTTTCCGACGATCTGGGCATGCAGGTCGTCAATAAAAAGGGTGTGATCGTTTATGACGATTCCTGGCCCTCGGCAAGCGCCACCGCCGATGTACGCGAAAACCAGGCTACGACCGACGACACGAGCGGCAAGAGGGCATCGCATAGCCCGGTCTCGTCTGCTCCAACCGACTCCGATAGCGTTGCTAACGTCGAGATTGTAACGTCTTCCGGCGAGCATGTCGGACAGGTAAAGCTGTGGGCCATCGGCTCCGACGCTCTGCTCACCAAGGCGGACTCTGCGTTTAGGGAGAAGACCTTTAACGCCATGGCCCTCGCCGCGGTTGTTGCAATCTGCATTTCGGTCGTTATCGGATCGCTCGTGTCGCGCATGCTCACCAAACCGATTCATCGCATCACCAGTACCGCAAAGCAAATCCGTGACGGCGACCTGTCGGCTCGCACGGGGCTGCGCGGTGATGACGAGATCGATCAGCTGGGTGAGACCTTCGATGAGATGGCCACCTCGCTCGAGAAGGATATGAAACACGAGAAGCGCCTGACCTCGGATGTCGCACACGAGCTGCGCACGCCGCTTATGGCGATGCTTGCGACGGTCGAGGCCATGCAGGACGGCGTGTATCCCACCGACGATGAGCATTTGGAGACCGTTGCTTCCGAGACGCGTCGCCTGGCTCGTCTGGTGCAGCAGATGCTCGACCTGTCGCGCATGGAAAACAGCACGGCTCCGCTCAACCTTGAGCCGGTGGACATGGTTCCTTTCGTGCGATCGATTGTGAACGGCCAGGAGCGTCTGTTTGCCGACCGCGATCTGCGCCTGCGTTTTGCGGACGAGACCCAGGGTCACGACGATGTCGTCGAAGCCGATCCCGACATGATCACGCAATGTGTTATCAACCTCATGAGCAACGCCATGCGCTACACCCCCGAGGGCGGTTGGGTCGTGGTGTCGGTGCTCAGTGACCGCAGGCACGTCAGCATTGCCGTTTCTGATACCGGCATCGGTATTGCCAAGGACGATCTGTCGCGCATTTTCGGGCGGTTTTGGCGCGCCGATGCCAGCCGCGCCCGCGAAGCTGGCGGCCTGGGCGTCGGCCTCGCCGTGACCAAGCAGATCGTCGAGCGTCACCATGGCTACATATCCGTGGAGTCGGAGCTTGGAAAGGGTACGACTTTTACAATTCATCTGCCCCGCGAGCACACGGCGGACGCGGCATCTACTACAATGGAGCACTAGCTTTTCGCTATTCGGTGAAGGAGGGGCCGCGTCCCTGCCGCTCCGAGTTTGCGAAAACATGCGGGAAAGAACCCGCATTTCTGTCGTATTTAGGTAAGGAGTGACTCACGTGACAACGATGGAGCGTCGTCCGGATTCCCGTGGCAAGGTTCGTGATATCTACGATGCCGGTGAAAACCTGCTGATGGTCGCCACCGACCGCATTTCTGCGTTCGACTTCATTCTTCCCGACGAGATTCCGTTTAAGGGAGAGGTGCTCAATCGCATCTCGGCATTCTGGTTCGATAAGTTTGCCGACATCGTCCCCAACCATCTCGTTTCCATCGACCCGGCGGATTTCCCCGAGGAGTTTGCTGAGTATCGTGACTACCTCGCTGGCCGCGCCATGCTGGTTAAGAAGGCCCAGACGATTCCTATCGAGTGCATCGTCCGCGGCTATCTGACCGGTTCGGGCAAGAAGACCTATGACGAGAACGGCACCGTCTGCAGCATTCAGCTGCCCGAGGGTCTGACCGAGGCCTCCAAGCTTCCCGAGCCGCTGTTCACGCCGTCCACGAAGGCCGAGATCGGCGACCACGACGAGAACATTTCGTTCGAGCGTTGCTGCGAGATCGTGGGTGAGGACATCGCCGCGCAGATTCGCGACCTTTCCCTCAAGATCTACAAGGCCGCTGCCGAGTACGCCGCGACCCGTGGCATCATCATTGCCGACACCAAGTTCGAGTTTGGTGTTATTGATGGCAAGGTCACGCTGATCGACGAGTGCCTCACGCCCGACTCCAGCCGTTTCTGGCCTGCTGCCAGCTACGAGGAGGGCAAGATCCAGCCTAGCTACGACAAGCAATTCGTCCGCAATTGGCTCAAGGCCAACTGGGATATGACGGGGGAGACCCCGCACCTGCCCGCCGAGGTCATCGATGGCACGTCCGAGCGCTATCGCGAGGCCTTCCAGATCATCACGGGCTCCCAGTTCACAAGCATGAAGGAGAACGCATAAGTGAGTACCCGTAGCGCCACGAACAAGCGCACGCAATCCCACGAAGTTACCGGGGTTGCGCGCAAGTCTGCCGCATCTGCTAAGCCCGCCCGCCAAGCAGCGAGCTCCGTTCGCGTCGTGCCGGCTTCGTCTAAGGCACGCCGCAAAGAGCTCGAGAAGGGCGAGAACCTCGAGGGCCTCTCTAAAGAGGAGAAGCGCGCCCGCAAGGCTAAGCAGCGCGCCAAGGAGGACCGCATCTATACGGTGTCGAATATCCTCCTCAAGCAGGACGAGGACTACACCAAGCGCCGTCGCATCTGGTGGATTGTGCTCGCCATTGGCATGGTACTCGTCGTGGCAATTTGGGCTTCGCTCTACTTCGCTCCCGGCGGCACGGTGTCCAGTCCCGTCCAGATGGTCGGCATTGTTTTGTCCTATGTCATCATCTTAGGTGACTTTATCTACGACTTCGCTCGTATTCGTCCCTTGCGCAACATGTACCGCGCGCAGGCCGAGGGCATGTCCGAGAACAAGCTCAACGCTCTTATCGAGCGCGCAGCTGCCGAGGAGGACAAGAAGGACTCCAAGAAGAAGTAGCGTTTGCATACATACTTATCGCTAAGATATAAGGCGCGTCGTTTTTGCGGCGCGCCTTTTTACTGTTCTATAGATAGATGGAGTGGCACATGATTCGAGCTGCCCTGACGGTCGAAGAAGCTCTGGAGGGCATGAAGGCCCTGGAGCCCAAGATTAAAAACTATGCGCGTCTGGTTGTCCGCAAGGGCGTAAACGTCAAGCCCGGCCAGGAGGTTGTCGTTCAGTCTCCGGTCGAGTGCGCGCCTTTTGCCCGCTTGGTGGTCGCGGAGGCTTATGTCGCCGGCGCTGGCCATGTGACGGTCATTTGGGCCGATGATGCCGTGACGAGGCTCACGTACGAGCATGTCGATAAAAGCTATTTTGAGCAGACGCCCGAGTGGAAGCGCCTGCAGCTTGATTCCTTGGCCCAGGACGGTGCCTGCTTTATCTTTATCGAGGGTGCGGATCCTGCGGCTCTCAAGGGTATCGATCCCGCCAAGCCGGCCGCGGCATCCAAGGCGAGGAACACGCAGTGCAAGGTCTTCCGCCGTGGACTGGACTACAACATCAACCCGTGGTGCATCGCCGGCGCGCCGGTCGTGGCTTGGGCGCGCGAGGTGTTCCCGGGAGACGCCGATGAGGTTGCAATCTATAAGCTGTGGAATGCGATTCTGCACACCGCTCGTGCCGATGGCCAGGACCCGGAGAGCGACTGGGAGCTTCATGACGCGGCGTTCGAAAAGAACTTGCGCTTCCTGAACGACAATCGTTTTGACCACCTGCATTACACCGCGGCAAATGGAACCGATCTGACGATTGGCATGACGAAGGGTCACGAGTGGGCCGGTGGCAAGGGCAGGACGCCCGATGGACATCCCTTCTTCCCCAACATCCCCACCGAGGAGGTCTTCACCTCGCCTGATCGTATGCGTGCCGACGGTATCGTGTATTCGGCTATGCCGCTCATTCACCACGGCAATAAAGTCGACGATTTTTGGATTAAGTTCGAGGGCGGCCGCGTGGTGGACTACGACGCCCGCGTGGGCAAGGCAACGCTCGCAAGTATCATCGATACTGACGAGGGCGCTGCTCACCTGGGAGAGGTCGCGCTCATTTCCAAGAACACGCCGATCCGCGAAAGTGGTGTTCTGTTCTACGATACGCTCTATGACGAGAACGCCAGCTGCCACCTTGCGCTGGGCGTCGGCTTCCCCGAGTGCATCGAGGGCGGATATGATATGTCCAAAGAAGAGCTCCTAGAGCATGGCGTCAACGTTTCGAGCACGCACGTCGACTTTATGATTGGCACGGACGATATCGATATTGCGGGCATTACGCCTGATGGACGTGAAGTTGTGATTTTCCAGAACGGCCAATGGAGTTGGGAATAGCCCCAGACCGTGGTACAATGCCACCCGCGGGCCGTTAGCTCAGCTGGCAGAGCAGGGGACTTTTAATCCCAAGGTCCAGGGTTCGAACCCCTGACGGCCCACCCAAAGATTGTTGAGACGGTCAACTTCGGTTGGCCGTCTTTTTTGTCGCCCTTTCATGGGTTCGAACCCGTCGGGGGGCGCGGAGCTGAGTAAACGCGCGAGCGTTTGCCAGCGCAGCGCGCAAGGCGCGAAAGCGCCGCAGCGGCCGCCTGCGAAGCAGGCTGAACCCCTGACGGCCCACCCAAAGAAAGGAAAAAGAAATGAAAACAGATAGATACGGAATTAGCGGCAGCACATTAAAGATAATAGCGGCCATCTCGATGGTTCTCGATCATGTAAGCAGGATCGTCCTGACCAATGGAATCATGACTCACGCATCGTACAATCAGATATCAGACGAACAGTGGGCGATTCTAAGCGAGGCTTCGGATGTGCTTCATGTTCTTGGCAGAATTGCATTTCCCTTATTTTGCTTTTTGATAGTTGAGGGATTTTTGCACACTCATGACATAAAGAAGTACCTGCGAAATATGCTTGTCTTCGCAATCATTGCGGAGCCCATATACGATTTCGTTCAAACCGGGCAGCTATTTGACCTTCGGCAACAGAATGTTATGTATGAGCTCCTGCTTTCCTTGGTCTTTTTGATTATTCTGGAAAAGATACAAAGTCTTTCAAAATGGAAGAGGCACATTGCAGAAATTGCTCTGATTGTTTTGACAGCACTGGCAGCTGAATACACTAAGCTGGATGGCGGTGCGTATGGCATTCTGCTTGTGGCTGCATTCTATTTATTCCACGACAGCAAAGCTAAGATGTTCTTTGCTGCAGTATGTGCAGTGCTCCTTTCGTCATGCCATATAATTGGCGGCGGATTTGAGTTCACTACAGCTAATATTTTTAATCCTGATGTTGCTGCCGCGATAATTTCGTTGTTGCTTATCAATCTTTATAATGGCAAGCGAGGGCTGAAGCTGAAATATTTCTTCTACATTTTCTATCCGGCACATCTTGCTCTGCTTTATGGTGTCTCGCTTATTGTTTTGAACTGTCTTTAAAAACTCTCAAACAAGTCTCTGAAAGCAGAAACAAATTGACCCTAAGACTGCTTGTGAATTTCCGGAAGACCTGAGAGATGCGAGGATAGACAACGAGGGCTGCAGAAAGATGCTTCTCAGTTCTCTGGCGGATCGCATGAATCTGTATGAGGATCACTTCCACACACTCATTGATAACAGTGATAAACACGGCAGATCCTCAAAACATGAGACTGCGAAGGTCGAAAGATGCTTCGAAAGCATGAATGGCAGCGAGAAAACGAGTTCGGAAGCACCCTCTGGATGCTCCAGCATAGAATAGAAAGCGGTCAACTTCGGTTGGCTGTCTTTTTTTGTCGCCCTTTCATGGGTTCGAACCCGTATCTATCTATATATAAGAACGCTTGGCGAACAAAACCCGCCTTTTACCGATGGGAAACAAATAGCTGATGCCTTTGGGGTAAAGTAGCGCTCCAGAGATGACCGATGTCTCAATACTCATAAAACAGCTGGTCATCGCCAATATCAGAAGCCAATGCTTCAGTTATAACCTCAGGGACGCGACTGAGGGACATATTCGTTTGTGAACAAATTATGGAGTGCGCGATTCCCGCCCCCGGGGCCCCTCCGGTCTGGCAATATATCTCCTTGCCGCGCGGCCCGGTGGAACCGGATGAGCCGCGGGGCGTGCACCTTGAGAACCGGATACTGCGAGGATGGACACTTACTTCAGTGTCGCATCCGGGCAGACATCGAACCATTTGAAATGGTCTAACTTGGATTTGTTTTTCGCAAGGCCGCCGAGAGGCGGCCCCGAGAAATTCCTTTTCCTATACTAGAACCATATGAATCGAACGGAACCGATCAGCGAATGACTGAGAGGACCGGACGGGCTCGAAGCCCATATATTTTGGACGGAGAGTTCGATCCTGGCTCAGGATGAACGCTGGCGGCGCGCCTAACACATGCAAGTCGAACGGCACCTATCTTCG
>ENA-OYXB01000146-OYXB01000146.1-human-gut-metagenome-genome-assembly--contig:-NODE-146-length-26536-cov-5.749292_pt1 | contig 26536 bp, 22 predicted proteins | sample MGYA00244176_ERZ653409 | MGnify/ENA primary metagenome ERZ653409 (study PRJEB26926, sample SAMN06164912) | human gut metagenome | biome: ENVO:00009003; feature: ENVO:2100002; material: ENVO:00002003... | reverse complement strand
GTATAATAAACGGGCATGATAATGACAAACACCCAGGATGTGGCAGGGCTGTACCGCAAGGCCGGACGTGTTTTTTATCATGCGGAGATGTTGGTCCTGTGCGACAGGACGTTGTGAACCATGTCAGGCGGGGAACCGAGCAGCATTAAGCATCCGTTTCTGTGCGCCGCAGGGAACCTGCATTTCCGTATGATCAAGGACATGTTTTTTCGCTTTGGTGCTCCCTGCCTTTTTCGGATAACCGCGCAGGAGGCAGCAGGATGTATCAGGCTCTGTACAGAAAATACCGCCCAAAGACGTTTGACGAGGTGGTTGGGCAGGAACACATTACCGCAACCTTGCAGCAGGAGGTCCAGAGCGGCCGCATCGGCCACGCCTATCTCTTCACCGGTTCGCGCGGTACCGGCAAGACAACCTGCTCTAAAATTCTGGCAAAGGCGGTCAACTGTCCGCACCAGAAAGATGGGAATCCCTGCGGCGTCTGCCCAGTCTGTAAGGGCATCGACGATGGCTCTATTCTGGATGTCACCGAAATTGATGCGGCCAGCAACAACGGTGTGGACAACATCCGTCAGCTGCGCGAGGAGGCAAATTTTACCCCCGCTGTCGTCTCGTATCGGGTGTACATTATCGACGAGACCCACATGCTCAGCACCGGCGCCTTCAACGCCCTGCTCAAAATCATGGAGGAGCCGCCGGAGCACGTCATCTTCATCCTGGCCACCACCGAGGTCCACAAAATTCCCGCCACCATCCTTTCCCGCTGCCAGCGCTTTGACTTTAAGCGCATCAGCCCGGAAATCATCGCGGGCCGGGTGCGCTATGTCTGTGAGCAGGAGGGCATCCAAATTGACGACGATGCCGCCCAGCTGATTGCACGCCTGTCCGAAGGCGGAATGCGCGACGCACTGTCGCTGCTGGACGTCTGCCGCTCCAACGCCCACACCGAGTCCGGGGAGCACATCACCCTGGAACATGTCCGCCAGAGTGCGGGACTGGCCGCCTCCGATTCGCTGTTTGCAGTGTCGGATGCGGTGTTAAACCGCGATGTACCGGCCATCCTAAAAGAGATTGACCGGATGTTTGAAAATTCGATTGAGTTTGAGAAGATGTGCGAACAGCTCATCTCCCACTACCGCAGCTTGATGATGGTCAAAGCCTTAAAGCATCCCGAGACCTTCGTTCCGGGGATCGAGCAGGACACAGCCGCCCTCTCCGAACAGGCTGTGCGGTACACGATGGGGCAAATTCTCTATGCGATGACGGTGCTGCAGGACGCGCTCTCCCGAATGGGGCGCACTTCCCAGACCCGCGCCGAATTGGAGATGGCGGTCATCAAGCTGTGCAACCCCTCGCTGGACCGCTCTATTGAGGCGATCTTGGCAAGGCTGGACCGGCTGGAAGGGCAGATAAAATCCGGAGCTTTTGTGCAGCAGCCTGCCGCAGTAAAGCAGCAGAATCCTCCCGAGGAGGAAAAGGTGCCCGTTCAGCAGAGCCCCTCGCAGCCCCCACAACCGCAAAAACCCAAAAAAGAGGTCGTATTGTTTGACAAATGGCCACAGGTGCTGGAGGCGCTGCAACACCTCAACACCGCGTTGCACGGTGCGCTTGTCAACACCGAGGCCTACCTGGACGGCGAGATTGTGCTGATCGACTGTCAGGATTCGCTGTTTTTGGAGATGATCCGCACCAACGAATACGCCAAAAAGTCGATTCATCAGGCGCTGGTGGGTGCGACGGGCCGGGATTACCGGATCGGACCGTTTAAGCACGACCGCTATCAGTCCAAAAAGCAGCAGGATGATCCGATGGAGGACATCCTCTCCTCCGCCCAAAAACTTGGGGTAGAGGTGTCGATTGAAAATTGATGTCTAAAAGAAAGCGCCTCCGGGCAGCTTCTTTAAAGAAATAGAACAAAGTTCGGGCAAAGTTCCCGAAACCGCAAATAGGAGGAACGAAAAAATGAAAGCGAGACTTCCAAAAGGCATGGGCGGTGGCCCGCAGAATATGCAGTCGATGATCCGTCAGGCCCAGAAGATGCAGGAAGAGATGGAAAAGACCCAGGAGGAACTCAACGAGCGCGAGTACACCACCTCTGCCGGCGGCGGCATGGTCGAGTGCAAGATGAACGGCAAAAAGGAGATTGTTGCCCTGACCATCAAGAAGGAAGCGGTTGATCCGGAGGATGTCGAGATTTTGCAGGACATGATTATCGGTGCGGTCAACGAAGCCATCCGCAAGGTCGAGGAAGTTCATGCCACCGAGATGGAAAAGATCACAGGTGGACTTTCCCTGCCGGGTATCCTGTAAATGAAATACGATGTCATGCCGCTGACCCGCTTGATTGAGCAGTTTGCCCGCCTGCCGGGCATCGGACGCAAGACGGCGCAGCGGCTTGCTTTTTATGTGCTCAACCTGCCAAAGGATAAGGCAAAGGAGTTTGCCGACGCCATCCTGGAAGCGCAGGAAAAGATTCACCCGTGTGCAGTCTGCCAAAACCTGACCGATCAAGAGGTCTGCCAGATCTGCGCAGACCAAAGCCGCGATCACAGCACCATCTGTGTGGTGGAGGGGCCGCGAGACGTGATGGCCATCGAGCGCACCAGAGAATATCAGGGAGTTTACCACGTGCTGCACGGGCTCATCTCCCCGATGAACCAGAAGGGTCCGGACGATTTGACCATCCGGCAACTGCTCGAGCGCATCCAAAAAGGCGGTGTGCAGGAGGTCATTATGGCCACCAACCCCACCGTGGAGGGCGAGACGACCGCGATGTACATTGCGCGGCTGCTAAAGCCGCTGGGAATCAAGGTCACCCGCCTGGCATCGGGCATCCCGATGGGCGGCAACCTGGAATATGCCGACGAGGTCACCCTCTTCCGTGCGCTGGAAGGAAGGCAGGAGCTGTAGCTTCCCAATCAATCTAAGATAAAAAAGGCATGGCCATTATGGCCATGCCTTTTTGGCTTTAAAAATAACAATCCCTGAAAAAGGGGGAAACACAGCGAAAAGTCCCCATCAGTTGTGGAGCATCGCGGCAATATCCGGCTGCTGCATCCAGTCGTGAAGGCTGGTGACGTGGTGTCCCTCAAAGCCGGTCAGTGCCTCAGAGCAGTACATGCTGTCCAGCACCGCCTCCTCGGCGCACTCGGCGATGGCGCGGAAGGCCAGGTCGATCTTTCCTTCCGGGATGATCGCCATCTGCTGAAGCTCCTGTTCATCGTAGCGAATGCGGGAAGAAGTGGAGAAGCCGATCATAATCTCGCCGCTGCCGTGACCGACAAAGCTGCCCAAACGTGCAAGGCCGACGCTTGCGCGCTTGAGGATGCGCTCCAGTTGGCGGGTGCTCACCGGCAGGTCGGTTGCAGCGACCATGATGATGCTGCCCTTGTCACACTCGGGCTGGATCTGCTGTTCCTGCGCCTTGATGCGCTCGGCAATCGGGGCGCCGATGTTGTGCCCGGCGACGGTGAGGTCGCTCATTCGCCCGTGGTTGGACTGGACAAGCAGGCCGAGGGTGTAGACTTTGCCGGCAATTTCAATCTGGCGGGAGGCGGAGCCGATACCGCCCTTAAATCCGTGGCAGATGGTGCCGCGGCCAGCCCCAACTGCACCCAGCGAAAAGTCCGAGGTGGCCTGCTGCACAGCCTGGAAGAGGTGCTCTTCCCCGACAGCACGCTCGCAGATGTCGTTTAAGCGGCTGTCGTTGCACTCTCCGACGACAGGGTTGATGCTGTGCATGGGGACATTGTCCTCACGGCAGCGACGGACCATGTACTCGACCAGGGCATCCTGCACACGGCCCACATTCAATGTGTTGGTGAGCGCAATGGGCGTCTCTAATGTGCCCAGTTCCTGGATCTGCACCAGGCCAGCTGTCTTGCCAAAGCCGTTCCAGACAAAGCAGGCGGCAGGAAGCTTGTTGGCAAAGATGTTTTCCCTGCACGGCAGGATGACGGTGACGCCGGTATGATGGTTCTCGGTGTCGATGGTGGAGTGGCCGACGGTGACGCCAGGGACATCGGTGATCTTGTTGTGTGCTCCACAGGGCAGTTCACCGACGAGGATTCCCGCGTCGCGAATTCTTTGTTGCGGCATAAAAAGCCTCCCTTTCTAGATTGGATTATGTGAGGAAAAGGTGCCCGGGTACAGATAAAGCTGTCGGTTCTCTATCCCCTGGCGGCCTGCGACAAGGTTCCGCTGCTGCGGGAAGATTCTGTAGTCTGCTCGGAAGGGGTCACTACAACGCCTCCGCGCTCGCTGTAGGAACGTGCAGCCAGTGTGCCGGGTGCACAGTTGTCCTCCACATGGTAATTTTGTGCGTGGTTTTGGCCGGCCAAAAAGCTTGCAGAGGTGGCAGAGCGGTTGTTGGAGTCGTCCCAGGTGACGTCCACCAGATAGTAGTTGCCGTCCAGCCATACATAGTTCCAGGCATGTGGTTCACTGCCATAGGTGCCCGTCACGATCCAGCAGGGGATTTGTGCGCGGTCACACAGCAGCTTAAAGGCGTAGGCGTATCCCTGGCAGACGGCCTTGCCGTTCATCAGCGCGCCATAGGCGTGGTAGGCGGTGGGGTAGTGGTCCGAGTCGCTCTTGGCTGCGGCAAAGTCATACTCGGTGCGGCGGCAGAGCTCCTGCTGGAAGTAGCGCAGCATCTCCACCGTGTCGCCGCCGGTTTGTGTGCGGGCGTCGGCGACAATTTTGTCCACTGTGTCGAACATCGCCTGCTTTTGGGCGTCGGAGAGATTGAGATAGCTGAAGCTGAAGGTCACCTGATAGTAACCGTTTTGATTGTAGTGGTAGACAAATTCGGTGTGGTTGCTCAAAAAGCTTTCCGGATAATCTCGCCGCGCCTGATAGACTGCCTTGCGGCACAGCTCGATGAATTCCTGCTGGTCGCGCACCGGTTCATCCAGCTTGATGGTCAGGGAAGTTTGCCCGGAGGTCACTGCCTGGCTGATCTTCTGGTAGAAGTCGCGCTCTTCTCCGGAGCTGCCAAAAATGTTGCTGATTACGCCTTCCTGGGCGGCGGGCTGAATCCGCACCGCATAGCAGGTGAGCGGTGTGGCCGCCAGCATTGCAGCACATGCCGTCGCCGCAAAGGCCAATTTCCATCTCTTTTTGATTCCCACATTCCAAGCTTTGTTCTGCATACAAAAAAATCCTCGCTTCCATCCAAAGTTTTTGGGGCAATTCCGCCTTTTTCCATTTTAAAATGGCGGGTTCGTTTCCCACTTTTTTGTAAATGTTGTCCATTTTCCCTGTTGACTATTGCCAGTATAGCATGAAATTGGAAGAAAAACCAGTGCGACAAGGGTAATTGTCAAAAATTTACAACAGTCTAAACCCTGCCCCCAAAACTTTCCCTATCGCTCGATGGCGGCGTCGCTGATCGAGACGATGCCGTGCAGGTCGGAGTCCTTGCCGCTTTGGAGCATGGCATAGACTCCCTGCAACATCTTCTCCTTGTCATAGGGGAGCATACCGGTGACCATGATGGGGTTGGTGACATGGCTGGTGGAAAAACCGGTGGGCGTTTTTAGGTCCAGGGCCTCCAACAGGTAGGCCACCTCCTCGATGCGCTCACGGCCGGAAGCCTGGATAAAGCTGCCGTCCTTGCACCATCTTTCCAGATCGGTTTCAGGAAAGACGGTGAGGTTCATCATGATGATGTTGGCCGAGCGCACCTGATTGAGCATCTTGGCGCTCGCTTCGGCGTTTTCCCTGGCGGTGCCTGCGCCGCCCAAACCATAGATCAGGATGGAATTAAAGGGAATCTGCGCCTCGTTGAGCTTTTGAAGCTGCTCGACGGCCTCCTTGGCGGTGTGGCCCTTTTTCATCAGGGTGAGGATGCGGTCGCAGCCGCTTTCCAGACCGATGTATAAAAATCCCAGACCCAGGCGGTGCAGCTCTTTGAGCTGTTCGACCGATTTGTCGCGCAGATTTTTGATCGAGGCGTACATCGAGACGCAGGCGCAGTAGGGAAGATATTTCTTGATTTGGGTTAAAATCTCCTTCATCTGCTCAAAGGGCAGGCAGAGCGGCTCCCCGCCGATGAGAAAGACCCGCTCGGTGTAAGGGTTATAGCCGGAAGCGTCGCGCAAATCGTCGATGATCTGCCGCATGGGGATGACTTCAAAGTCCACCGTCTTGTACATGTTGCAGAAGGCACATTGGTTGTAGGAGCAGCCGGAGGTCACCTGGAGCAGGAGGGAGTGGCGTTCAAAGGGAGGATAGTAGATAATTTGATCGTAGCGCACAAGCATCCTTCTTTCCGCAAATTTTTTTCATTTCATTACCTTAACTATAATACTTCTTTTCCAAAAAAGGAAGAGGGTGGAAGCCTTCTTTTTTGCAAAAGGGCAGGGCTTTGCCGCCCCACGAAAAAAGGAAAAGGACGCTCTGTGATGGGAGGACATACAAAACAAGGAAGCTGTTTACAAAATCTCTGTTGCTACTATACAGGACAGAGTGTTATAATAAGTAGAAACAATGCAGAAAAAGGGGAGGTCGAAAGGGAAATATGTCTTTTGTAGAATTTCACGATGTAAAAAAGGTCTACCACATGGGGGAAATCGACATTGAAGCGCTGCACGATGTCAACTTTACGGTGGAAAAGGGAGAATTTTGCGTCATTGTGGGCGCATCGGGCGCAGGCAAAACGACCATCCTCAACATTCTTGGCGGAATGGATACCCTTTCGGAAGGCTCCGTCTGGCTGGACGGAAAGGAGATTTCCGCCTACAACAAGCGGCAGCTGACCGAATACCGGCGCTTTGACATCGGATTTGTCTTTCAGTTTTATAACTTGGTGCAGAATCTGACCGCCCTGGAGAATGTGGAGCTGGCAGCCCAGATCTGCCGCAATCCGCTGCCTGCCGCACAGGTGTTGGAAGAGGTGGGACTAAAGGACCGCATGGCAAACTTCCCCGCCCAACTCTCCGGAGGCGAGCAGCAGCGCGTGGCCATAGCAAGGGCGCTGGCAAAAAATCCAAAACTGCTGCTGTGTGACGAGCCGACCGGCGCACTGGACTACAACACCGGCAAGGCTGTGCTCAAGCTGTTGCAGGATACCTGCCGGGAGAGCGGCGTCACCGTCATCGTCATCACCCACAACCAGGCGATCACGGCGATGGCCGACCGCATCATCACCGTCAAAAGCGGCACGGTTGTCAAAGAGGTCCTCAACGACCACATTGTACCGGTTGAACAGATCGAGTGGTAAAGGCAAAGAAAGGAGATAGGAATGGGCTCGTCGATGAGAAAGACCACTCTGTTGGAAATCCGTCAGAGCTTGGGAAGATACTTTGCCATTATGGCCATCGTGGGGTTGGGCGTGGGCCTTTTTGTGGGACTCAAGGTTACCCGCGACGTCATGGTCAGCAGCGCACAGCTGTACTTTGACCAGACAAATTTCTACGATATACAGCTGCTCTCTACCGTCGGTTTTGATACCGATACAGCAAAAGCCCTCTCCCGCCGGGAGTATGTGCTGGACGCACAGGGTTCGGTCTCGACCGATGCGCTGATGGTGGACCAAAACGGCGAGGAGAGCGTCTTGCAGGTAATGCAGCTGCTGGATGAGCAAAACCAGCCGGTTTTGGTTTCCGGCAGGTTGCCGCAATCGCCGCAGGAGTGTGTCGTCGATGCGCTGGCCTTTGGGGAGGACAGCATCGGCACTACCCTCACCCTCTCCCAGAACAACGACGAGGACACCGAAGATATGTTCGCGCAGACGACCTTTCGCATCGTGGGAAGGGTCAATTCCCCAGTTTATGCAAACTATGAGCGCGGCACTACCTCGCTGGGCAACGGCACCATCAGCGGATTTATGCTGGTACAGCGGGATGCCTTTGACTGCGACTACGACACCGAGATCTATGTCAAGCTCAACACCTTCGGCGCACAGATCTACACCGATTCCTACGACGATCAGATTGATGCGGCTAAGGATTGGATGGAGGATTTTGCACAGCAACAGGCCGATGCGCGCTATCAGCGGCTCAAGTCTGAGGCACAGCGGGATCTGTATGAGGGTCAGCAGCAGCTGCAATCGCAAACGCAGAGCGGGGAGTTGGAGTTAATCTCTACAAAGGACCAGCTGGACGCCGCCAAGGCGCAGATCGAGAGCGGCACAGCGCAGCTGCAAAGCGGCAAGACCGAACTGCAAAGCGGCAAGGCCGAGCTGCTCTCCCAGCGCGAGAGCTTGCAAAACCAGCAGGCGGAGCTTTTGCAGCAAAAGCAGCAGGTGCTCGCTGGACTAAACGAGGCCGCGGCGGCCAAAGCCAAGGCGGCAGGCACCGCCTATTATGCGCAGGCGGTGCAGCAGGAACAGCAGCTGCAGGCCAGCCTAAACGAGATTGAATCGGGACTCAGCCAGGTGCGCTCTGGCCTTGCGCAGATTGAACAGGAAAGTCAGAACCTGTCGATCCAGGAACAGCAGCTGCAACAGAACCAGACGGAGTTGGAGGCCTCCCAGAGGGAATACCGCGACGGATTGGCACAATATGAACAGGGCAAGCAGCAGCTTGCAGACAGCACCGATAGCGCCCAGCAGGAGCTGGACGATGCACAGGATGAGATCGACAAGATGGAAGAGCCGGACATCTATGTCCTGACACGCAATGAAAACATCGGCTATGCCAGCTTTGATAACGACTCTTCCATTGTGGATGCCATCGCCAACGTCTTTCCAATCTTCTTCTTCCTGGTAGCGGCGCTGGTCTGCATCACGACGATGAACCGCATGGTCGAGGAGCAGCGCACCCAGATCGGCGTGTTCAAGGCCCTGGGCTACAGCGAGGGCACCATCATGGGAAAATACCTGTTCTATTCGGGCAGCGCGGCGGGTCTGGGCTGCGTGATCGGCTTTTTTGGCGGGTCGATCCTCTTCCCGTACGTCATCTGGGCCACCTACGGCATCATGTACACCATGGGAGACATCGTCTTTGTCTTTGATCCAAAGCTGGGAATCCTTTCCTTTGCCGCGGCGATGCTGTGTTCGATGGGCTCCACCTACTTTACCTGCCGGTATGAGCTGCTCAGCGTGCCGGCCCAGCTGATGCGCCCGAAAGCTCCGATGAGCGGCAAGCGCATCCTGCTGGAATATCTGCCGTTTTTGTGGAACCGCCTTTCTTTTTTGGTCAAGGTCTCCATCCGCAATGTGCTGCGCTATAAGAAGCGCTTCTTTATGATGGTGATCGGCATCGGCGGCTGCACTGCGCTGCTGGTGACCGGCTTTGGAATCAAATCTTCCATCGCAGATATTGCAGGGCAGCAGTTTGGCAACATCCAGACCTACGGCGTGAGTGCGCTGATGAAGGAGGGCTACACTTCCAGCGAGTGGGAGGAGCTGGAGGAATACCTGCACGACGAGGGCCTCAGCTACACCCGCGCTGCGGAAAGCTCGATGGACGCCCAGCTGCCGGACGGCGGAACCAAGTCGCTGACTGTCGTCATACCGGAGACGACGACACGGTTTGATGATTACTGGAACCTGCACACCGAGGATCAGCAGCCGCTGGAATTCCCACAGGAAGGGGAGGCCATCCTCAATGCGGAGTTTGCCCGCAGAAACGGCTATACCCTCGGCAGCAGCATCTATCTGACCGACGAGGACGGACATGAGCTGACCTTGCGGATCACCGGCTTGAGCGAGAATTACGTCTACAACTACCTCTACCTGACAGCGGACAGCTGGGAGAGCCAGAACGGCGAAGAGCCGGATTACCGCTCGATCTACATCAAGACCGAAAACGTCTCGGATGAGCACGCCCTGTTGGCGCGGCTGATGAACTTTGATGCGGTCAGCAGCGTGACGGTCAACCAGGACACCATCGACCGGTTTGACAACATGATGAGCAGCTTAAACTACATTGTAGTGGTCGTCATCATCTGTGCCGGTGCGCTGGCCTTTATCGTCCTGTATAATCTGACCAACATCAACATCACCGAGCGAATCCGTGAGATTGCGACCATCAAGGTACTGGGATTTTATCCGTCGGAGGTCGCTTCCTACGTCTTTCGTGAAAACTTCTTCCTCACAGCCATCGGCGGCGGCATCGGATTGCTGCTCGGCAAGCTGCTGCACTGGTTTGTAATGGAACAGATCAACATCGATATGGTCTGCTTTAAGGCCATCGTCCAGCCGTCCGACTACCTCTACAGCTTTGCACTGACCTTCCTCTTTGCCTGCATTGTCAATGCGGCTATGTTTAAAAAGCTCGACGAGATCAACATGGCCGAGTCGCTTAAATCGATCGAGTAGTTGGGTAGATCGCACAGTTGTCCTCGTTTCGATAAATTTTATCCAATCTCACTTGTTTTACCCCCGGAATCTGTTATAATAATAGGATGTAGATAGATAGCTTTTCTGGAAAGGATATTGCGAAAATGAACGATTCGATTACCATACGAAAGGCCGTTGAGATTCTTGCACGCGACGGACAGCTGGTCGAATGCTGTGCGCCGCAGGAGCTGCTCGACCAGCCCTTCTCTTACCTCTCCTATAACTCTGCCGATGTTAAGCCCGGCACCTTCTTTATCTGCAAGGGCTTAAATTTTAAGGAGCAGTATCTGCGCGACGCTCTCCAAAAGGGTGCGGGAGTATATCTTGCCGCAAAGAAATATGAGGTCGATGCGCCCTGCATCCTGGTTCACGACATCCGCAAGGCGATGAGCTTAATCGCCATCGCCTTTTATGGGGAGGCATACAAGGCGTTTACCCTGGTCGGCTTGACCGGCACCAAGGGAAAAACCACCACGACCTACTTTATGAAACACATCCTCGACGCCTACTGCCGCAGCCATCCGCAGCTGCACGCAAACAAGAGCGCGGTGCTCTCCACTGTCGAGGTCGATACCGGCGCTGAACAGCACGAGGCACACCTGACAACTCCAGAATCCCCCGATTTGCAGCGCTACTTTGCCGAGACCCGCGACAGTGGTCTGCCTTTCTTGACGATGGAGGTTTCCTCCCAGGCATACAAGCTCGACCGGGTGTATGGGGTCGATTTTGATCTGGGTATGTTCCTCAACATCGGGGAGGACCACATCGGGCCGCTGGAACACACCGATTTTGAGGACTACTTTTCCTGCAAGCTCCAGCTGATGGAGCACGCAAAAATCGCAGTGGTAAACCGCGATATGGACCATGCTGAGCGCGTCCTGGAGCGCGCCCGCGCCCATGCCCAGCGGGTCATCACCTTTGGCCGCACACAGCCGGATGATCGCGATGAAAACTGGACGCTGCTCTCCATCCAGAAGGAGGAGCCCGGTTTTACCTTCCAGACCGAGCACAACGGACAAAAGGAAAGCTGGCGCATCCATATGGCCGGCCGCTTTAATGTGGAGAACGCTATGGCGGCCATCGCTTCGGCAAAGGCGCTGGGAGTGGACGACGATTCCATCCGTGAGGGCCTTGTCCACAACGAGGTGCAGGGCAGAATGAACCTCTTTGAAAAGGACGGCATCACCGTCCTGGTGGACTATGCCCACAATTACCTGAGCTTTAAAAAGCTGTATGAGTCGCTCAAGGCCGACTATCCCGGCAGACGGATTGTGGTGGTGGTCGGTTGCCCGGGCGGCAAAGCCTATCTGCGCCGCAGGGATATCGGCACCCTTTCTGGACAGAATGCAGACTATATGTATCTGACTGCCGAGGACCCGCAGTTTGAGGATGTGCGGGAGATCTGTGAGGAGATTGCCTCCTACCTCAAGCCCTACGGCACCCCGTATGAGATCATCGAGGACCGCGCGACAGCGGTGGAGAAGGCAATCGCAACTGCCAAACCCGGCGATGTCATCGTTCTGGCCGCCAAGGGCGAGGAGGTATATCAGAAGGTCAAGGGAGAATATGTATATTATGAATCCGACCTCGCCATCACAAAACGGCTGCTTTCAGTACAATAGAACAGGGGTGAACAAACCATGCCGGTTTTAAATCACAACGATCTGAGAAAGGTCGAGGAATATCAAAACTTCGTCCGCACCTCCCCCTATGCCAACGCGACACAGGACCTTGCGTGGGAAAAGGTGAAGGAGGGCTGGACTGGCGAACAGGTGTATCTGGAGGAAAACGGCAAGATCATCGCGGCGATGTCGCTGATCATCCGCCGTGTCTTTGCGGGATTTTCGCTGATGTATGCGCCGCGCGCACCGATCTGTGATCTGCGCGACACCGATCTTGTCATGCGCCTTTTGCAGGAGGCAAAGCCGCTGGCCAAAAAGTATCGCGCCTTTTTGCTGCGCTTTGACCCGGAACTGCCGCGGATGCCCGAAGTGGAGGAGCAGTACCGCAAATTGGGACTCAAGGTGCGCAACGACGGCTGCGACAAATATGACCTCATTCAGCCGCGCTACAACATGATCCTCAAACTGGATGAGCCGTCCTTTGACGAGCTGATGCCGCATTTCAGTGAAAAGACGCGCTACAATGTGCGCCTTGCCGCCCGCAAGGGGGTTACGGTGCACTGGTCGCGCAGCGAAGAGGATCTGCGCAAGTTCTTCCGTCTGTATGAGATTACGGCGCAGCGAGATCATATCGGACACAGGCCGTACGAGTATTTTAAGCGGATGCTCGACGCCTATGACAGCGACGACCTGCTGCGCGTCTACATTGCCGAGCATGAGGGAGAGGCGCTCTCCGGCGCCATCTGCATCCACTATGGCCACAAGACCTGGTATATCTACGGCGCCAGCTCCAACAACAAGCGCAACCTGATGCCAAACTACGCCATGCAGGCGGAGATGATCCGCTGGGGATTTGAGAACGGCTCGAAGATCTACGATTTTGGAGGCGTCTTTATCCTGGATAAATCCAATGGCCTGTACAAGTTTAAAGAGGGTTTCTGCCGCCGCGAAGGCGCAACCGAGTTTATCGGAGAGTTTGACTTGGTCTACAACCCGCTGCTCTATACGGGCTTTGCCAAGGTGGTTCCCATGCTCCAGCGGATGCGCGCAAAAAAGGAGCACCACGACCAGCCGCGCCACTCGACTGCTAAGCCGGGACAGGACAGCGAACATCCCGAACAGATCAAGGCACAGGAGCACAAAGAAAACCCCCAGCAGTCCCAGAATGCTGCACAGGGCAAATAAAACAGCAGAAAAAAAGGAGCTTCGAAAAGAAGCTCCTTTTTTTAACGATCCAGTGTGAACGGTGAGCTGTGCTGTAAAGATGCTGTTAGCACAGGGAGGTGACAAAGTCCTTGAGCAGCTCGCCGGTTGTTTTGTAGTCGCTTTCCTTGACCATAGCGGAGATGGAGTAGGGGTAGCGGCAGGGAAGAGCCAGCGTCAGGACCTTAACCCCCGCGCAGGAGGTTTGAATCTGGCGGCTCTCATTTTTTTGTACGCCGCTTTCCAGCTGTTGGAGGGGGAAATTTTTCTCCTTTGCAAAGCCGGTCAGCGCGTTATACAGGCCCAAATCGTAGTAGGTGGTGGTGTCGTGCAGGCAGGTTGCAGGTCCCGCTCCAAGGCGGCAGCGATGGGCTCCGCCTCGGAAGTCGTCGGCTGCGGCGCAGCTGAGCACGATGGCCACGTCGGGATGCAGCGAGAAAGCGGCGTTGGCAGCTCCCGAGGTCATGGTCAGGGCGCTTGTGGTAAAGACAATGTCCACATCGTGCTCCCACTCCTCGCGCAGCAGCTCTGCAAGCAGTGCGCAGGCAGCGCGGGTCTCCATTGCTTTTCCGGTCCAATATCCATTGCCAAAGGCAGCGACACCCTCTCCGGCAAAGGTGATCTGTGCGCCGAGGGAGACAGCGCTCTCGGCGCTCTGGCGGTCCGAGGCGCCGATGTCGATGTAGAGCTTGTCGATGCTGACTGGGTGATCCTGTTCCTCTTTGGTTTGCAGGTGGATGGGCTTGGTGCCGATGACGCCGATCGTTTCGTGGTCGATGCGCACCGCCTTGCCCAACACGACACGACTGTCGATGTCGGCGGTGTTGGCAAAGGAGAGCAGGCCGTCCGGACGGATGCCGGTCAGCATGAATCCTGCCTCGTCCATGTGGGCGGTGATCATCACCTTCTGGGCGGCAGGGTTTTTGCCCTGCTTGTGGCAGAGGAGATTTCCGCGGGCGTCGACGCGCCAGTCGCACAGTCCGTCCACCGCGCGAATCAGTTCTTCACGCACGCTGTCCTCGCGGCCGGAGATGCCGTCTGCCATGCACAGCGATTCGATCCATTTTGTTGTTTGTGCCATTATTCTCTTACCCCTTCCGCTCTAACCTTCTGGGCGACATAAGCTGCCGCGATCCGGGCTGTATTTTCGACGTCCGAGACGCTGATGACCTCGACCGGCGTGTGCATGTAGCGCAGCGGAACACAGGTGCAGGCGCCTTTGGCTCCGGCTCCGGCCAGGATGATGCCGTCGGCGTCGGTGCCGGTGCGGTAGCCCGCATAGACCTTCACCTGGTGCTGGATGTTCTGCTCGCGTCCGACCTGTGCCATCTGTTCGGAGACTTCGCGGCTCAAAATGGGGTTGTGACCGACCATCGGTCCGTCGCCGAGCTTGCCGCCCTGGTGCTCCTGCAACTCGGGAGTTAAGGCGAAGCTGACATCTACCGAGATACAGTGGGTGATAGGCTGCAGCGCAAAGGCTCCGGTGGCCGCTCCCATGCCGCCGACCTCCTCCATCACACTCAGCAACAGGGTGATCGAGCAGTCGGTGTCCATCTGTTTGAGCAGCCGGGCGGCAGCAATCATAGCGGTGCAGCCGCAGCGGTCGTCCAGAGCTTTGCTGGAGACCTTGCCTTCCAGCAGATGTTTAAAGCTGCCGATATAGGAGATGCGGGTTCCAATGGGAAATTCTTCCTCGGCCTGTTGCTTGCCCATGCCGGCATCGACAAACAGCTGTTCGAGAGTTGGATTTTTGGTCGGGTCGCTCTGTTCCGAGCACAGGATGCCGCGGCGCGGCCCCTTTTTGCCGTGGATGAGCACTGGGGAAGCGGTGGCCACCCGGCGGTCAATACCTCCGCAGCGGGTCACCTTTAAAAATCCCTCGTCGTCGATGGCGCTGACCATCAGGCCGATCTCGTCGATGTGGGCCTCCAGCACGACGTGGGGCTTTTCGGGGGACTCCTGTTTGACGGTGCAGATCAAGCTGCCCAATGGCGTGCGGCGCACAGGGCCTATATTGCGAATTTCCTCCTCCAGCAGGTCGGCGATCGGCTTTTCGTCGCCGGCGACGCCGCAGGCCTGGGTCAATTTTTCTAACAAAGGGGTGATGTCCATTCCCTTTCCTCCTTCCAGGATTCGGTTTTCTTACTTATTGTACAGTACAATCCGACAAATAGCAAGGGCCATTGCCGAAGTTTGGATAGCGGTTTTGAGCTGCTCAAGTTTCTGGGAAAGGGGCAGGGCAAAATCAAAAGGGGGGAGCAAAGAGTAAAATCTTTGCTCCCCCCTTTGAGGTAAGGCGATGGAAAAAACTTATTCTTCGCCTGCAAACTGGCTGTTGTATAGCTCGGCATAGAAGCCGCCCTTTTGAAGCAGCTCCTGATGGCGTCCCGTTTCCACAATGTCGCCGTCCCGCATCACCAGGATGAGGTCGGCGTCTCGGATGGTGGACAGGCGGTGCGCAATGATAAAGCTGGTGCGGCCTTCGGTCAGCTTCTGCATCGCCTTCTGGATGAGGATCTCGGTGCGGGTATCTACGCTGGAGGTCGCCTCGTCCAAAATCAAAATCTTAGGGTCGGAGATGATGGTGCGCGCGATGGTCAGCAGCTGCTTCTGACCCTGGCTGACGTTGGTGCCCTCCTCGTTGAGGACGGTGTCATAGCCGTGCGGCAGGGTGCGCACAAAGTGATCCACCTGTGCGGCCTTTGCGGCCTCCAGAACCTCCTCGTCGGTGGCGTCCAGACGGCCAAAGCGGATATTTTCCCGGATGGTGTCGTTGTACAGCCAGGTGTCCTGCAAGACCATACCGAAACTGTCCCGCAGGTCGCGGCGGCTGAACTGCCGTACATCGTAGCCGTTGAGCAGGATAGCGCCGCCGGTGACGTCATAAAAGCGCATCAGCAGCTTGACCATGGTGGTCTTGCCGGCGCCGGTCGGGCCGACAATCGCAACCTGAGTGCCCGGCTTGATGATGGCGGAGAAATCGTTGATGATGGTCTTTTCCGGAACATAGCCGAAATGCACATGTGCAAAGTAGACCGAGCCGTCAATCTCGCTGGGCGAGATGGATGGGGTCGGATCGGCGGGTTCCTCGTCCTCCTCCAAAAAGGCAAAGACGCGCTCGGCGGCAGCAGCGGTCATCTGCAGGACGTTGGAGATGTTTGCGATCTGGTTGATCGGCTGGGTGAAGTTGCGCACATACTGGGTGAACGCCTGGATGTCGCCGACGGTGATGCTGCCGTTGAGGGTCAAAAATCCGCCCAGCACACAGATGCCGACATAGCCCAAATTGCTGACGAAGTTCATCATCGGCTGCATGACGCTGGAAAGGAACTGGCTCTTCCATGCGGCGTGATAAAGATTTTCATTGAGGTCCTTAAAGGTTTCGATGCTCTCGTCCTGACCGTTAAAGGCGGTGACAATCAGGTGGCCGCCGTACATCTCCTCAACATGGCCGTTGACGTGGCCCAAAAAGTCCTGTTGACGGCGGAAGAAAGGCTGGCTGCGTTTGACCACCTGGGTGACAATCAGCACGCTCAGCGGGAGGATGCACAGTGCGACCAGCGTCATGGCCGGGCTGATCGAGAGCATCATGCACAAGACGCCGATCATCATGGTCACGTTGGTGACGATCTGGGAGAGGCTCTGGTTGAGCGTCTGGGTGATGGTGTCGACATCGTTGGTGATGCGGCTGAGCACCTCGCCGTTTGGCACGCGGTCAAAGTAGGACAGCGGCATTCGGTCGATCTTTTCGCTGATGTCCCGGCGCATCGAGTAGCTCAATTTGGTGGCGACGCCGGACATGATCCAGCCCTGTACATAGGAGAGCAGGGCGCTGACCAGATACAGGCAGGCCAAAAAGATCAGTACCTGACCGATGGTAGCAAAGTCGATGCTGCCGGTGCCGGTGAGCATTGCGATCAGGCCCTCAAACAATTTGGTGGTAGCCTGGCCCAAAATCTTCGGTCCAAAGATGGAAAATACCGTGCTGGCTGCGGCGCAAACCAGCACCAGGATAATGCTGGGGAGAAACTTTTTGAGATAGCCGATCAATTTCCCCATGGTGCCTTTGAAGTCCTTGGCTTTTTCGCCGTGCATCATCGGCCCGTGGCCTCTCATTCTTGGTCCTGCCATTATGCCAATTCCTCCTTTGAAAGCTGACTTTCCGCAATCTCGCGGTAGGTGGGGCAGTTTTGCAGCAGATCTTTGTGGGTGCCGATGCCGACGACCTTGCCCTCGTCCAAAACAACAATCTGTTCAGCGTGCATGATGGTCGAGACGCGCTGTGCCACGATAAAGACGGTGGCGTTTTCGGTATAACCTTTCAGTGCCTGGCGCAGTTTGGCGTCGGTCTTAAAGTCCAGAGCAGAGAAGGTGTCGTCGAAGATATAGATCGGCGCTTTCTTGACCAGTGCGCGCGCAATCGAAAGGCGCTGGCGCTGGCCGCCCGATACGTTGGTTCCGCCTTGGCTGATCTCGGTGTCAAAGCCCTTATCCAGCTGGCTGATGAACTCGGTGGCCTGTGCGATGTCCGCACTCTGCTGCAGCAGTGCGTCGGGCGCATTTTCGTCGCCGTAGCGCAGATTGGTGGCGATGGTACCGCTGAAGAGCAAGCCCTTCTGCGGGACATAGCCGATCTTGTCTCGCAGCTCCTTTTGGGGGATATCGCGCACATCGACGCCGTCTACCAATACGCTGCCGCCGGTGACGTCGTAGAAGCGCGGGATGAGGTTGATGAGGGTGGATTTGCCCGAACCGGTCGAGCCGATAAAGGCGGTTGTCTGGCCGGGGCGTGCGGTGAAGGAGACGTGTTCAAGGACGTCTGCATCCGCGCCCTCATATCGGAAGGAGACGTCGCGGAACTCGACAACTCCTTTAAAGTTGTTTTCGAGGTGTTTGGCCTCTGGCTTATCCTGTACAGTGCTTTCGGTTTCCAGCACCTCATTGATGCGGTCTGCGGAGACCGAGGCGCGCGGTACCATGATGAACATCATGCTGATAAACAGGAAGCTCATGATGACGTGCATCGCATACTGGATGAAGGCCATCATGTCGCCGACCTGCAGGTTGCTTTGTGCGATCTGCTTGCCGCCGAACCAGACGATCAGCAGGGAGATGCCGTTCATCACCAGCATCATGGCCGGCATCATCGTGGCCATCGCGCGGTTGACAAACAGGGTGTTGTTGGTCAGGTCGCGGTTCGCACTGTCAAAGCGCTTTTGCATAAAGCTCTGGTTTGCAAAGGCACGCACCACCATGATGCCGGAGAGCTCCTCGCGGCTGACCAGGTTCAGGCGGTCCACCAGCTTCTGCATCTTTTTAAAGCGCGGCAGGGCGACGCTGAAGAGCACCAGAATCAATCCCAGCATGATGATGAGCGCCAACGCCAGCACCCAAGCCAGGCTGACGCATTTGGAGAGGCCCATAATCAGGCCGCCGATGCCCATGATCGGGGCAAAGCACATCATGCGCAGACCCATGCTCAAAAAGTTTTGGATCTGGGTGATGTCGTTGGTGGAGCGGGTAATCAGCGAGGCGGTGGAGAATTTATCCATCTCGTTGTTGTTGAAGTAGGTGACCTTGGAAAAGACGTCGCGGCGCAGGTCGCGTCCTACACCGGCACCCAGGCGTGCCAGGCAGAAGCCAGCGCCGATGGCGCAGCAGGTGAGCAGGACGGTGAGACCCAGCATCTTGAGTCCGTCGCCAAGGATATAGTTGGTCTGGATGGCGTCGGTATCAGCGCCCAGAGCCTTGTAAAAGCTCTTGACAAGCACAGGACCGGTCTGGGAGATCATGCTCTCCGGGGTGACGGCAGCCGTTTGAATGGACTGCTCGATGGTGTCCTGCATGGCTGGGTTTTGCAGCATGGAGAGCAGCTGACCGACCGCAGAGAGGTCGATGGTGCCCTCTGTGGAGGAGCCGGACGGGGCCGACTGTCCAGACTGTGCAGCCATCGATTCCATGGTCTGTACCAGTGCGTAGGAGGCGCGGGAGAAGGCTCCGTCGATTCCTCCGGCGTGCTCTTCGATGAGGGCATAGTCGCCCGGCTGCAATTTGGGGAAGGTCTTTTGCAGTTCGGTGAGCTGTTCGCCCTCGCTCAATTGGGTATAGACGCCATCAATCGTGGCCCTGTCCTCCTCGGACATAAACAGCTGCATCAGCTGCATACTCTGCGCGTCGATGGCATCCGGTGCAGAGTAGGTGATGCCGCCCTGCTGCAATCCGACGTTGACGATGTCGCTCATATAGTTGGGCAAGGTCAACTCCAGCATAGCCTGCCCGAAGAGCAGCAGGATTGCCCCGAGGAACAGGGCAAGGTAAGGCTTTAAGTATCGTTTGAGTTTTAGCATATCATCAAACCTCTTCCATTTGTTTTTTCGTACAGTCCTGCGATTTGGCCGATTCCATCACATCGCTCAGCTTTTCTAAAAGGCGAAACACCTGTTCGGTGTCCGATTCGCCCATCCGTTCCAGAATCCACTCGATCCGGCCCATCAGTTCATAGAAAGTCTGTACCAAGATCTCTTCGCCCGATTGGGTCAGGTGAATCCAGGTGGTACGGCGATCCTTCTGGTCGGGTTCGCGCTGGACGTAGCCCATCGCTTCCAGTTTGTTGATGCGCTGGCTGATGGCGGGCATGCTCTGTCCCATGCGTGCGGCCAGCGTCGACAGAGTCATCGGATCAGAGGGCTTTTTGCACGCAGGTTTGCTTGGGTCCGACGTGCCGTGACGCAGGGTAAGCAGGGTGGCCAACTGCGACTTGTTGAGCTCAGAGCGCGGGGTAAATTCCAGCCAGGCGCGGCGCATTCGGTCCATCAGTTGAAACATGTGTATGGCATACTTAGGCTCCAACATCCTTTTCCTCCTTTCCTGAGGCGTTTTTTTGAGGGGATGCGCCCCAAACACTTAACTATAATAATTATTGTACTTAAGTATTTTAACTTTGCCCCAATAGAAAGTCAATATACAAGCGCAAGGATTCATAGTTTATTTACAGCTTCCGGGTGTGGGACAAGAAAGCGCAAAAAAACAGGAGAGCTAAACGGCTCTCCTGTTTTGATAAAAGATCGTTAGAACTGTCCGCCTACAACAGTCGGTACAGCATCATCCGGTACTGGGCAGTAATATCCGCCAGCAGCGCGCTTTTCAAATTCCGCTTTGGCATCTGCCAGAATCTGCGGGTTCTCATAGAGATCGATCGCGGTGGAGGCAATGACCTTTCCGGCGGTCAAGAGGCCCTTGTGGCCGATCGAGGTGTGTCCGCAGGAGACATTCTGCCAGCTGTGGCCCGGGGCCTTAGATGGGAAGGTGACCACATTGATCTGAGCGGTCGGTACCAGCCAGCTGACGTCGCCGACGTCGGTCGAACCCGGACGCTCTTTGGTGCTGAAGTGGTACGGAACGAGGAAGTCGTTGAGTGCAACAGTGCCGTGCTCGCTGACCTGATCGACCCACTCAGCGATCTGTGGATCTTCGTCGCAGGCATCGCCTGGCAGGCCGTTTTTGGTCATCTCGTAGGAGGAGACGATCTGTTTTGCGTACTCCTGCTCTTCCGGTGTATGTTCCGGTACGCCGACTTCATTGAAGTTCTTCCAGAACAGGCTCTCCAAAACCTTGTTCGGAACGGTGTTGGAGCAGCCGTCGATGAAGCGCTTCTTCACGCTGGTTTCGGTCATCATGGCAGCGCCCTCAGCGATCTTGTCTACACGCGCCTGCAGGGCAAGGGCATCTTTAGCCAGAACCGAGCGCACCATGTACAGAACCTGTGCATGAGGCTGTACGACGTTCGGGGAGTTGCCACCCGCGTCGGTGATGGCGTAGTGGATGCGGGCAGACTGCGGCATGTGCTCACGCAGGAACTGTACGCCGACATTCATCAGCTCTACAGCGTCCAGTGCGGAACGGCCCAATTCTGGGGTACCGGAAGCGTGGGAGGCGATGCCGGTGAATTTGTACTCGGTCTGGATGCAGGTATTGCAGGTACCGGAGGTGACCTGGTTGACGCTGCCTGGATGCCAGGTCAACGCGGCATCCAGCTCTTTCCAGATGCGGTCGCGGGCCATAAAGGCCTTTGCAGCGCCGCCCTCTTCACCAGGGCAGCCGTAGAAAATGACGGTGCCGGGATGGCCATCCTCGAGGTACTTCTTGATGGCGAAGGCGGCAGCGAGGGAGCCGGCGCCCAGCATGTTGTGGCCGCAGCCGTGACCATTGCCGCCGGTGACAAGCTCTTTGCGCTCGGTCGCGCCTGCAACCTGGGAGAGGCCGCTGAGCGCGTCAAACTCTGCCAAAATGCCGATGACCGGTTTGCCGGAGCCGAAGCTTGCCTTAAAGGCAGTCTCAATGCCGGCAACGGGAGTCTCCACGGTAAATCCGGCTTTTTCCAGGACGTCGCAGTAGAGCTTTGCAGACTGGAATTCCATCAGCGAGAGCTCCGCGTATTCCCAAATCTTGTCGGAAACGTCGGTGAAGAGGTCAGCCTGCTGGTCGATGACCTGCAGGTATTTCTGTTTATCGGACATAGGTAAACACCCCTTTTATAGTAATATTAGTGTACACAAGGTTGGAAGGTTTCAAGCGGTCCGGCCGCCCAGCTGCCTTGGGACAGCTGGGCGGCGGATCTCTTATATATTGGGAAGCTGGATTTTGAGATTGGAGGTTTTCTCTTAGTACAAAACCTTGCTCAAGAACTCTTTGGTTCTGGGGTTTTGCGGGTTGGAGAAGATCTCTTCCGGGGTTCCCTTTTCAGCCAGGATACCGCCGTCCATGAAGAATACACGGTCGGAGATCTCTCTTGCAAAGCCCATCTCGTGAGTGACGATGACGGTGGTCATGCCATCCTTGACAAGACCCTTGATGACGGCCAAAACCTCGCCGACCATCTCCGGGTCCAGTGCGGAGGTAGGTTCGTCAAACAACATGACGTCCGGTTCCATTGCCAGCGCCCGCACAATGGCAAGACGCTGTTTCTGTCCGCCGGAGAGGCGCTGCGGGTACTCGTCGTATTTTTCCAGCAGGCCGACGCGGTTGAGCAGCTCCTTTGCCATCTCGTCCGCCTCGTCCTGTTTTTTCTTGCCGAGCAGGACCGGAGCCATGGTGACATTCTGGCCGACGGTCATGTGCGGAAAGACGTTGAAGTGCTGGAATACCATGCCCATCTTCTGACGGTGCAGGTCGATGTTGACGCCCTTTGCGGTGATGTCCACCCCTTCAAAGAGGATGTGGCCGCTGTCGGGAATTTCCAGCAGGTTTAAGCAGCGCAGAAAGGTGCTCTTTCCGCCGCCGGATGGGCCGATAATCGAAACAACTTCGCCCTTGGAGACGTGCTCGCTGACGCCATTGAGGACGTGGAGGTCTCCAAAACTTTTATGCAAATCTGAAACATCAATAAGATACTGGTTAGTCACTTGTTTTCAATCTCCTTTCCAGAACGGCGATGCCCTTCGAGAGAGTGAAGGTCAGGATGAAGTAGATGATGCCGACAATGATCAGCGGCTCGATGGACAGATAGGTGACGCCGTTGATGGTCTTGTAGGTGGTCATCAGGTCGCCAACAAAGAAGGTGGAAGCAAGCGAGGTTTCCTTGATAATCGAGACAAACTCATTGCACAGCGCGGGCAGGATGTTTTTGACAGCCTGTGGGAATACGACCTTCACCATAGCCTGACGGCCGTTGAGGCCCAGAGAGCGGGCGGCCTCGGTCTGGCCCTTGTCGACGGCGCTGATGCCGGCGCGGATAACCTCCGCAACATAGGCGCCGGAGTTTAAGCACAGGGCCAGGGTGATGGAGAACTGGGCGCTGGTTTCCAGCGCCGGTACCATCATAGGCAGCAGGAAGAAGAAGAAATACAACTGCAACAGCAGTGGGGTGCCACGGATGATCTCGACATAGATGGTCGCAATCAGGTTCAGTGGTCTGACTTTACCGATGTGCAGTTTGCTCAGGCGCATCAGTGCCAGCAGCGAGCCGATGATGATGCCGCAGCCAACTGCGATGGCGCTCAGCAGGAGCGTGACGCCGATGCCCTCCAAAAACAGATCCCAGTACTTTTGCAGGATCAGGACGATGTTGTTTAAAATATCCAAGATAGGTTCCTCCCAATATAAAAACGAATCAAAGAATCACAAGCAGCCAGAGCAATTACTCGTTGACTTCGATGCCCAGGGATTTGGCAAGCTCGGTAGCTTCTTCTTTCCACTGCTCATACAGGCCCTGTTCGTTGACCTCTTCGATGATCTCGTTGACTGCTTCGATCAGTTCGGTCTCACCTTTTTTGACAGCAGCTACGTTGCCTTCGCCCTCGTAATCAAACATGAAGTCGGTGGTTTCGAGTTTTGGATGGCTTTCCAGCAGCAGCTCCGCGTTGTTCAGGTCGGAAGCCAGCGCATCGATCTTGCCGGTCTCCAGCATCAGGACGCCGTCATTGAGCGAACCTACTGGGACAATCTCAACGTCCTCCGGCAGCTGGCTGGAAACGAGGTTGTACTGCAAAGAACCGTTCTGTGCACCAATCTGCAGTCCTGCAAAGTCCTCAGCGGATGCAAAGTTTGCACCTTCACCCTGTGCTACCAGCAAAGTCTGGCCGCCATCCTCGGTGATGTTAAAGGGAACGGACAGCTCCATGTTTTCGGCACGCTCTTCGGTTTTGGCAAAACCGGCGATTGCAATATCTGCCTGACCAGATGGGATCGCTGCCTGAACGGCGCTGAAGTCCATCGCGTTGATTTCCAGCTCAACACCCAGCTTTTCAGCGATGTATTTTGCCAGTTCGATGTCCGAGCCGACGTACTGTTTTTCGCCGCTGCTCAGGTCCTCAAACTCCAGTGGGGCAAAGTCCGGGCTGGTTGCCAGAACCAGTTTGCCGGAAGCTTTGATTTTTTCCAGACGGTTCTGAGAAGAGGAGCAACCGCTCATCGCTGCGACCAAAAGGGCTGCGCCCAGGGTGACACTCAAAATCTTCTTAAAGTTCTTCATAAATTTTTCCTCCTAAGATCAAAATGAAAATGTATTTTTATAAAAATTATGTTATTATTATACATCGTTTTTTCGAAAAGTAAAGATGAATTATGCATAAATAATCCTCAACATTTTCCAAATATTCTATAATTTATTCATAAACAGCCCTTAGAGAGGCCCAAAATGAGATCATAAATATACATTTTAAAAATGTAAAATGTATATTTATGAATTGTTTCGAGATTTTGTATAAAAGAAAAAGGCAGGGAGAACCATTCGGTTCTCCCTGCCGGGAAGGACAACAGATTATTTTAAGCGTCCGTTTTTTTGACGGTTAGAGGTGCAGCGCTTGATAAAGTATCCGACGGTAACCCCGATGAAGGAGGTCAGCGCGTAGACAAGCCACAGCGGCCAGATGGAGAGATCGCGGAAGAACAGCAGCACCGAGGGGAGAAACAGCACGGCGGTGAGGATGGGGTAATACAGCTGCAAGCCGTTGTCTCGGCCGCACAGGATGCCGCAGATTAAGCACAGCAGCGGGAAGCCGACCAACAGGATGGCGGACAAAAAGTTCATCGAACCGACGGCGTTGGCGATCATCGGCAGGCCGATGAAGAGGGTGAAGGTCAACACCGAGCAGTCGACCAGAAGCTTTGGATTTTGCATTTGGATTTTCATGGCATAGGTTCCTTTCTTAGACAGGTATCATCCGTATCAGTATAGCATATCGGTGGAGCGGTTGCAATCGGCATATTTGGCAAAGCCTGCTCATACAGATGGGACAGAGAATGTGAGCCCCAGCGGGCCCGCTGTTAAACAGGAAAGAGAGGTTATCGCTATGGAATGTAACGTGATGAGCCACGCGGTCTGCGTCAACGAAACGGTGTACGACTCGGTGGTGGAGGTGCCGCTGGAGGCGGACATCATGCTGCCCGATTACTGCCCGGATATTGTCAAGATCCTCAAATGCGCTCCGTCCTCCTGCGTCAAATCTGCACGGGTGCAGGGGCACACCCTCACCATCGAGGGCATGTGCAGCGTCCATGTGCTGTATCTGGGGGAGAATGGCCAACAATCCCAGCAGCTGGTGCTGCGCGGGGTGGACTACAAGATTCCGTATAACCGGACAGTCGATCTGAAAAATGAGGTGGGACAATCGGCCATCTTTGTGCAGGCCGACTCCACCTACTGCAACTGCCGCGCGCAGAGTTCCCGGCGCATCGAGCTGCGCGCCTCGGTCAGCCATCGGGTCGGGGTGCTCAGCGTCGGGGAAGAGCAGGCGGTCACCGACGCCGCCGAGGACACCGAAAATCCACAGGGCATCCAGCTGCGCAAAAAGATGATGCAGCAGGACAGCTTTATCTGCCAGGCACGGGAGGTGGTGGGAGTCCGTGAACAGCTCGAACTGGCCGCAGGCAAACCTCCGGCAAAGGGAGTGATCTTCTCGCAGGGGTGTGCGGTGATGTCGGACCACAAGCTGATTTCCGGCAAGATCATCACCAAAGGAGAGCTGCGGCTGCAAATTTTGTACAACACCGACACCGATGCCATCGAGCGCATGGAATATACCCTGCCCATCAGCGCGGTGATCGATGCACCGGGGGCGGACGACGGATGCTGGTGCTCGGCGGGATATGAGCTGAGCGAGCTGGAGATTGCGCCAAAGCCGGACGAAAATGGGGAAAACACCCGCTTTAGTGTGGATGCCCAGATTGTGGCCGACGCGCAGGTCTGCCGCAGGACCGAAACTGCCGTTGCAGATGACTGCTATTCCACCCGATTTGCCTGCCAGGGACGGCAAAAACCGGTGCACTTTTTAAACCTGATCAAGCGGGTGGAGGAGCGGTGCAACTATAAAGGAGAGATCGAGCTGCCCGATGGGGTAGACACCATCCTGGCCGGATGGGCACAGGTGACCGGCAGCTCGGTGCGCTTTGAAGGGGAAGAGGGCGCCAACAAGGCGGTGTTGCAGGTTAACCTGAACCTCTGCCTGTTAGCCTCCGGCAAGGAAAGCGGCGTGCAGTTTTATGATAAAACTGAGCAGATGGAGTGCAGTTTCCCGCTGGAGGGAGAAGCCGTACAGGATCGCAGGCTGCTGTTCTGTCCGCAGCTGACAGTCACCGGATTTGATTACAGCCGCAGTGGAGATACCCTACAGGCTCGCTGCCAGGTTCTGGTGCGCGGATATATCTGCGAGATCAGCAAGTGCAGCGTGATGACCCAGATTGAGGTGGATGAACAGAAGCCGGTCGAGAGGGAAGAGGACTGTGCGCTGACCATCTATTATGCCGATCCGGGTGAGACGCTTTGGGAGATTGCCAAACACTACCACACCGCCATGCAGTCGGTGCTGGAAGCAAACAGCAGTCTGGAGCTCTCGGAGGAAGAGGCTGTGTCGAAGAGGGAGATGCTGCTCATCCCGATTCTGTCCAAATAAACAGGGGAAAAACGCATATTGGCAGCGCAGAACAA
>ENA-OYXB01000142-OYXB01000142.1-human-gut-metagenome-genome-assembly--contig:-NODE-142-length-26655-cov-12.034699_pt1 | contig 26655 bp, 15 predicted proteins | sample MGYA00244176_ERZ653409 | MGnify/ENA primary metagenome ERZ653409 (study PRJEB26926, sample SAMN06164912) | human gut metagenome | biome: ENVO:00009003; feature: ENVO:2100002; material: ENVO:00002003... | reverse complement strand
AACTTTCAAAATCATTCTGTTTATCTGTCTTCGACACCGGCGTCCATGGTAAAAGTGGACGTTTCAATCGGTTTCCGATAACACCAATGCCGGGATTGAAGATAGGTTCACCGTTTTGAAAACTCACCTCACAAAGAAAGGTTTCGCGTCCTAAAGGCACCAGTCCTCCTTCCACAATTCGTTTACCGAGAAACACAGCATACTAATCTCCGGTCGGTGTCTGTACCAGATCGGCATGTCCGAGAGACTGCACAGGGTAGTCCTTGCCAAGATGGCGGTGTGTCAATACGGGATTGACGGTACAAGGTACATACGGTCCCCAGAGGGATTTAGCAGTGAGGGCGGTAACAGCATGGTTATAATCCGATCCTCCTTCAGCCATCAACAATAGATAGTGGTTCCCTATTTTTTTCTGTACAAAATATGGAATATCCACATCTTTTGTGCTCAAGGGGAGGGCGGCAAAAGATGAGCCTTTGAGGAAGGTGCTTAGAAGCGAACTTTCAAAAGAAAGGGCCACTCGACTTGAAGGAAGCTTCGGCACTCAAAAGCAACATTACTCGCTCGCAAGGATAAAGGCAAGGAAGAGGAAGACGGAAATCCTGTGGATTTTCTTCGGAATACATACGGCAAATGCCATACTGATGATTGATAAAATTAGGAATAGAACGGGGAAAGCTGCATGATATGAGTTTATTGAAAGAATCAGAAGAGGTCAGCAGACTTCTTCCGGAACTTCATGTCTTGCCCAATAAGAGTATATGAGAATAGACAGAAAAATGACAATAAAAATGGCATATGAAGTGATTATACTCTATCATCTTCATATGCCATGGTATTTTTTATAGGATTTACTGAATGTCCCTAAAAAACAATCGTCAAATGGCTTTCAGTTATAATCCGATCTCGATGGTTAGAGCAGGTAAACCGGAAAGTTTTTTCATTGTGATTTCATTAAAGTTTCTTTTTTAGCCTTTAAAAATGAAGAGAGCTTATTAATTTCGCTTCTATACTTTCGTTCGTTGACCCTGTTCTTATTTTCTTCTGGATCTATGTGATGGTCAAACAACATTCGAGAATGAATCTTTTCTTTTTGTTTCCATTCCGCATAGTTGTATCTATTGCTAACAGCATTGTCCCCTCCTTCCCATTGGATATATACTTGGTCTTTTATTTTTGCTTTTAAATTTGTTAAAATAGGAACAAAACTAGTGCCATCTAATTGATTCTTTGGTATGGGCAAATGACAAAGTTCACATAGTGTCGGATATAAATCTACGAATTCTACCATGGACTTAGTCTTTCCTTTTTTCAATCCGGGAACACGTACAATTAAAGGAACGTGAGTAGAACGATCCATTAAATTATGCTTACCGAGAAAGTTATGTTCCCCTAGATGCCAGCCATGGTCTCCCAGTAATACAACGATGGTATTATTTGCTAAACCTAATTCATCCAGAGCGTCCAGTACTTTCCCTATTTGCGCATCAACATAACTCAGACAAGCATAATATCCATGTTTGGCTTCTTTCTGAAAAGAAATATCATCTGCTGTGGTAGTACGTGCGTAAGCGTAGATTTCTGTAGAGTTTTTAACCTCATTCGGTAGATCTTTAGGACGAAAACGATTGTTAGCAACTGGGATTTTCTCTCGGTCATATAAATCCCAATATTTTTTAGGGGCATTAAAAGGTAAATGTGGCTTCCAAAATCCACATGCCATAAAGAAAGGTTTTCCTTGTTCTTTTAAACGTTTTAAGTCTGCAATAGCTTTTAATGCCAGTTTTCCGTCATCATAAGCGGTATCAGGTACTTCAGCCCACTCACAGAAAGGTCCACGCATTGTTTTGGGATTGATAGTTCGTGCGGAGGTTTCATTCATCCATAATTCCCATTTATTGTATTCTGCCCAATATACATCATATCCGTCGGGATGTTTACGGTAAGGGGGTTCACTCCATGAATTAGCATGATCTGAAAGATGGTGGAAAACCTTGCCGTTTGAGATTGTGTAATAGCCATGTGATGTAAACCATCTTGATATCGGAATTGCGGTCGGGCAATCTTTGCTGGCATAAGCGGAATAGTTGACAAAACGATCTGGATAGTGTGGATACACTCCTGTTAATAAGCTGGCGCGTGAAGCTCCACTTACTGGGATATTGCAGTAAGCGTTCTGAAATAATAACCCGCTGGCGGCAAAACGGTCAATATTGGGGGTCTTTACTTCTTTTACCCCATAGCATCCTAACTCAGGGCGCATATCGTCTGCCATCAAGAATAGAACGTTCATTTTCTCTGTCTGTGAAAATACAGACAGAGAAGAGAAGGCAAGCATTGAAATGCTTGAAAACAAAGTGTATTTTAACTGCATAATTTTATTTATTGTTTTCCCATCCAAGATTTTGTTCGAGAGCAGGATTGAGTGCCAATTGATTTAGAGGAATTGGATTTAGATAGTAATGTTCCAACCACCCTATGGGTTTCTCGAAATAATATACATATCCTTCATTGTTGGATGGACCATTCATAACTTTTACATTAAATTCACTTGCATCTTTTAAATAGACTCCAGTAGGTTGTTTGTTTACATAATGTCCTTTTTTCCATCGGCGTAAATCGTCCAGACGAGTTCCTTCACCCATTAATTCAACGCGGCGTTCACGGCGGATTTCCCATAGTAAAGGATTTACATCTTGATCTCTTTCAGGATCAAAATCTGTGGTAATATCTGTCAAGACCATGTCGGCCACGTGAGCACGTTTCCTCAGTTTGTTAATAGTTTTATCTGCTATAGATTGATCGAATAGCCCTAGTTCATACATTGCTTCGGCATAATTCAACAGTATCTCGCCGAGTCTGAATAGGGGAGCGTCTGTAGTACAAACTCCATTGGCAGTGCTGGCATCGGTATGGGTATTATAGTATTTCCATACCCAGAAACCCATTTGGCTGGCATTCCATCCCTGTCCCCAATTGACATTTTTAAAATGGGGTTGCCCTTTGGTTATAAAACCTTTGAAATTAGATGTCGGCAACCGGTGATAAGTTTCTTTAGAAATTGTTGCCATCAAGTCAATATACTCGCGTTCAGAGGGATTATCTGTGAACTTCCATTGAGTAGTAGAGGCACTTGCTAGACTTACCATATAGGGAGGACATACTGTGTGATATAGACGATAATCTCTGTTGCGGAACTGTGCATACACATCTTTGTCACCTCCGTATGTGGTACTGTTTTTGATAGGATGTCCGTCACTGCACAAATAACTGTCCACGGCATCTTTGGTTGCTTCTATTTGTGACTCGCCGGTTCTTACCATACGTGTGAGTCCATGGCATAGCTGGCTGGTAGCATACTCTTTGTATAGAATAATTCCATTGATGCCAGCTAAAGACTCTGAGTTGAAAAGTTCTTCATAGTTGGGGTGTAGGGTAGTATATTTATTCATGACTTCCTTGGAAGCCCGTGTACATTCTTCTAAATAGGTTGTGGCATTTGGTAGGGCATGATATTTTCTCCATGTCCCTTCAAACAAACAAAAACGGGAGATTAATGATTGTACTACAGCTCGATTGATTGTATTATTGCCATCTCCGTCTACTTTGATATGTTCTTCTGCGTATTTCAAGTTATTCAGAATATTTTGGGCCACAACATCCCGTGGGTCTCTAGGGAAATATAGTTCCTCGCTGTCTTCTGATAAGGTATGTTCTACCCATGGTAAGTCTCCATATAGAGACAACATTTTAAAATATTTATAAGCGCGAAAAAAATATCCAACACTTCTCCAGTGTGCTTTTTCTGCATCATTCATGGATGATTGGTCTATATTGTCCAACATTAAATTTACCCGGCGGATGTATTCATAATCCCATGAATCAGAGGATGCAGGTACCTTAGCTTTTTGATACGCCCATTGGCTTTCATTGCCTGAGACATGCTTGATCATATTGTCAGCTTCATAATCTCCTTTAAAGATTTCATCAGTTTGTCCTGTTTTATATGCATAGCCGAAAAAGACGTTATACAGTCCCCAAGAGTAAGTCTTGAAGTTTTCATATGATCGGAAAGAGGTTAATTCCGTTTGTTGATCTTTAGGATATACCTCCATAAAATCATTATTTAAACAAGAGTTCATCAACAGGAAGAGTCCTGCTGCTACTATATATTTTTTCATAATGTCAGCTTTTATTATAAACTTAAATTAATACCAAATGAGAATTGACGCATATAAGGATAAGTAAATCCACGTTGTCCCAAATTGTCTGTTACTACACGTTCAGCATCTATCCCTTTGGGCAGATGATCAAATGTAAAGAGGTTCTCTCCACTAAAAAATACTGATAAGTTAGTAATACCCAGTGGCTTGATCAGTTTTATGGGGAAGGTATATGATAAACTGATATTGCGTATGCTCAAATATGCTCCATTTTGCAAAAAACGGGTTTGTGGTTTTTGATTGGCTTTAGTGTTTCCTTCTGCCTTTTCATATAAACGTGGGAAATAACTGTTTGTATGTTCTGGAGTCCAGTAATTCAATTGAGAGTCAAACAAAGTTGAGTAAGCATCGTAATGTGGATAGAATAGCTCGTTCATGAGCCAAAGATCCCGTTTGCCGACTCCTTGTAAAATAAATGACAGTGAAATACCTTTCCATGTTGCACCACCACGAATTCCGTATTGATATCTGCGAGTATCATTACCGATAATACGAGTGTCGCCTGGTTCGTTTGATGTGTTTTTACCATTGTTTATGATACCATTCCCATCAAAATCCACATAAAGTATATCTCCCGGATTAGGATTATAACCTTCCACTTTGGGAATATTGTTTTTTAACTTTCCTTGACTGTCAAAATCTTCGGTAGTATATAAGCGGTCTGTAGTATACCCCCATATTTCACCTAATTCCATTCCTTTCCGGTAAATCAGATTGTCATCCGAATCTTTTCCTAGTAAGCCTACCTCATTGTCGTATTTTGTGATTTTCGTACGCGAGTCATATAGGTTAAAACCTAAATAATATTGCACATTGCCGATACGGTCATTCCAATCCAAGGATATTTCCCAACCTTTGGCGCGTAAGTCGGCAGAGTTTTGTAATGGGGCTTTGGCACCCAATACTCCTGGAAGTTCCATACCTGGAGCCAACATTCCTTTTGTATCCCGTTGGTACCAATCAAATACAACATTTAGGCGGTTATTAAACAGTCCTAGGTCAAAACCGAAATCCAAGGTACTAACTTTTTCCCAAGTGAAACTATTGCTGACTAGGGCTGGAGGAGCCAATGTTGTAGTAGCTTGTCCGTTTACAACCCAATTAGCCAATGGAGAATCCATGCCAGGAATAAAAGCATAAGGTTCTATACTTTGATTACCGATATTACCATAAGAACCTCTCAATTTTAAGTTAGAAAGAAAAACTTTACTCCATTCCATAAATTGCTCTTCACTGACACGCCATCCTACGGAAACAGAAGGAAAGAAGCCGAAACGATTTTCTTTAGGGAATTTCGAAGAACCATCATAACGCCCGTTTGTTTCGAGTAAATATTTACCGGCATAAGAGTAATTTATCCTATAGAATAATCCTCTGACATGGTATTCTTCAAATTCATCACTGTTTTTATAATCTCCTGTAGCTTGTGATAATGAGGGTAAATCTTCGTTAATCATATCTGTGCGTGACGCTTTCATCATCTTATAGGAATTGCTTTCCTGATTGAAACCAGCCATAATTCCAATGTCATGTTGGCCTAATGTTTTGTTGTAATTGGCATATACATTAAAAGCATTATAATTGGTTGCCCGATTTTCTATTTCATATTTCGAATTTGAAACAGACTGTTCTTTGCGGAAGTTAGCTCCGTGAGCATAAGCAAATTTCTTATCGAAAGTTGTGATTTCTCTGGTCTTTCTATTAAATGTATATTCACCGATTATTTTCAGATCTTTGAACGGAGTAATAGTCAGCTTGCCAAAGATGCGTAAATCGTTTCTGTCATTTTCTTTAGGTGCTGACAGATTGATGAAATTATGAGGAGTATTGATAGGCAAGATTTCACCATCCAGTTCCATATTACCTAATGGAAAATAAGATGGAAAGGCTACTGCTGCTCCCCAAATACCATAAGAAGCTGAAGTATAGGGAAGTTCTGAATGTGAATTCGCATATTTGATGTCTAACTCCGGAGTAATCCAGGAATGAATGTCGGAGCGGATGTAAGATGATATATTATAACGTTTGTATGAGTCTTTGTCTGTAACAAGAATTCCATTTTGATTCACCATACCGGCTGACATTCTGTAAGATATTGATTTATTACCTCCTCCAACAGAAATGTTATGTGTTTGTTGAAAACCTGTTTCCATCATGTCGTTTAAGAGATCTGTTTCTTGTAAACTGTATCGAAGTCCGTCTACAACGGCATAACCGTCAGGATAATTGCTTGAATTAGTATTATATTCTTTCAATAACTCTAACCAGGTATCTACATTTTGTCCTGTCTGATATGATACTGTTCCCATATCTTTATAAGCTTGTACTGTTTGTAACGGAGTTGCTTTATGGGGTAAATTACTGGGCTTACTGAATGAGAAGTTATTAGAGTAGTTGATAGAGAAGCGAGTGTCTTTCATTCCCTTTTTAGTGGTAACTAGGATAACTCCGAATGCAGCGCGTGCACCGTAAATAGCCGAAGATGCGGCATCTTTTAATACAGAGATAGATTCAATATCATTAGGATCCAGCATATTTATGTCCATCTCTACATTGTCAACTAATACAAGCGGGGCACCTTCATTGATGCTGTTCACTCCACGGATATTGAAAGACATTTCAGCACCGGGTTGGCCTGATGTGCCTGTTACCTGCAGTCCCGGCATTGCTCCCATCAGTACATTACTAACCGAAGTGACAGGACGATCACCCAATATTTCATCCATTTTTACACTGCTTACTGCTCCTGTCAGGTTGGCCTTTTTTTGTACGCCATATCCTACGACTACTACCTCTTCCAAAGTTTCAGTATCTTCCTTTAATACAACATTAAGTTCTTTCTTTCCAGAAACTTTCACTTCTTGAGAAACATACCCAATATAAGTAATCTGTAAAACGGCATCTTTGGGAGTATCCAGAACGAACCGCCCGTCTATATCTGTGATTGTACCAGTTGACTGGCCTTTTACGATGACATTGGCACCGATTATCGGTTCGCCATTCGCATCTTTCACAATACCTGTCACCTTATTTTGTTCTTGCTGTATTCCTTGCACAATCTCAGTAGAAAGAATGATTTTCTTTTCAAGCACCGAATACTTCACATTCGTTCCTGCGAAAATCTGATCCAATATCTTGAAGATATTATTGTTGTTTGCCGAAACTGATACAATACGTTTCAGATCTACGTGTTTATTGTTGAAGAAGAAATCAAACCCCGATTCTTTTTTCAGCTTTTCCAACACAGTGCCAACTGTTTCATTACGCACTTCAAGACTGATCATGGTCTTTTGCGCATACGACTCTGCCGCATAAGTCATACTTAGCGAACAGATTAAAAAGAGTACACTCAGTTTCATAGGTAATGGAGTTTTATTTAAGATTAACCTACACGACTTTATCATCCATAATAATTGGACGCTAAAATAAATTTTCATAATTTTGTAATTGAGATAAAGTGAATAAAATGTTGTCTTTGCTTGTCGCCAAACAAGCATGGAAAGATGATTTTTTCATACGGGGTGATACGCCAATATCCTCCCGTATGTTTTTGTTTAGGGAGCCTGTTGTCTGTTCATTTTTCTAGTATTTAAATTAAGGGTTAAACGTATATTAGTACACTTCTATTTTCAGCTTTTCCGTCTTTATATCTGCACTGTCAATGTAACGCCAGCGTATGTGGGAAGAAATCCGGAAATATTCCATAATACGCTCCAGACGCTGATGGGTGAATGTTCCTGTGAACGAACAGCCTTTCAGCCCCTTGTTGGACAATACGAATTCCACATTGAACCGCTTTCCAAGCATGTGCAGCACTTCATCCAACGGAGTGTCATTAAAGATAAGCTTGCCGTCTTTCCATGAAATCTCCGATTCGCCCGAGGTAGCGTAGCACTTGATATCTCCGGTTTGTGGAGAATAAACCAGCTTCTGTCTGGGGGAGAGCATACTCTTTTGAAATTTTCCTTTGCTATTCTTATAAATAAACCCTACGCTGCCTTCGATAAGCGTGGTGGAAATGGGAGTTTCATTACCGTATGCTTCCACATTAAAACTTGTTCCGTACACTTCCACCTGCGAATGGTGAGGGGTGGAAACGATGAATCGTTTCCGGGGGTGTTGGGTCACATCGAAATAAGCTTCACCGTTTAATTCCACTTGGCGTACATCGCCGGCGAAAAAGGTGGGATAGCGGAGGGAGGATTCCGAATTGAGGTGAACTACCGTGCTGTCCGGTAACAGGACGGAGGTAGTCATGCCTGCATTGGTTTTTATTTCCACCATCTGAGCGGTGACTACCGGCTGCTGTCTGTCCGGATACAGAGCCAATACACCTATCAGGAGGGGAACGGACAGGATGGCCGCAATGCGTTGTGTCCATCCCCACCAGGACAGGTTTCTAACTTTTGTTCTGCTTTTTACCTTGTCTAATGCCTTTTCCGTATCTATCTTCTTTGTGATGTGCTGTGTGTCTACAGCCAGATAGAGCGTATTCAGCTGCTTGGCTATACGCAAATGCTCCTCATCGGCATTCAGCCAGGCTTCTATCTGTTCGTTCTCCGGCGGAGTGGTGTTTCCTTCGAAATACTTGGTCAACAAAGTTTCTATATCGGTATGGTTTTCCATGAATTATACTTTAATGTTTTCCTTTATATTATTAAGACAAGCGAGAATGAAAGGTATCTAAACGAAAAATGCTTTTTTTTAAAAAAAAGTTTTTTCCGATAAAAACAACTATCTTTGTACACAAGGAAAACAGTTATTATACTATGAATCATACCGTGGAAGACTTGTCTTTGTTTAATGCTCTCCGACAGGGGGATGGTAATTCTTTTGACCATTTATTCAGAAGGTACTATCCTATGCTGTGTGCCTATGCTCACCGCTTGGTGTCGCTGGAAGATGCCGAAGAGATTGTTCAGGAGGTGATGTTATGGCTGTGGGAGAATCGTGGGGATTTGATAATCGAGTCTTCATTGAATCAGTATTTGTTCAAAATGACTTATCGGAGGGTCTTGAACCACTTGACGCGGGAACAGGTGAAAACCAAGGCGGAAGCTGCCTTTTATGAGCGGACACAGGCGGCATTGTGTGAAGTGGACTATGGTCGTTTTGAGGAATTGGACCGGAAAATAAAAGAGGCGATGGCTGCTCTTCCCGACAGTTATCGGGAAGCCTTTGTGATGCATCGCTTTAAGGAACTGAGTTATAAAGAAATTGCTGAAGTGCTGGATGTGTCGCCACAGACGGTGGCTTACCGCATCCAGCAGGCATTGAAGCTGCTTCGTGTTTCCTTAAAGGATTACTTGCCCATGCTGGTATGGCTGGTGGGCTGAAAAGTACCTCTCCCTGAGGTTTCCCTTGTTTTTTCCTTCAAATCCTTCAGCCCCTTCGCAAACGCCCGTCAATAAAGAAAAGCGGCTGAAGGATTTCCTCCCGGAATTCCTTCAGCCTAGTGTAGAAGTTTCAGCTCTTTATGGTTTGAGCTTCGTTTGTAGAAGTTTTCTATTATATTGTTTCGTTGTATATTTACTTTATTGTCAGGTCCGTGTCGTTTGTTGCCGATACGTTTTCCGTTTCGTTCTCCGGTTCGGGCAATTTCTCTTTTCCGTAGAATCCCGGCATCGGTTCATAGATGGGGTTGCGCGGAATGGAGATATTGCGCAGTTTTTTATCTTTCGCCAACTGAGCGATATAACGTCCCGCGGTAGCTCGTGTCAGTCCGCATAACGATTCAAACTTCCGGCGTGTCAGCACGCTGTTTGTCAGGAAGTATTCCGTCAGTGCCTCGTCTATACTCTCTTTGGTTACCGGCATGGAGTGCGGCTTGTATTTCGAACGCTCGGTCTTGACGTCGCTCAACTGATGCTTCAGGTATTTGTCCGCACGGAATGTCACCGATTTGAATTTCACCTTGTTGGCACGTGTGGAGCTTGGTGTCCGTGTCTCGGGGCAGGTAAGCGATATATGGAAATATCCTATCCCTTCGATATGTACCCGGGCACCGTCCTTCAAGTAGTAGGCCAGTTTCTCGCTGAGCGAGATAATGGTTGCCTTGATGTCCGCCACGGTGAGCGAGGAGCCGTACTGTATTTCCCGCGCCAGATAGTCGGTGTTGATGCGCTGCCAGTTTACTACACGGGCGTGATAGCGCTTCTTGCGCGTACCTATCGTATTGGGTGATTCATAAAATTCAAATTTGATAGCCATTCGCTTATTTGTTTTTATCCGGTTGTTTATGCTTTCTTGTACGGAAGAGTTTGCTGCAACTTCCTTTCAAGTTAATCGTTTCACTTTAGTGATGAAATAATATCACTTGAGTGATGAAGTTGTATCACTTAGGTGATGAAACTTCATCATTCTAGTGAAACGATTAACTTGACGGTGCAAAAGTATGAAATAGTCTTGATAAAAACGAATAATTTCCCAGTTATTTTCGCTTAGTCACTTTTTTGCGGTAGTGTGGGGTAAATGCTTGTAAAAGGGAATTTTGAGTGTTATCTTTGTGATATTACACAACCCCAAATAATGAAAAAGGATGAAAAAATTAGTGGAAAATTTACTGAGTTGGTGCAAAAAGAGTATGAAAATGAGGAGATGCGTGGGAAAAAGCACGGCTCCGGTTACCGGGCAGTCGGTGGGGCAAACCGAAAATGCGGAAGGGGTGTTGCCTTCAACGGCTACGGAAACGGTGGATGATATTGTTCTTCCAGCGGCTGTCGAAACAGCTGGTATGGCAGAAACTATCGATGAAAAGGCGGCTTTTGGCAAATCGGGGCGCAAGAAGCCGGAGAATATGCTGGTGGCCTTGCAGTGCTTTTTGACCGCACGGTATGATTTCCGTTACAATCTTCTCACCGAACAGACGGAGTATCGTGGGAAAGAGGTGCCGGATGAAGAGTATGCCATGGTGGCTCAACGTGATTTGAATACATTCTGCCTGGAGGCGCGTTCCGGTGGCATCAACTGCTGGGATAAGGATGTGAGCCGTCTGCTCCATTCCAGAAAGGTGGAAAACTATCATCCTTTTCTGCATTATATGAGCCACTTGCCTCAATGGGACGGGGTGGATCGTGTTACTTCGCTGGCTGTGCGTATATCGCGTAAGCCGATGTGGGTAAAAGGGTTTCACCGTTGGATGCTGGGTGTTGCCGCCCAATGGCTGGGGCAGGCACAGGATTGCGCCAATGCGGTGGCGCCTATGTTGGTGAGTCGTGAGCAGGGGAAGCGCAAGTCTTCTTTTTGCAAGATTTTGATGCCCAAGGAACTTACACCTTATTATATAGACAAGTTCGACCTGACGAGCGAGAGTGGATGTGAACAGAAACTTTCGCTTTTCGGACTGATCAATATGGATGAGTTCGACAAGTACCGTGCCGGGCAGATGCCTGCCTTGAAGAATCTGATGCAGATGACCACACTGACTTTCCGCAGGGCACATCGTCCGGCATTCAGTCATCTGCCCCGTATCGCCTCTTTCATCGGTACGTCCAATATGACGGACCTGCTGACTGATCCCACAGGAAGCCGCCGTTTCCTTTGTGCGGAAGTGGACGGCAAGATTGACTGCACACCGCCCGATCATGCGCAGCTGTTCGCCCAGCTGAAAGCGGAGCTGGCCGGAGGAGAGCGTTACTGGTTCTCGGAAGAGGAAGAAAAGGAGATACAGCACAGCAACCGGAATTTTTATAAAATGCCTGCCGAACAGGAATTGTTTTTGCGTTGTTTCCGGATGCCGCAGGAAGGGGAGTTGTCCAAGCCCTATACCACGACGGATTTGTTCAATTATTTGCAGAAACATTATCCGGCGGCCATGCGTGGGGTGACTCCGAACCGGTTGGGCAGGATGATGGTTGCATTAGGGATACAGCGTGTTCATACCGAGTATGGCAATGTGTACCGGCTGGTGAAGCTGAAGGATTCTTCCGCGGCCTGATACTTTTTCCCGGTGTGATCCTTCAGCTGGAACGCCCTTCTGCAAAGGGTTTGCGGGAGGGCTGAAGCTTTTGAAGGATTTTTCAGGGGGAATCGTATAAGGGGAAATAAATGAAAAAGATTGCTTAGCGATTTATTTGTTCGACTTTTTTAGTGGTGGCGTTTTTATCTATAAAAACATGGAAGTGACAGTTTACATATTTATTGCATTGTTTCTTCTTGGGATTGTCCGGAAACGAGATACTCCAAGTTTCATGCTGCTCCGGGAGATACTTTGCAGTTGAAAGTTTCCTTCCGGTCGGACAGTATAGGGGTGTTTGTCCGTGAATTTCATATCTATGGCAACTTTTCCTTTTTGCCACTTGGTCTGACGGTGGAGGGCGATTGCATATAAGGCAAGCTCATAGCATATAAGAGAAAGAATTAACAGGATAATTTTGTTTTTATCGAAGGTTTATTGCTAACTTTGCTCTACCATCGTAATATGGATGAAAAGCACAACCGATATACAAATGAGCAAAATGCCTGGAAATTCTTTTAATGATATCTATACCTCTTATTATAAGAAGTCTTTTTTCTTTGCCAAATCATACGTTCATAATGATTTGGCGGCAGAAGATATTGCCTCCGAGGCATTAATAAAGTTGTGGGAAAAGTTGAAGGCCGAGCCTGTTGAAGAGAAATATATCTTACCATTGTTACTGACAATTTTGAAGAACAAGGCTTTGGACTATCTAAAGCACGAGGAGGTAAAACGCAGTGCTTTTGAAGTGATGGCCGACTGGCAACAACAGGAATTGTCTATCCGTATGTCTGCCTTGGAAGCGTGCAATCCTGATGAGATTTTTTCGGAAGAAGTGGAAAAAATCATCAGTGCTACTTTAAGTACCTTGTCGGAACAGACGCGACGGGCATTTATTTTGAGCCGTTTTGAAAATAAATCCAATAAAGAGATTGCCGAAGAGATGGAAATCTCTATAAAGGGGGTGGAATATCATATATCAAAAGCATTGAAAGTACTGCGGGTGACTTTAAAAGATTATCTTCCTTTATTTTATTTCTTCTTTTATTATTAAGCCTGACCGGATGGGGATACGGATGTTTTTGAGGACAAAAATGATTTTTTTATATTTTTCTTCATTTTCTTTTAGGGTAGTTTCTTCTTGAGTCGTTTCTAATAAAACAGCATAGAATATGAATCCTGAATTATTGCAAAAATATATAGCCGGAAATGCTACTGAAGCCGAAAAGCAGCGTGTGACCGAATGGATACAGGAAAATCCTGAGAACATGCGTGAATATATGGCACAACGGAGGTTGCATGACATGGCATTGTGGCGTACGGAACCTGTGGCGGAGGAGAATAGCCGGGAAAGGAAACATTTCTCGTTACGCGGAGTATGTATGGAAGCTGCCAAGATAGCAGCGGTATTGGCGATCGTCTTGTTGGGTACACATTATTGGATAGGAAAACATCAGGTACCGGAAGACAAAACATGGCAGTCTATTTATGTGCCGGCGGGTCAACGGGCGGAATTGATGTTGGCGGATGGTACGAAGGTTTGGTTGAACTCACGCAGTACCTTGACTTTCCCGGGAAGTTTCAAAGGGAATATCCGAAATGTGAAATTGGATGGTGAGGGTTACTTTGCGGTGACAAAGAATGTGGAACAGCCTTTTATTGTAGAGACGAACAAATGTAATGTGAAGGTGCTGGGTACAGAGTTCAATGTAATGGCTTATGCAGCGGATAGCGTATGGGAAACTTCTTTGTTGGAAGGTGCTGTAGAAATTTTAGTGCCCGGTTCGAATAACAGTGGAATGAGGCTGGAACCGAACATGATGGCCAGCTTGAAAGGCAACAGACTGGTGAAAGGACGCATCAAGGAGGCCGATTATTTTTTGTGGCGTGAGGGCTTGCTTTGTTTCAATGATATATCCGTACGTGATATGATAGAGAAACTGAAACTGTATTATGGGGTGGATATTGTAGTAAATAATACCCGGATTCTAAAGAACCGTTATACAGGTAAATTCCGCACGAAAGATGGGGTGGAACACGTACTGAAAGTTTTGAAACTCAATAATAAGTTTACTTATACAAAGGATGATGAGACAAATGTGATAACAATTAATTAACACTTAAAAAAGAATATGCCTATGAAATAACACACCTGGTCTAAAAAAGAAATGGGATAGTGCTGCAACACCATCCCATGGAATGTCAATGACGCATTGACAATTTTTTCTCAAATAATCTTAAGTTGAACCTAAAATTAGTAATGCAAATATATGAAAAATATTTTGTATCAGGAATCTATTGTAGAAATTAAACATTTATTCCGTATGATGAGAAACACACTCTTAGCTCTGTTTGTCTTTGCCGGAACAGCCTTTGCCACTGAGTCTTATTCTCAGACAATGAAGGTGACTGTTGTGGCGGATAACGTGTCAACAGGCAAGGTAATCAGTGAAATAGAAAAACAGACAGATTATCTGTTTGTGTATAATGTGAACGAGGTGAATCTGAAGCGCAATGTGAAGGTGAATGCGCAGAACAAATCTGTAGCCGAAGTGCTGAATAAGGTTTTTGAAGGTACTGATATTTATTATGCCATGGAGGGTAAGAATATCATGCTGATGAGTAAGGCGAAAGACGGGGAAGCTGTCCAACAGGCAAATAAAGTGACAGGTATTGTGAAAGATGCGAATGGCGAGCCGGTAATCGGTGCCAATGTAATGGTTAAAGGTCAGTCAATAGGTACGATAACAGATATAGATGGGCGGTTTGTGTTGGATGCCCCGAAAGAAGCCGTTTTACAGATTACGTATATCGGGTATGTTTCTCAAGAAGTGAAAGTTTCTGGGAAGAGAGAAATTAATGTAGTATTGAAGGAAGATTCGGAGATGTTGGATGAAGTGGTGGTGGTAGGTTATGGTACAATGAAGAAAAAGGATTTGACAGGTGCAGTTTCTCAGATTCGTCCGGCTGAACTTTCTAATGAAGCTCCGAAAACTGTACAAGATGTTTTGCGTGGTACTGCTGGCTTGCGGATTGGATTTGATGGGTCTGCTAAAGGTGGTGGCTCCATGCAAGTTCGTGGTCAACGTTCTGTTTATTCAGATGGAGGACATAACGATCCACTTATTATATTGGACGGTATGATTTTTTATGGAGAATTGTCTGAAATCAATCCGAATGATATCAGTCAGATTGATGTGCTAAAAGATGCTTCTTCTGCTGCGGTTTATGGTGCTAAAGCTGCTAATGGAGTAATTATTGTAACGACAAAAAAAGGACGTTCGGAAAAACCTGTTATCAATTTTAGTGCAAATATAGGCTTCGTTACTATTGGTGATAGCCGGAAAGTATATGACTCTCATGGATATCTAAAATATCGTGAAGATTTTTATACGACAGACACTTATGGTATAAATGCTCAAACAGGAAATTATGAAGCTTATCAGACAGGAAATACTCCTGTTGGTTATTATAGTCGTCCTACAGAAACTAATTTGAATAAGTATGGCATTACTTTGGAAGCTTGGAAAGCTCAAAGTAATCAAGATGGTTCGATGAGTACAGAGGAGATTTGGGGAAGAAGATTGGGATTACAAGCTAGTGATATAACATTAAATAATTTTTTATTAGGCAAAACGTTTGATTGGTATGATCATTCTTTCCATACAGGATTGAATCAAGATTATAACGTCAGCATTTCAGGTAATAATGAAAAAGTGAATTATTATCTTTCATTAGGTTATCTTTCTAACGAAGGGGTAGCAAGAGGTAATGAGTATAGTGCAATACGCTCAAATATGAAACTTAATGCCCAAATAACTTCTTGGCTTAATGTAGGGGCAAACATTAATTTTCAGAATCGTACAGATGGGGATATTGCAACTAATTGGGAAAGCCAAATATTGGATAATAGTCCATTTACTTCTCCTTATAATGAAAATGGGGAACTAGTGCCTCATCCTATGGGTGAAAATGCTTATTGGAAAGGATATAACTTTGATTACGATCGCCAATATCTTGACTTGGATAAAGGTTTTACAGTTTTAAATTCTATTTTAACAGCCAAAGTAACTTTACCCTTAGGAATTACTTATTCGTTTAACGTATCACCGCGTTTACAGTATTTTCATGATCGCTACTACCGATCATCAGAACATCCTGATTGGCAAGCGGAAACAGATGATCGTGTAAACCGTGAGCAAAGTAAACGTTTTGATTGGTCCTTAAATAATACTATTACTTGGGAGCACATTTTTGCAGAAAAGCATCATACTATTTTGACTTTGGTACAGGAAGCTGAAGAACGTCAATCTTGGGCAGATCGTATTGAGGCGCGTAATATTCTACCTTCTGAAGCTTTAGGATTTCATGGCACTGCTAATGGTGATAAAAATCTGAGCTCATTTAGATCTACTGATACGCGTGAAACAGCATGTGGTTATTTGGCTCGTTTATTTTATTCATACAATGATACTTATATGGCTACATTTTCTTTTCGTCGTGATGGTTATTCTGCATTTGGAACAACTAATCCTTATGCTAATTTCTTTTCAGGAGCATTGGCATGGACTTTTACTAATGAGAATTTTTGGAATTGGAAGCCGTTAAGTTCTGGTAAGCTGCGTGTGTCATTCGGACAGAATGGTAACCGTAGTTTGGCTGATTCATACATTGCTTTAGCAAACTTGTCACTTGGAAAATATACACAAGGATATATAAATTCTGCTTCGGGGGCGTTGATGGATCTAAAGTATCTTTTTGTAAGTCGTTTGGCTAATCCGAATCTACAGTGGGAAAAGACTACTTCTTGGAATGTAGGTCTTGATGTGGGATTTTTTAACAATAGGATCAATGCAAGTATGGAATATTATGTAATGCCTACTACGGACATGATTATGAACCAATCATTGCCTGACTTTACAGGATTTAATTCTATTACAACTAATTTGGGTAGAATAGAGAATCGGGGATTTGAATTGTCTATTAATTCACGTAATATTGAAAAGGCAAATTTTCAATGGGAAACCGGATTTACTTTTTCAGTTAATAAAAATACTATTAAGAAATTATATGGAGAATATGAAACCATAGTTGATGCATTGGGCAATACAATAGTAAAAGAACGAGATGATGTGACTAATGGCTGGTTTATTGGGCACCCTGTTAGTGCTATTTGGGATTATAAAGTTACAGGTATTTGGCAAAAAGATGAGGTGAAAGAAGCTGCCAAATATAGTCAACGCCCAGGTGATCCTAAAGTACAGAACATTTATACAGACGATGATAAAGTAAATGCTGATGGAAGCGTAACCCCTGTTTATAATAATAAAGATAAACAGTTTATGGGGGAAACAACACCTCCTATACATTGGTCCTTGAGGAATAGTTTTACTATTTTTAAAGATTGGGTTTTTTCATTTAATATGTATTCTTATATGGGACACAAGAGCTTGGATACTAATTATTTGAATAATGATAATAATTATTCGCAGATAACTAACTGTAGAAATGTCTACACTAAAGAATATTGGACTGTAGATAACCCTTCCAATACTTATGCGCGTCTTAGTGCACAAGGTCCAACTGGCATATCTGCACCGGCCCGTGTGATAGATCGCTCATTTATCCGATTAGAGAATATTTCGTTGGCTTACAATATTCCAATGAAATTTTTAGAGAAATATAAGATTCAGAATGCCAAGATATTTACTACTGTCCGTAATGTAGCAACTTGGAGTAAAGAATGGGAATATGGTGATCCTGAAACAGGTGGTTTGGCTCCTCGCACTTATTCTTTGGGAATTAACTTAACATTTTAATAATATGACATATGAAAAACTATAAAAATATATTTAGAATATTGATAGGAACTGTTTGTTTTCAATTATCTATGACAGGTTGTTCTGACGACTTCTTAACCCCCGATCCGCTATCACTTTATGAACCTTCAATAACTTTTAATACAGTAGAAGGGTTAAATGCAGCTTTAGCTTCAGCTGATAAAGCATTGCGGGCTTATTGGACAAATACCGAAGCGTGCGATCTGATGCTTCCTTTAATGAGTGAATACCTGTTCTCTGATTTAACCGTAGCAGCAAAAACAGACGATGCGCTTATTTTTTGTGACATCAATGAACGCTTTACTCCTAATAATGGTTGGTATAATTTTGACCAAAACCGTTTGGTTATCTTTTGGGGAGAAACCTATAATGGTATTAAATATGCTAATACGATTATCAGTTATATTGATAAAGTGGAAGGACTGGACGAATCAATAAAGAATGAATATTTAGGACGAGCCTATTTTCATCGTGCTTATCGCTATTTAAATTTGTGCTTCCAATTTGGCGATGTACCTTTTGTGTCAAAAATTATAGATCGACCAAAACAGGATTATAAAAGTACAAAACGAGAGGCTATCATAAAAAAACTAGTGCAAGATATGGAATTTGCAGTGCAGCATGTGCCTGATCAAAAGGATATGACTTACATTGGTATGATTAATAAAGGAGCTTGTCGCCAGCTACTTATTAAATGTTATTTAGCTAATGGGGAGTTTCAGAAAGCCAAAGAACAAGCTGATATATTAATTAGTCAGTCTGGGTATAAGCTGATGACGGAAACCTTTGGTACTTTCTCTAATCCACACCCTACTACATGGAATATTACTAATAATGTGATTTGGAATTTGCATCAAGGAAATAACAAAGTTATTGCAGCTAATAAAGAAGCAATTCTTGTTATGCCTAATCGTTATGGTTCAGATTCCGGTATCCGGACACGTACAATGCGTAATTTGGTACCTTGGTGGAATGCAACGTCTATTTCTACGCCTGACAACAAGTTGGCAGTAGACCGTTTTGCTCTTACTCATGCTTCCTATGATGCATCAATGGATTATAATAGAACGTTTGGACGTGGAGTAGGAGTTGTACGCCCCACTTATTTTGCAGAAAACTCATTATGGTATCTTAATGGTAACCATGATGATGGGGACTTGAGGCACAATTCAAAAGTTGGTAATTGGGTACATATGGAAGACTTGAAATACAACAATCCCAATTCTGTATATTATGGCAAACATTTGAGCTACAGTTGTATTAATGATAATGGAGAAGAACAGATCCTTTGCAATGATACTGTTCGGACTTGGTTTGATTGGCCTCATTATAAGACATGGTCTGAGTCTCCAGAAGATGAGGCTCCTCATCTTAATAATTATCAAGGTAGTGGATATAGTGATTTCTATTTGTATCGATTAGCTGAAACTTATTTACTTCGTGCTGAGGCCAATTATTATTTAGGTAATATAGAAGAAGCTACAGCAGATGTTAATATTATACGTCAACGTGCAAAATGTGACATCTTCTATTCAAAAGTAAATATTGATGATATTGTAGACGAACGTGCTCGTGAACTTTATATGGAAGAATGGAGATTTACTGAGTTGAGTCGTATTTCTTATTGTTTGGCTTTAAGTGGTAAACCTGATAATGAAGGGAAGGTATATGATGTGGATAAACTTTATGAAGATAGTTTTTGGTGGCATCGTATTAATAAATATAATAATTATTATAACAAGCCTGATGCACCAATAGTAAAAGGACGTAAATATACTATAGGACGTCATAATATAAATTGGCCTATTCCACAAAGTGCAATTGATGCTAACCTGTTAGGGAAACTCGGTCAGAATCCTGGATATGACGGTTATGATCCTACTGTAGAAAAGTGGAACACATGGGAGGAGGCCGTAGCCGACGAACAATAAATCAGAATAGATTTGAAGAAAGTAAATTGATACAATTGGGGCTGTTGCGTCAATTTACTTCTTCAGAACAATTACAAATTAAATATTGACTTTATGAAATGTATATTGGGGATGGTTGCATTATTATTGCTTGCAGCATCTTGTAGTAATAAAAAGGAAAATACTGAGACTTCTGAGGAATTACTGGAAATAATTCATCGTGTGAACCAGCGCTATCAGTCTATGCATAAGCCACAAGTCCGGTCATTTTGGGACAATGCTGTATATCATACTGGAAATATGGAAGTTTGTGCACTGACTGGAAATAAGGATTATCTGCAATATTCTATTGATTGGGCTGACTATAATCAATGGAAAGGAGCTACCAGCAACAACAAAGCTGAGTGGCGAAGCACTTATGGAGAATCACCGGAATATGTTCTTTTTGGTGATTGGCAAGTTTGTTTCCAAACTTATGCCGATCTATATAAACTTGACCCTGATACAATAAAAATAGCGCGTGCCCGCGAAGTAATGGAATATCAGATGTCTACTTCAAAACTTGATTACTGGCATTGGGTTGATGCATTATATATGGTAATGCCTGTCATGGTGAAGATGTATGATATAACAAAGAATCCATTATATTTGGAGAAATTACATCAATACCTTACAGTAACAGACAGCATTATGTATGATAGGGAAGTTGGTCTTTATTATCGTGATGCTAAATATCCGTATCCGTTTCATAAAACAATAAACGGAAAAAAAGATTTCTGGTCACGGGGAGATGGATGGGCATTTGCCGCATTTGCTAAAGTACTGAAACAATTGCCGGCAGAGGATAAGTATCGTGAAGAATATATAACTCGTTTTCAGACAATGGCAAAATCTATTGCTGCCTGTCAACAGCCTGAAGGCTATTGGACACGTAGTTTAATAGATCCGGAACAAGCTCCGGGTCCTGAAACAAGTGGTACTGCTCTTTTTACTTACGGCTTTCTGTGGGGAATTAATAATGGATTGCTAAATGCGGATATTTATTCGCCTATTGTAGAAAAGGCTTGGAACTATCTTAAAACAACAGCATTGCAAGCTGATGGAAAAATCGGATATATTCAACCTGTCGGAGAAAAAGCAATACCAGGGCAGGTGGTGGATGCTAATTCATGTTTCAATTTTGGAATAGGAGCTTTTTTATTAGCTGCTTGTGAACGAGTACGTTTCTTACAATAAAAAGGTAAAGAAGATGAATAAGTTTATTTTAATTGGATGTACGATATTATTTTTGTTTTTCTCTGCCGATTTGTGCGCTAAGCACAAGACAAAGAAAATGGCTGATCGTGAAATATGGTGTGATGTCATGTATCGGATGGCTGCACCGGTATTAAGTAATATCAGTGAAGGAAAATTGCAAAAAAACATGCAACTTGAATTAAGTCCTACGTGGGATGGACGTGACCGGCGAGTTTCTTATATGGAATGTTTCGGACGTTTAATGGCTGGTCTTGCACCATGGCTTTCGCTACCAGATGATGATACAGCGGAAGGTATTCAGCGAAAACAGTTAAGAACTTGGGCATTGCAAGGATATAAAAATGCTGTGGATCCCTTATCTCCTGATTATTTACTTTGGAGTGAAAATTTCCAAACATTGGTAGATGCGGCTTATATAGCTGAGAGTTTTATTAGGGGATATAATTCACTTTGGATGCCACTTGATGAGGTAACAAAAGAACGATATATAAATCAATTTGTTGCATTAAGGCGGATTAATCCATTATATACTAATTGGTTGCTGTTTTCATCTACTATAGAAACATTTCTTCATAAAGTAGGAGCGAAAGCAGATTATTACCGCATAGATTCTGCCTTGCGAAAAATTTCAGAATGGTATATTGGTGATGGATGGTATTCGGATGGTCCTTCATTTGCCTTTGATTATTATAACAGTTTTGTTATTCATCCTATGTTTTTTGAATGCGTGGAAGTTCTTACTGATGGTGGAAAGAAAAAACGGGAATGGGCGGGAACAACTTTTGCTCATGTTACTAAACGTATCCAACGTTATAGTATTATTTTGGAACATCTCATATCTCCTGAAGGAGCATTTCCTGTATTTGGTCGTTCCATAACTTATCGCACAGGGGTACTTCAACCTTTAGCATTGATAGTTTGGAAAGGATTGTTACCAGAAGAACTTAGTAATGGTCAAGTAAGAACAGCAATGACTGCCGTTATAAAACGTATGTTCGCTGATGGACAAAACTTTAATGAAAAAGGATTTCTCACATTGGGATTTAACGGTAAGCAGCCGCATACGGCTAATGTATATACTAATAATGGAAGCCTTTATTTAGCATCTTTAGCATTTTTGCCATTGGGCTTGTCAGCCGATCATCCTTTTTGGACTTCCCCTAGTGAATCTTGGACTTCCAAAAAGGCTTGGGAAGGAGAAGAATTTCCTAAAGATCATACATATTATGAAAAACACTCAATGAATTACCAGTAAAAAAATAATGTATGCAGTATAAAGTATTATTCAAGAGATGCTTGTTGGCTATAGTGGTAATGTTTGTCGTTACCTCTTTACAAGCGCAGCGGGAAATGAAGACTATCAATGATAATTGGGAATTTCGGAAATCTATAGATGAATCATGGGAATCTGTCAATCTCCCCCATACTTTTAATATAGATGCTTATCAACAACGAAATTATTATCAAGGTAAGGGATTCTACAGGCGTACTCTCGTTTTACCGGAAATTGTTGCGGAACGTCGTTATTATATGAAAATAGATGCTGCTAGTAAGGCTGCTAATATTAGAGTGAATGGAAAGGAAGTAGGCAGTCATGTAGGTGGTTATACAGCTTGTATTGTAGATATAACAGAGTATATCAGAAAAGAGAATTTGATAGAGATTACGGTTGACAATGGGAGAAAAGATATTACTCCTATATCGGCAGATTTCACTTTTTGGGGGGGGATCTACAGAGATGTATGGCTCATATCTACTCCAAAACAACACTTCAATATGAGCAATATGGGATCTGATGGAATTTTTATTAGTACTCCAGTAGTGAATGAAAAAAGAGGAGTATTGAAAGTAAAATGTGAAGTGACTAATGATTCTCATGAAAGTTCTATATTGGAAGTCAGAAGTGCAATTTATAGTCCGCAAGGAAAACTTTTGCAGACTATTAAACAAAAACAAAAACTTAAGAGTGGCGAAACCTATATTTTTGAAAACACATCTGGTGCTATTGAGAGTCCTGATTTGTGGAGTCCAGAAACTCCTTCACTTTATTTGGTAAAAACTACCTTGGTAGATCCGAAGTCAGGAAAGCTATTGGATGAAAAAAATCATAAGGTGGGATTTCGCTGGTTTACCTTTGATGGAAGTAAAGGTTTTTTCCTTAATGGAAAATCTTATAAATTACGTGGACTCAATCGTCATCAAGATCAAGCTCCGGCAGGGGTAGCTTTAGATGACGAAGCCCATCGACGAGACATATTTTTAATGAAAGAGTTGGGATGTAACTTTATTCGTATTTCACATTTTCCACAAGATGATGCAATATTGGAAATGTGTGACGAATTGGGACTATTGGCATGGGAGGAAATTCCTATCATTAATATTGTACCGAATACACCTGGATATGATGATAATTGTGAATATAATCTGCGTGAGATGATTCGCCAGCATTATAATCATTCATCTGTTATAACATGGGGATATATGAACGAAATTCTTCTTACTGCTCCTTCCATTGGTAAACCTGAGTGGCTAGCATGTAAAGAGCGCACGGTAAATCTAGCACAACGACTGGAAGCCGTTCTGAAAGAAGAAGATCCAGGAAGAGCCAGTGTTATGGCATTTAATATGACCAATCTATACAATGAAATAGGTTTGAATCTAGTAGACGTAGTAGGTTGGAATTTATATCATGGTTGGTATGTTGATAAATTAAAAGATTTTAATGCATGGTGTGAAGATCAACATCGTCGTTACCCTGACCAACCTATGATTATCAGTGAATGGGGAGCAGGCAGTGACAAGCGGCTGCATTCCACTCAAGGACGTGCCTTTGATTTTAGTATCGAATATCAACAAACGTATATAGAACATTATCTTCCTTTTATAGAGAATACAGAATGGATTAGTGGATGCGCTTATTGGAATTTCATTGATTTTAATGTGGCTGCTCGCCAGGAGTCAATGCCTAGAGTAAACAATAAGGGATTGGCTTATAATAACCGTATATGGAAGGATGTGGCTTACTATTTTAAGGCTATGTGGCGGAAAGATATTCCAGTAATAAGAATTGCCAGCCGTGATTGGGAAATGCGTACTGGGGAAATAAATAAGCCACAGTCCATTAAAATTTATTCAAATATGCCGGAAGTGGAATTGTTTATTAACGGACAATCAATAGGATGTCAAAAGATAGCTAATTGTCACACTGTCTTTAATGTAATTTTACCGGAAGGTATATCAGTTCTTATGGCGCAAGGAATCAAAAATGGGAAAACAGTTCAAGATGCTATGACAATTCAGTTCAAGTCACTTCCTAATATAGCTGAAGGAGATGAATTGGCAATTAATGTAGGAAGTAATTGTTACTTTACGTCAGATATCAGTAATCTTACTTGGTTACCTGATCAACCTTATACTGCGGGAGGTTGGGGATATATAGGTGGAAAAGCGCATAGCACTACCTCTGAAATTTATAATACTTTAGATGGGCCAATATACCAGACGTGGCGTGAAGGAAACTGGAGTTATAAAATCGATGCTCCTATAGGAGAGTATGAAATAGAACTGCTTATAGCAGATGTTACTAAACCTGCTGCTCAGTTGGCCAATCTTTTAAATAAGAATAAAGAAGAAAAGCATTCGGGAGAAACACGTTTTCATATTTCCATTTGTGGAAAACAAGTAGAAACTAATTTTTCTCCAATTGATGGAGGAAAGCATCGTACTGCCTTTAAGCGTCGCTATATTATTCGAAACGAACATGATCATATTGTTATTAGTGCAGGGGCAGTGAAAGGAGAACCGTTTTTAGCTGGTATTAAGGTACGGAAACTTTGATATGTGACAAAAGAGTCTTAAAAAGAAAGAATTTGTCTCAAAACACTTTTGATACGGATTCTTTCTTTTTAAATAGTGCAATTTATTGTCCGTACTGTACTATTGATCATAATAAAGTATTGTTATTGTTTATTCTAGTTTAGTATTTCAGAGAAAAAATGTTGAACTCATAAATTGCCGTAATGGAAAATACTTTGGATGAATAATAAAAAGGAATTGTACTATAATACAAAGAAATGAACAGGAATCCATAGTTACTATAATTTTATGTTCCGATATTTGCATGGAATTTATAGTAGATGAAAAACATGAATAAAAAAATTAAGTTATTAGGCATTCTGATGACTGTATCATTTCTATGTTGTTATGCCCAGACAAAAGAGTTCGATCCTTCTCTGGCTCCTAATGTAACCATCGTGAGCCGGCAATCTCAGGAGGAATGGAACAGTCGCTATATGTGGTATCCGGGACAACTGGCTGCTTTCTACCAGCAACAATGTGCCCGTATCTCAAAAGAGCGTTGTGTCAATGTAGGATATCCGGGTAAATTTTTTGCAAAGAATAATCATGTCTGGTTCAGAAAAGAGGTAAGATTGAAAAAGGAAAGTAGTCTTTGCTGGGAGGGTCCGTCGGATATTGTTCTTTATATAAATGGTGTAAAACAGTCTGTTTCCGGTAAACAGGTTATTTTACCCGTGGGCAGATCCTCTTTATTGTTTGAGGTGACAACGGATGACTCATTACCTTGTATCATTCTGAAAGGGGCGGGACTGGAAAATCCGGATGAATGGCAAGTCAGCATGGATAAAGAGCATTGGACAATACCCGAGAGTGCCGTCATGTATAATAAACCGGGCGTGTTGCCGGATGCTCCGCAAGATATGACAGCCCGGATTAAACCTTCACAAATACTCCCCATGCGCAATGCTGAGATGCAAGGTAAAGACGGAATTAGTATCGGAAAGAATGGTTATGTCCTCATCGACTTTTTCCATCTTGAGATTGGAACACTGACCTTTCAAGCGAAAGGAAAGGGAACTATAACCGTACGCGTTGGCGAAACTCCCGAAGAAGCACTGGAACGGGATGATAAGAAACTGGAACAATATCCATTGGCTCCTGTTACCTTGTCAGAAGAAGGAGGCACCATCACTTTGCCGGAACGCGCTCTCCGATATGTTTCACTGGAATGCGACAAGGGGGCTGAGATTACCTCCCTTCGTTTTGATGCGTCATTGTGGCCGGTAGAGCACCAGATGCAGTTTGAAACGGATGATGATTATGTGAACAACCTGTTCAAAATGAGCAGTGCGACATTGCATACCAGTATGCACCGCTTTTATCTGGACGGGGTGAAGCGTGATTTTCTTCCCTGGTCCATGGATGCGCTGGTCAGCACCCTGGCGGGGGATTATCTTTTCGGTGACCAGCAGGTGTCAAAAAACGGAATTTCCATAGCACTGATGCCGCTTGATCCGCAGAAATCAGATATAGGGATTTCTGATTATCCGTTGCATGCCCTGTTCGGCCTGAAACAGAACTATCTGCGTTTCGGTGACTTGACCACTTCCCTTCAATACAAAGACCGCATCATCCAGTTGCTTGATTTTTATGCCTCCATCGTGGATGAG
>ENA-OYXB01000126-OYXB01000126.1-human-gut-metagenome-genome-assembly--contig:-NODE-126-length-27458-cov-7.705251_pt1 | contig 27458 bp, 16 predicted proteins | sample MGYA00244176_ERZ653409 | MGnify/ENA primary metagenome ERZ653409 (study PRJEB26926, sample SAMN06164912) | human gut metagenome | biome: ENVO:00009003; feature: ENVO:2100002; material: ENVO:00002003... | reverse complement strand
CGTATATGTGTATAAGAGACAGATACAGAATTGCAGTTACTTTGTAACATTTATATCATTTAATTTTCAATATTATTTGTACCATTATTTTTGTTTAAATCAACCCAACGATATACTTCTGAATCAAGGTTGCGTCAACAACACTGATTTCACTGTCATCGTTTACATCGCTGTTAAAAAGCTGAGTCTTGCCGAATTCTACAATACCTGCAACATATTTCTGAACAGATGTTGCATCTACAACCGTAATGTTTCCGTCTGGATATACATCACCGCAAGTCAGGCAGTTCAATTTGCCACCAATCGTTGTTTTACACTCTGCGCCGTTTTTAAGTCTGCAATATTTATAAGCCATAAGGCCCGTATCCTCGCCAAGCTGTCTTGAAATATAAAACTCCGCATAGCCGTTCTTATCGGGGACAAAAGATGTTACCGCACCTCCGCTGACAAAATATGCGCCCGAGGTTGCATAGCAAGGTTTGCCGCTGCTGTCTGTACCGAAATCCTCATATGTAAAGTCAAAATTCTTGTATGTGCCATCGCTGAGTTTTCCGGTCATTGTGCCATCATCATGAAAGACATCAGGAAAATAGTCGGAGAGTTTAATCCTCATCTTAACATATTCTCCGCCTGTTGAATCATAATTGAATTTCATACCCGTATTACCAAAATAACGATTATTCGCTGTTATCATATGGCGAGTAAATTCCTGATTTTTCGGGAGATTTACAAACTTCGGTGCATCAATACAGTCCTTAAACATCACGCTGTACTTTTGATAATCCGTTGATATGAACATTGCCCCGAAATTCTTTGCCGTATTTTCGGTATATCCCGTTGTTGTAACAAAAAGCTGATTGTTTGAGATTTTCTGCGTTGTACCTGTAACTTCAAAGTCCTTGCGATCTTCATACTCGCTTACCGCACCTGTCATAAGAACCGAACCGACGGTAAGCACACCGCACATTGCGATTGCAGTTAATTTTTTGATTATATTTTTCATTGTTTTTCCTCTTTCTATCAGTATGGGCGCTCATTGGACGCCCGATTTGATTGAATTTTATGTTTTCGCAAAATCAGTTGATGTTATGGAAGTTGTGTGTAATTGGCGACATATATATAATCTGTCTTATCAAAAAGATTGTACCATTACTTCGTCAGTTTGCTTTTACATGAAATTTTTATTTAACTCAACCCTACAATATACTTCTGAATCAAGGTTGCGTCAACTACACTGATTTCACCGTCATCGTTTACATCGCTGTTAAAAAGCTGAAGCTTGTCAAAGTCCTCAATACCTGCAACATATTTTTGAACAAGAGTTGCATCAGTAACAGAAATGTATCCGTTTAAATCCGTATCACCGCAAGTTAAACCGACCAGAGTATCTCCGATTATTCCGTAATCGCAATGAGCTCCGTCTTTAAGTCTGCAATAGCGGTATGACATTACTTTTGTATCTACACCAAGCTGTCTTAAAACATATATTTCAGCATGGCCGTCCTTATCGGGAGCAAAGGATGTTACCGCACCTCCGCTTGTCGCATATGCGCCGGATTCCGCATAGCAATTAACACCGATGCTGTCAGTTCCGAAATCCTCGTATGTAAAATCAAAATCCTTGTAAGAACCGTCGCTGAGCTCAGCAGTCATTGTTCCGTTTTCATTGAACAGACGGGAAAAATCGGAAAGCTTAATTTTCACCTTGACATATTCACCGCCTGTTTTGTCAAACTGATAGAATGTCTGAACATTACCGAAATAACTGTGTCCCTGCGTCATCATATATTTTACGAATTTTTCGCCCTTTGGAAGATTTACAAATTTCGGTGCATTGATACAATCCTTAAACCATATATCGTAATCCTTTTCTTCAGTTGTTTGGAACTTTGCACCGAAATTTTTATCGGTATTTTCAGTGTATCCCGTTGTTGTCACAAAAAGCTGATTGTTTGAGATTTTCTGCGTTGTACCTGTAACTTCAAAGTCCTTGTGATTTTCATCCTCGCTTACCGCACCTGTCATAAGAACCGAACCGATGGTAAGCACACCGCACATTGCGATTGCAGTTATTTTTTTAATCATATTTTTCATTTTTTATCCTCCGTTTTTATTGTTTATCTGTCCGAACCGACAACATATTTCTGCAAAACAGTTGCATCTTCACCGTGATGCAGTCTGCTGTAAATTATGACGCACGCTCACATATTACATAGTAACGGTCAAAACCGCCGTTGCCGTCACTTATGCAGGTAAACATCGTGAGCAAATCTCTGTCCTTCTGCAAATAGCAGTCGCCTGATTCGCTCGGCTTATTGACTTTGGTTTCAACGACCTTGTAATTGAGTGTATCCCAATAATTTGTGATTGAAACCCTGTCACCGATTTTGAGGTTGCGGAGGTTGTCAAAGAATATTCGACCGATGTATCCCGTGTGACCTGCAAGGACTGCGTTTGTATTCTTACCGCCAATCGGCAATGAGGTTGCACTCATATGTGCCGCACCGTAGCTCATATTTGAGCTGTTCGCACCGAGGTAAATCGGCAGACGCATATTTATTGTTTCGGCGGTAACATAGCCGTAAATGCCGTCCGTTATGCCGTAATCTTCAAGATTGACGGCAGCCTGTGAATAGGTATCGTTGCGGAGCATTTCATACTGGTTTGTTTCAAGTTTTTTGTTGTAGGCAACGCTGTCATTGAAAAGTCTGTCGAGATCAGCCTTGAAAACGACGGGCTGTTTGGAGGTACGCTTGCCGTCCCTATCAATTTTGTAGCCCTCTTCGTCAACCTTGCCGTCCTTGACCGCCTGTTCAAAAGAGCCGTCCTCAGCTTCTTCAACACGGGTATCAAAGCCGTCAGCCTCACCGTTTGAAATCTGTGTTCCGATAAAATTTGATATAGTGGGGAATGCGACAAGACCTATTCCGACAACGAGCATTGCTATTGCCACACCCGTAAGTATTTTTTTAATCATCGGAATCACCGCCCAAATCATTCTGATTTTCGTCAGCCGAGTCATCTCTCAGCCGTTTTGCATCGTTTGACTTCTTCTTTTTACGCTTGAGCAGAAATACAACCACAAACACAACAAGTGCAACAAAGCCGACAATTATGCCGATTGCGACTGCATAAGGGATTTTGTAACCGAGAAAGAATATGTAACCGTTGTCAAACTTTGCAAGTGACACACCTGTTTCAACATATTTAGTATCATCGTATGCAACATGCTTGCCACGCACAAGAAGTCTGTGAGTATTAACGCCGTATGGGGTACAGGTGAGGAGCGTTACAAGGTCTTCGCCGTCAACAATCCGCAAGGAATTGATTTCCGAGGGAAGAACAACTTCGATTTGATCAACCTCATATTTCAGCGTTCTGTCGAGAATATGAACATAAAATTCATCGCCTACTTTCATATCAGTGAGATAATCAAAGAAAGTTTCTCCCGGAAAACCCGAATGGGCAGAAATTACGGAATGTGTGCTTGCACCGCCGACAGGCAGGGAAGTGTTTTGAAGATGCCCTGCACCTTTAGAAAGAATCTCTTCGCTTGTGCCATGATAAATCGGCAGATAAACATTGATTTTCGGCACATCAATATAGCCGATAAGACCGTTATCATCAACATTGAGAGTTTTCTCATAATTTGCACCGATTTTCTGAAAAGCCTTTTCGTCGAACGGGTCGGTAATTATCATATTATTTGAAAGGCTGTTATTGTACTTTGTCGCCTCTTCAAACATTTTTTGAGTTTTCTCACTCGGCATCTGAGCAACCCTGTCGGTGTACTCCTTAACCATGCTTCGACTGACATAGTTATTAATTGCGGAGCTGACAAGCGGATAGCTCATTATGCCGATTCCTGCAACGAATATTAAAACTATTAGTAAAATTGACAGCTTTCGTTTCATAAAATTTTCCTTTTCTGCGTGTTTTTGTTCCGTTGTTATTATACTACATTTTGCCGTGCAGGGCAATACACGGCGAGCCGCCGTATGGACAGATATTATCCGCATATACGGCTCTTGTGTAAATAGAATGGGGATGCGTTGCCGCATCCCCTGAAAATTACATATATCATATCACAGATTTTAAGATAAAGATATTCGATTAATTATTTAGCTGCTTTCTTTCTCTTAAGAACAAAGAGAAGAACGCCTGCACAAGCGATAAGTGCTGCACCGCCAACATAGAACATCATTGTACCCATACCACCTGTCTGAGGAACAGTTACAGGGTAATCCTTAACTACTGTAGCACCGTTTTCAACTGTACCAACTGCTGTGTATGCCTTTGCAACAGCTTTTACTGTAAATACTGTAGCGTTGAGGTTGTAGTTAGCAGGAGCCTTTGTTTCCTTTACATAATATGTAACATCCGGTGTAAAGTAGAACTCGTGTGTGCCATAGTAGAACTTATCGTTGCCGTTAGTTGTTGTTGTTGCCTTAACAGTTACGCCATCAACTGTAATTGCCTCGGTGCATGCTGAATCCTTATAAAGTGTGAATTCAGCGCCTGCAAGCTTTGTTGATGTTGCGTTACCGTCAACCTTTGTTACATCAAGACCTGCAGTTGCAACATTTACAGTATTATTACCTGGCTTGTATGTGAAGTTGCCTTCATTACCATAGTAAAGACCGTCTGTGTTGGGGAGGTCTGTAGTAACTTTTTCAGCGATATCAGCATTTACCTTAGCAGAGAATGTTACCTTGACTGTATCATAACTGTAGAACTTGTCACCCTGAAGGAGTGCCTCTGATGCAACGACTGCGAATGTAGCTGTTGCATCATTGCCAGTGGCATCTTTATAAGCATAATTAGGTTCTACTGTGAAGTCGCCGTCCTCTGCAGGTGTTTCAACGCCGTCTTTGACAAAGTAAACCTTTACAGTACTGTCAATGAGTGAAAGAGCGTTGTCCATGTTATCAACAATTGCATATGTGGCAACCTTGTTAGTTGTTGAACCTGCTGTTGAAGCTGTAAGTGTGTACTCAGCGTTCTTCTGTGTACCAACTTTGTTGTCTGCAACTGTCTTTGTAACTGTGATACCAGATACATTAATCTTTGAAGCAAGGTTTACTGTTTCATAATCGTATTTCCAGTCTGTGCCATCGAAGTAAGGAAGTGAGATGAGTGAACCCTGTACAGACTTAACTGTACCAGGCTTCTTAGAGCAGTATACATAATAGATACCGTCTGCAAGGTCTGTAATCTCCTGTGTAGAAACATCTGCTGAACCGTCATATTTGAATGTAACAGTCTTATCAGCTGTACCTGTCCATGACATACCATCACAAATTGTGATGATGTCCTGGCTCTTGTCTGTATCTGTTGAGTTGAGAGCGTTCACAAGGTCAGTGTTGCTTGCATAAGCATCTTCAACTGTTACTGTACCTGTTGTAGTATCAACCGTTGCGAGCTTGAAGAATTTGTACTCATAGGTACCAACATAGTCGGCTTTATCACCTGTTGTACCGGCATTAGGGTTGCATGTTACTGTAAGTGTTGTAGCAGCGCTTGCTGAGAATGGGATCATGAGAGCAATCATCATTACTGCAAGAACAGCTGCAAAGATTTTCTTTGTAGTTTTCATTTTTCTTTCTCCTTTGTGTTTGATTTAATATATGTAATTATATTCTAACCGAATGGTTAAACTGAATTTGGGTGGCTGCATGTCGGACACCGGCTAACAACGGTGCCCGTAGCAGTCAAAGAGGTTTTTTATGAAAGAAACATATGATTAAAAAATCACCTGTTCTAACAAGTTAAATCATATTGGGTTACTTTCTGCGTCCTGCTCTGCGTTTTTTACGAACTTTTCCGTAATAGATTGCGTAACCCGTGAACATTGTCACCGCAAGACCTGCAACCGACAAACCGAGAACAACATAGCCGTTCATACCGTCACCGCTTGCCGAAGGCATTGTAATTGCACCGTCAACATAATTATATGTAACATCGTAATTACCCTCAACAGGAAGTGTGAAGTAGGAAAGTGTGTAGTTCGGGGTGTAACCCTCTGACGGTTTGTACTCAAACAGACAGTATGTTTGATATTTTGAAGTACCTGTTATATAATTGTCGGAACTTTCGTTCCATACAACTTTACCGTTTGTTTTTGTAAACTCGCCCTGACCGTCCTTGAAGATTGTCAGTTTGTCAAACACAGCCTGACCGTTGCTGTCTGTCGTTTTAGAAACCATATGAGTTTTCATTGTGGCATCTTTAATGATTGTATTGATATCATCTGCAGTAAAGATACCCTCACCGGATACCTTCATCACCGCAAATTCCGTATCACTTACATTACCGCCTGTCTGATTCTTCTTGTTTACTGTTGCGCTTCCGTGTGTGGTTTTATTTTCAAACTCGGCTTTATCAACAGAAGTAGAATTGTTGAAGTATTCTGCAAGCTCAGCATCGGTTTTGTCTTTAATAGCTGAGCTACTAACCTTAATATACTTAGGCGCTGTTACTTTACCGTTTTCAGAAAGTTCAATCTCGGCAAGCCAGGTGTTTGTATCCATTTTATAATCGGATGCATTTTCACCCTCGGCAAGAGCCTCGGTAATCTTAAATCTGTAAACACCCGCAGTGACTAATTTGAGGTTTTTGAATTCAACCTTACCGTTTTTGTCAGGTGTTTTCAAATTCGTGGAAATTGTTTTTGCGCTGTTTGTCTTGATAATATTGCCGTCGGCATCCTGTTTTGCTGTATCCATTGATTCAAGACCTGTCAATGTATAAACGAACTTGCTGCCGCTGTAAGCCTGACCGTCAAGAGTCTTATTTACCGAAATGGCAATGTTTGTAGGATTAACCTTATTGATAAATTTAAGCGCATTTCCTGCTTCGGCGAGAGTACCGACAAATGTACCGTTGAAGTCCTGATTGCCTACTTTATAAGGAACATAACCTATAACATTTTTCTCTGTAATCTTATAGGTTGCACCTACAGGAATATTGAGGAGCTTAATGCTTTCGCCCTTTTTGATTGTGAACGAACCGTCCAAGGGTGTACGGTAAGCTGTGTTTGAATAACCACTTGCGCCCTTCTCTTTGAGCTGATATTCAAGAGGATAGGTCTTGTAATCATAGGTTGAATCGTCGCCGTCAAAGTCGAGAGCAATTGCAAATGTAAACTGCTGATTTGTATCGTAATCGGTTTTACCGTCTTCACCAACAACATTCTTTGAAATTTCAAGAGGTGCTGTCACTATCTTGTTGGTATAGTCGAGCTGGAGCTGTGCATAAGCACTGTCATCCTTGTCATCTACAAGCTTGAATTCCGAGTTCGTAGTTGAACCGCTATCGATTGTTGAACCGACTCTGTTGTTAACGAGCTCCCAGTTTGTTGTGTATGTAAGCTTACTGCTGTTTGTTGACTCGTTAACCTTCATTTTATTGCCGGTCTTGAATGAGTTGTCAAAGTCAGCTATATAATTATCTTTAAGTGTGAAACCGCTGTTTGAAAGAGTTTCATTGCTTATGTTTTCGTCTGATTTTGTAAGCTTGTAGCCTTTACCGGAGGTATCGTTGCCGTTCTCTTTGATTGTATAATCAAAAGCTTCATTAGCTTTGAGGTCATCTGAAATTTCAGAAACAACATCGCCTGTATCAAGTGCCTTTGTAACCTTGAGGTCATTGTTGGCAGGTGTCATTGTGAAGTTTACTGAGAAGTTAGACTCAGCCTCACCACGCTCCATATAGAATACTACCATATGGTATGTCTTGTTAGGATCAAGCTGAACACCATTGTTGATTGTCTTTGTAACGGTGCCAAGGTTTGTAGGATGTGACGAACCGTCTGCAGAATACTGAGTGCCGTTACCGTTCCACATTTTACCGTAAAGATTTGAAAGTGTAAGGTCACCTGAAAGTTTATCGTTACTTACATTCTTCTGCTTACAGAAAATAGCACCTGTGTTGCTTCCAAACTGTGACTGCTTAAACTTGTAGAAACCGTCTGATACTTTATACGGTTGAACATACTTAGTTTCCGAACCCCATGTATAAACGCAGAAGCTAGCATAATCACCTATCTTAACCCAAAACTCACCATCCGGAACTGTAGCTTTTGTCGACGATGATGAAGGTGAGTAGTCGGCAAATACATCGTCAGCTGTTGCGGTCATTGAATTAAAGTCAATTGAACCGCTTGCCTCTTTATGGTCACCGCCGAGGTCGAGAGCAAGCTCTGCATCAGCACCTGTTGAATCCTCACCGATATAAACCCAAAGGTCATCGTCACCGCTGAAGTTAAAGGTTGCAGGTTCGTTGTCTGCAAGTAAACCGTTCTTCGGAACTCTGAAGTCTATATCAAGTCTGATACCGAAACCATAGTTATGGTTGTAACTTGTACCCTTGCCGGCTGAAGTATCAATAGTATTGAGTGTATCGTTCTTTTGTGCGTCACTGCCTTTACCCGTTGTGTTATTAAATGGGAAAATACCATAACCATTGGTGCCGCCGAAGCTACCCAGGTCATCGAGAATTCCATACTTCTTATCCGCACCGTAGTTAATTTTGGTAGGTGTGAGGTCGTTCCATGTGAAGTAGATGTTATCGGTTGCATCTTTTGAAGTGAATGCATAAGTAGTAACACCATCAGGGGCAGTAGTTGCACGGAACGGGAAAGATGACTTATAAACATTGGCAACTTTTGCATCATTAACTTTTGCATCATTATATTTAGCGGTTGAAAGTGCCTCAGCATCAAAGTAAGGAGCCTTGACACCATTTGCAACCTGAAGATTGCCCTTGCTGTCAAGCCTGTTGTACATAAGACCCTGTAAGGACTGGTTATAATTACCGTTGCCCCGTGCCATACCGTTGGAGTTGTTTACTGCATAGTAATAGTTATCACTATAATCGTTGATGTTTGTAAGTCCTTCTGCGTGGGTCTTAAATGTACTGTACCATTTATCACCCTTGAACATATTACCGAAGTAGAGAGGATACTTCCAGTCAGACTTACAGTTTGAAGCAATGTTGCTTATGTAGCTGTTGAAGTTATCAAACTGATACCAGTAATTTTCAATATCACCATCGTTTTTCTTACCCTGACACTGAAGATACCCTTTCTCCTGCTCCATATCAGACCAGTAGTCAAAGTATGTTGCGTCAACGCCTACGATGTTAGGATTATCTTTGAATGAATTTTCAACGACAGCACCATAGTTTACATTGTCTATTTCCGAGAATTTTGTCCAGCCTTCGCCTCTGGCTGTCTTAACATATGTAGCCGTGTTCTTGCTGTAGCCAAAATAATCATATCCCGAACCTGTCGGATATGATGTTGCAGAAGATGCACCGTTGAGGTTATGTTCGTTCGGATGGAATCTTAAAAGCGCACCCGCCGGAATTTCACCTTTGAACACCACAGAACCGCTTACCTTGGTGTCTATGGTGTCTTTTGTAAGCTCAACTGTTCCTTCATAGGCATCGTTGTAGTCAAAAGTTGCATAAATCTTTGAAAGCGACTTCCAGTCATCGTTTGAAACATAAACTGTTTTATATGTTGCCTTTGACTGTTTGTCGGGAGATTCAACAGAAAGGTATTTACTTTCTTTGAACGAGCCGTCAGTTGTAAGATAAAATTCTGTGTCGCCCGTAGCACCAGAAATGTCGATGGTCTTGATGAACGGGTTAGTCCACTGACTTTTTGAAGCATCATAAAGAGCATTATCGGCACTGTATGAGTCGTTAATACCGAGGTCGCTTGTTTGTGTTTCGCCCTTGTTGCTGAAGATTACATTTTTATGGGATGACTTAACATCTACATAGTAGTAATCGCTGTCTGAAGATGTCTTAGTCATTGCAGCACCCGGCCACTCTGCGTTGAAGTCAGTATCGTTTACCCAAGAATATGCATAAGCTTCATTATAGGTATTATTGCTGTTATAAAGATAGATACGGCGAAAATCTTTTGCAACAGTCGTTTTGGGAAGAGTAAAATTAACCCCGGAAGAAAGCTCAATTCTTGTTGCACCGGATGGTGCAGTGGCTTCAAAAACTCCCGACGAAGGATCTTTGCTTACAGTACCCGTACTGAGAACCGTGCCGTCATCCTTAGCAAAACGATATGTAACAGAAGAAAAATCTTTCCATTCCTTATTCTTGGTCAGGTTAATATAAATCTTCTGATCCAAAGATGTTGCCGCAAACACATTAAGCGACATACCCGACACGGCACATATCGAAAGCATGAGGGTAAGTGCAAGCACAAGAGAAAAGCTTTTCTTTGCGGTTATGCAAAGCTTTTTACCTAATTTCATAATTTTTTCTTCTCCTTCATTGCCGATTACTTTGTTTTGGCAGTCAAAGTACAATTAAACAGAACTGCATAGGACAGTCCAATATATCTGCCAACTAATTATGAAACGCAATTTTTTGAATTTGTTCTTCTTTTTTACTTGTATACAAGTATATAATATTTTATTGCATATTTGTAGAGGCAATACAGCCAAACTTTGGGTAATATTTTTGGCTATTTTGCATATCTGCAAGCACGATTTAATATTTTTGACCATAATGTGATTTTATTACTTATTTATCGCCATTTTTTGTGTTTAAGATAAATTATACCCATTGTACAACCTTAACAGGCAGTTAAAAAGTCAATTTCGGCACTAAATTTGTTGATTTTTAATTCTTTTTTCAAAAATATCAAAAATTTTATGCAGGTTTACTCCAAGCTGTGCGTGCGGAAATATGTATTATTTTGCGATTGCTGCTTTTAAAATGCCCCAAAACCAGCATTTTGCAGAATTTTTCAGATATATTTTTATAATCAGTTTCTATATCCGATAAAATTAATCACCGAATACCTTGAAAATTCGGCACAAATAAAGGGCAGAGTATTGCTCTCTGCCCCTCAAAATGTAATTCACTTAAACTGTAATTATACAAACCGCTTTATGCAAACATATTAAAGATCTCTGCCGCAGCACTTCTTGTACTTTTTACCGCTGCCGCACGGACAGGGATCGTTTCTGCCGATTTTCTTGCCCTTACGGATAGTCTTGTTGACAGAATCCGTACCGTCTGCAGAAGTTTCTGTAGGCTGAGCAACCTGCTCACGGTGAAGCGCCTGCTTTACAGCGTCTGACTGTTCAACAGTTCCTTCATCATCGGCTGCAGACTGTGCCGCTGCGGCAGCCCTCTGAGCTGCCCTCTTTGCCGCTGCAATTGCATCCTGTCTTTTCTGAATCTCATAAACACGCTTTGGCATAATGAGCATCATCTTGACAGTATCTTCACGAATGCTTTCAATCATCTCATCAAACATATCGAAGCCTTCAACTCTGTACTCAACAACAGGATCGTGCTGACCGTATGAACGAAGTCTGATACCGCTCTTGAGCTGATCCATATTGTCGATGTGATCCATCCAATGTGTATCAACATTCTTGAGAAGGTAAACACGCTCCATCTCACGGATTGTTTCCTCGGGAAGAAGCTCTTCGTTTTCCTTGTAGATTTCAAGAGCATCATCAACGAGCATCTTCTGAATCTCTTCGGGTTCCATATCTTCAAGATCCTCAAGACTGAAATCGTACTTAGAATCATCTCTGATAAGCCAGCCTGCATAGTAATCCTTAAGGCTCTGGAAGTTCCAATGTTCTGCCGGACCTTCGGGGAGATACTGCTTGATTGAAGTTGCGATTGTATCCTCAACCATTTTGAGGATTGTTTCGTGGAGATCCTCACCGTTAAGAACTTGATCACGCTGACCGTAGATGATTTCACGCTGTTTGTTCATAACATCGTCGTACTGGAGAACATCCTTACGAATGCCAAAGTTACGAAGCTCAACCTTTTCCTGTGAGCCTTCGATAATACTTGTGAGCATTTTATTCTCAATAGGCATATCTTCGGCAACATTCATACGCTCCATCATCATTTTCATTCTGTCACCGCCGAACAGACGCATAAGGTCATCCTCGGTTGAGAGGAAGAAACGGCTGACGCCCGGATCGCCCTGACGGCCTGCACGGCCACGGAGCTGGTTATCAATACGGCGTGACTCGTGTCTTTCCGTACCCATAATGTAAAGACCTCCGGCCTCTCTTACCTTTTCAGCCTCGCCCTTAATCTCTTCCTTATACTTGTCATTCAGTTCTCTGAATGTATTTCTTGCATTGATGATTTCTTCATCATCGGTTTCAGCATAACCTGTAGCTTCTTCAATAAGCTCCTCTGTAAAGCCCTGCTTACGCATTGCGGCTTTTGCCATATACTCTGCGTTACCGCCGAGGATGATATCGGTACCACGACCTGCCATGTTGGTTGCGATTGTTACCGCACCGAGTTTACCTGCCTGAGCAACAATTTCAGCCTCTTTTTCATGCTGTTTTGCATTGAGGACATTGTGCTTGATGCCTCTCTTTTTGAGCATTTTTGAAAGAAGCTCCGACTTCTCAATTGAAATTGTACCGACAAGGACAGGCTGTCCCTTTTCGTGAGCCTCAACAATTGCGTCAATAACAGCGTGGAACTTGCCGTTTTCTGTCTTATAAACCGAATCGGGGAGGTCTTTTCTTAAAACAGGCTTGTTTGTAGGAATTTCAACAACATCAAGCTTGTAGATTTCCTGGAATTCTTCCGACTCTGTCTGAGCAGTACCTGTCATACCCGAAAGCTTTTTGTAAAGACGGAAGTAGTTCTGGAATGTGATTGTAGCAAGAGTCTTGCTTTCGCTCTGAACCTTTACGCCCTCTTTAGCCTCAATAGCCTGATGAAGACCTTCGTTAAAACGACGGCCGTACATAAGACGACCTGTAAATTCGTCAACGATGATAACTTCGCCGTCCTTGACAACATAGTCAACATCAAGCTTCATAACGCCGTTGGCCTTGATAGCCTGATTTACATGGTGCTGAATTGTAAGGTTATCGGGATCGGTAAGGTTTTCAATACCGAAAAATTCTTCGGCTTTCTTAACACCGCTCTGTGTGAGGGTTGCTGTTTTCTGCTTTTCATCAACAACATAATCAATGTCGTTTTCCTTGTAATATTCCTCCATATCCTCTTTTGCGTCAAGTTCTGCAAAACGCTGAACTTTAAGAGTTTTTGCAAAAGCGTCAGCCTTTGCGTAAAGGTCTGTTGACTTGTCGCCCTTACCCGAAATAATAAGAGGAGTTCTCGCCTCATCGATAAGGATTGAGTCAACCTCATCGACAATCGCAAATGCGTGTGGGCGCTGAACCTTGTTTTCCTTGTAAACTACCATGTTGTCACGGAGGTAGTCAAAACCGAGTTCGTTGTTTGTTCCGTATGTAATGTCTGCAGCATAAGCCTTTTTTCTGCCCTCGTTATCGAGATCGTGGCAGATAAGACCGACCGAAAGACCGAGGTATCTGTAAAGCTTGCCCATCCACTCTGAGTCACGGCGGGCAAGGTAATCGTTGACTGTTACAATGTGAACACCTTCGCCTGTAAGAGCGTTGAGGTATGCAGGGAGGGTAGCAACCAAGGTTTTACCTTCACCGGTTTTCATCTCGGCGATTCTGCCCTGGTGAAGAACAATACCGCCGATAATCTGAACGGGGAAGTGCTTCATACCAAGCACTCTCCAGCCTGCCTCACGACAGGTTGCAAATGCTTCGGGGAGAATATCGTCTGTTGTTTCGCCGTTGGCAAGTCTTTCTTTAAGAATTGTTGTCTGGTTCTTGAGTTCACTTTCGCTCATAGCCGCATATTTATCTTCGAGTGCAAGCACCTTGTCACAGATTGGTTGCACACGCTTAACTTCACGCTTGCTGTAGTTGCCGAACATAGCCTTTAAAAAATTCATCAGGGTTCTTCCTTTCAATGTACCGAAAAAATCGGTCAAACTGTATTTTCAATAATATAATTTTAATTTACTGCACCGCAGACGCTCCAAGGCTTTTTGCAGCCTGAATCATTGCGGCCTCAACCACGGGACCGGCATATTGGAAACCGAAACCCGAATCCTGTACAACACAGGCAAAGGCGAGAGGGCAGTCCTCATCTTTTGAGTAGCCGACCATCCAGCCGTTAGGGTTCTTATCATCGCCGACTTCACCCGTACCTGTTTTGGCACAGACTGTAAGTCCGCCAAAAAGGTTGTCACCGTAGTAATCCGAAACGGTATATCTCATAACATCATCAAGCTTTGTCGCCGTATCGGATGAAAAAAGCTCCTGTCCGCTGCTCTTGTAGTTTATGCCGAGTGCGGAGAGTATGGACTCATCTTTGATAAGGGTAGGGTTTGTAGCCTTACCGCCGTTTGCGATTGCACCGCAGATAATTGCCATCTGCATCGGGTTTACCTTGTCATTATACTGACCTACGCCCGACCAGCCAAGCTGATTTTCATTGGCATCGCTGACATCATATGAACCTTTTGCGGTTTTAATTCCGTCAACATCAAAGGAGCTGTTAATGCCGATTTTCTCGGCAGTTTTTGTCATTGTGTCACTTCCGAGTTCAACGGCAAGCTTTGCAAAAACAATATTGCAGGAATGTGCCATTGCCTCTTTATATGTCAGCGTTCCGTGAGTTTCCGTACAGGTAACTTCACTTCCGCCTATGTTCTCACTTCCGTTACAAACCCAAGTGCGGTCATAAAGGTCGGGAATATTCTCGATTGCCGCCGCAGATGTAACGATTTTGAAGATTGAACCCGGAGTAAAGGTTGACGAAAGCACATTATCAAGGTAAACGCCCTCGTATTCGCTTTCGTTGTCCTCGGTAATTTCGGGAGGAGCCTGCGGATCGTAAGCCATGGTGCTTATGGAACAGATAACCTCGCCTGTTTTGTAGTTATATATTACACATGCACCTTTTTTGTTATAAGCTGCAAGAACATCATAAGCAGCCGCACAGGTTGCGGAATCGACCGTCAGCTTTATATCGTGAGAGGCACGCAATGATTCCGGCATATTAAGTCCGAAAACAAGGTTATAGCCTATCAGCTGAGAACGATACATACTTTGAACAGCCGTTGAAATGTTAAGGCTGTCATCACCGACAACATGAAGCAGAGATTTTCTTACGCTCTCGCTTTCGTTATAAACTCTTTTACCGTCAACCGTCTGTGCAAGAGCCGTGCCGTTGCGGTCATAAATCGCTCCTGCCTGTGCAAGGCCGCCGTCACCTGCTATATGCGCATTATATGCCTGATCAACCCAGTCGTCTGCCCCTGTTACAAGCTCAAAGGCAAGATAGCCGAGTCCGCCGATAAACGCAAGCGCAACTATATATATGAGTGTACTTCTGCGAAGTATTTTTTTCAAACCTTACACCACCCTGTGTATCAAGTGAACAATCGAAAAATTAAAGAAAATGCGGCTTTGCTTGCAAAGCACTATGAATACGGTCGGGAGATAGAGCATTTTATTTTGCTGTTTTTCCTCTCGACAACAATTTTCCATTTTCAATTTTTCATTTTCAATTTACCAAACTTATCTTTTTACCGAATAAGTTCTCTCGTCTGCGGCTTTGATGAATGCAACAAGTCCCCAACAAGACATAATACTTGAACCGCCGGCAGACACAAACGGAAATGTTACGCCTGTGAGCGGAAGAACATCGGTTGCACCGAAAACATTGAGAGAAAGCTGAACGACAAAAAGTCCTGCCGCACAGCACGCTGAAATTGAATAAAAGGTACTTCTGCTTCGGGTTGTAATTGCCCTTGCATAAATAAACATTGCACCTACTGCCACGGCAAGTGTGAACGCAACGATAACTCCCATTTCTTCCGAAACAAGTCCGAAAACAAGGTCACTTTCGGATGCGGCAACCTGCTTTAAAAAACCGTTGCCGATACCTACGCCGAAAAGTCCGCCGCTTGCCATATATGTGAGAACTCTTGCCTGCTGATAACCAAGGTTGTCCTGAGTATGTTCCCACACATGACGCCAGCCCGAAAAACGGTCGGCAACATACGGTTTAAACTTGAGGACAAAGGTTACGCCGAAAATTGCGGCGGCAACAGCAAGAATAATCGTCTTGAAATCACCCGAGCGCATAAACGCTGTGAGCAAAAATGTTACAAAGAAGATGAGCGCAGTACCGAAGTCACCCATAAGAGCCAAAAGGCCGACGCATACTGCCGAGAAGATAATGTACTCAAGCAGGTTCTTCTTTGTCATCAACACATCAAGCGAACTTGCGCCGATAAAGATGAAAATAATCTTTGCAAGCTCTGACGGCTGAAATGAAAACGAGCCGATATAAATCCAGTTGGCAGCGCCGTTTGTAATCTTACCGAATACAATTGTTACACCCAAAAGACCGACCGCACAAATCATTGCCGGAAGTCTGAGTTTATTTACCTTGTCGGGATCTTCAATCAGCTTGATAATTATGCAGAAGAAAATCATACCTATTGCGGCGGCAACAAGCTGAACATAAGCCGAGCGTTCCGACTGTCTGATAAGCATCATTACGCCTATGCCCGTCAAAAACAGGGCAAGCGATTCAAGCTCGAAATTTACTCTGCGGATTACAAAATAGGAGATAAAGAAGAATCCCCATTCAACAGCCGCAAGAGCGCCGAACAGCACGAGCGGAGCCATTGTATTTGTGCCGTCATTCCAGAACATTGCCTGAACGCACATAAAGAAGTGAAAAAATGTAATAAGAAGCATGAGCTTCCACGATTTCATTGCAGGCTTATCGCTGACCTTTGAGAAAAACCAGCTCGACTGCAACGGCTGTTGGAACTCCTCGCCTCTTTTTACTATAAGGCTTGTACCGCCTATTGTTATTGTATCGTCAATAAGCACCTTTGCTCTGCCTCTTGTTCTTTTGCCGTTGAGCATTGTGCCGCTCTTTGAGTCGGTATCGCTTACATACCAACCGTCTTTACGGCGAAGGAGTACGCAATGATTTCTTGAAACCGTCGGGTCATCAACGGTTACATCACTGCTTTTACTTCTGCCGATTGAATTTTCCCAGAAAAGCACGGGGAGCATCTCGCCCGTTGCAGGGTTCAAAAGTGAAATCAAAGGAGTTTCGGGACGGCGGCGACGGCGCATTGCGGCAAAGCACTGGTACACAATTATTATTGCATAAACAGGCATAAGAAAACGCAGTGCAACAACACCCATATCGAAAATTATCGAAAGATCCGGCACTTTTTTCAACTCCTTCACAAATCATCTGTCCTAAAAATAAGCATACTTAAAGTTATACAGTTTAAATAATAATCCAATTTCCTCCAAAAGTCAATATTTTCATTCGTGAAGATAGTTTTTTAAGTCAAATACTTTAATGCCCGAGCGTTATTTTCTATATTAAGGTAACTTTGTAGCCGGGTGCCTCGGCAGTCAATTCGTGAAGATAGTTTGTACAATAGAAAACTAAAAATGCCCGAGCGTAAAATTGTTATTGTCTGTACCAACCTGTAGGGGCGTTCATCGGACGCCCGCAGGTAACGGCAGAATTTTCATAACAGATTAAATTTTATAAATGCCGCAAAACAATTGTTATATTGTAGGGGCAAACCGTGTGCAATGCACACGGTTTGCACGCAATGCGTGCAAATTCGATACACAACATTTATCACATCAAAACATATGTGACTAAACAAAATGTTTCATCAAGGCGGGCGTCCAATGAACGCCCCTACAACACAAATTGCAAAAACAATTACAAATATTTGCTCGGGCAAAATATGTTTTAAAATATACAAACTGTCTGCACAAACAGGGAACGGCGGCTCGCCGTAAACAAAAGACCTCACGAAATTCGTGAGGCCTTTTATCATGATATATCTATGAGGATTAATGAAGACTTTTCATTTTATCGGCTTTATCACGGCATATATGCGACCATTTGCAGTCGCCGCACACCTGTGAAAGCCTGTCTTTTAAAATTATATTTTCCCTTGCAATTCTCGAAAGCTCTTTCCAATCGGCAGTATCGCCGATTTTCATTCCGAGTAAATCAAGACATCTTTTGTCATAGCATGACGCCTTGCCCGTAACATCGCAGCTGCCGTTGTCACGGTTCGGACACGATGAACAAATTTCGTCACAACCGCCCGTAAGTGTAAGGTTTGCGTTGTTATTTTCAAGAACCGACACTATTTTTGCCATTCCGCAGACAAATTCATCGCTGTAACCCTTGCCTTCAAAAAACTGCACACAAAGGCTGTGATGCGGTCTGAACTTAAAGCTTAACGATTTTGTCAAGACGATTCACCAAAACTGTTGCAACAACAATCTTTGCAGCATCTGCAAGAAGGAACGGAACAACGCAGGTAAGAAGTGCGGCAACAAAGTCTGTGTGCATTGCAATCATAAACCAAATTGTGCCGAAAAGATAGCATACTGCAAGGCCTGCAACCATTGAAACCGCAAGCACCCAAAGCTTTCTGCCGAGAAAATCAGTCATAAGTCCAACAATAAGTGCCGTAAAGAGGAAACCGATGATATAACCGCCTGTCGGACCGCCGAGAACACCGATTCCGCCTGAGAATCCTGCAAACACGGGAACACCGATTGCACCGAGGAGAACATAAACCGCAACGCTGATGAGTCCTCTTTTCCAACCGAGCATAGCCGCAGCCATAAAGATGCCGAGAGTCTGAAGTGTGAACGGAACTGTCATCGGAATCTGAATCTGTGCGCACACCGTGATGATTGCAACGAACATCGCCATATACACAAGGCTTAATACATTACTTTTTGATTTACTGTTTGTTTTTGCTTCTGTCATAAAATTACCTCTCCTTTGCAAAACCGCTTCTTTTGTTTTGCAGATTGTCAACCAAATTGTTTTATCGGTTGACAATTATTATAGTACCGATTGTCACATTTGTCAACCCGATTTATGTTTTAAAGTGACAATTACAATCCGTTTTAATGTAACAATTGACTTTACAACCGTCTTATAATACAACTGAGTTAACCAAACAGAACATAAAAAACAGGGACAGCGTTTTGCTGTCCCTGAAATTTTTGTAAAGATTAAGTTTGCGTGCTTACAATTAAGCCTTGTTAACCGAACCGAAGAGTTCCATCTTTTCCTTAACAGTAGCCTTGATAGCCTCTGCACCGGGAGCGAGGAGCTTTCTTGGATCGAAGCCCTTGCCTTCGAGATCCTTGCCCTCTTCAATGTACTTTCTTGTAGCTGCTGCAAATGCGAGCTGGCACTCTGTGTTAACATTGATCTTTGAAACGCCGAGTGAGATAGCCTTCTTGATCATGTCGGCAGGGATACCTGTACCGCCGTGGAGAACGAGCGGCATCTCGCCTGTAAGCTGCTGGATAGCGTCAAGAGTTTCAAAGCTGAGGCCCTTCCAGTTTGCAGGATACTTACCGTGAATGTTACCGATACCTGCTGCGAGCATTGTTACGCCGAGGTCTGCAACCATTTTGCATTCCTTAGGATCTGCGCATTCGCCCATGCCGATTACACCGTCTTCCTCGCCGCCGATTGCACCAACCTCAGCCTCAAGTGAAAGACCAAGCTTGTTACAAGTTGCAACGAGTTCCTTTGTTTTTTCAATGTTTTCCTCGATCGGATAGTGTGAACCGTCGAACATGATTGAGCTGAAACCGGCTTCGATGCACTTCTTAGCGCCTTCATATGAACCGTGGTCAAGGTGGAGAGCAACAGGAACTGTGATGTTGAGTTCCTCGAGCATACCGTTTACCATACCAACGACTGTTTTGTAGCCGCACATATATTTACCGGCACCCTCAGATACACCGAGGATAACAGGTGAGTTGAGTTCCTGTGCTGTTAAAAGAATTGATTTTGTCCATTCAAGGTTGTTGATGTTGAACTGACCTACTGCATAGTGGCCTGCCTTTGCTTTTGTAAGCATTTCTTTAGCGTTTACTAATGGCATTTTAATCTTCCTTTTTTAAAAAATTTCAGCAGACAAGCGTCCCCACCTGCCGATTTAAGTTTATTATACAATATATTTTTGAAAATATAAAGACCTAAAAAGAAGATTTAGTGAAAATTTTAACAATTAGTCGAAAAATTCTTCATTTTGTCCTGTTTTAGTCAATTATCACTAAACTTTCAAAATAAACTCACACTTCCGTAACACAACAAGGTTGATTTTGATTTTGTGAAAAGGTATAATATAAATGTAAATTACAATACTTGATTTTGGTCAAGCGTTGTATGATAATATTTTTTGTAAACTATCCCGTAGGGGTAGTCTTGCGACCGCAAGTAATGACAGATATTTTATTGCAAAAAATTTTGTTTCATTACTTAAGGACAAACGCAGTTTGTACCCCACGGTAACAAATAAATGTAGGAGTAACTTTTATGGACAATTTTGACAACAACAATATGGGTGGGTTTGAACCGCAAAAGCCGTTCACCGAAAAGCCCGTACAAAACAATAATATGAACACGGAACAGACAAGTCCCGTTTCCGAACCCGAAACACATACGGAACAGGTTCAAAATGTTCCGCCTCAAAGCAGCACACAGTACAATAGTAATGCTTTCGGCAACAACACACCGAATATGTCCGGCAATGCAAATCAGAACGAAAATGTTCCGCCGCAGAATCAAAATCCGAATCCGAACACCTACGCTCAGCCGTGGCAGTACGGTTACGGTCAGTATCCCTACAGCGGACAGAATCCGCAGTATAATCAGAACAGTCAGCAGCACGGCCAGTATCAGAACAACACAGGGTACAATCAGAATGTACCTCCGTATCAGCAGAATATGTACGGACAGCCTCCCTACGGCAACAACGGTACATACAATCAGCAATACAATCCGCAGATGTTCGCACAGTACCCCCAAAAGAAAACAAAGGGCGGAATAATTGCGTTGATTATCGTTCTCTGTTCACTTCTTACAATCGGTTTTATCGGCATGATGGTGTACGGATTTTCGGCTGACATAAAAGAAGATTTGAACAACGACCGAAGTGATTCGGGCAATTCGTTCAGACTTCCAAATGAAGACAGCACAACACCGTTTGGAACCCTTCCTAACACATCTTCGCAGGGTAAAACTCACGATGAGTCTGACTACAGTGACAAGGTGAACAAGGATTACTCGGGTATGAAGCTTGAAAGCAATCCGAAAGACGCAAAAACAAACAACAGCTACACAGCCGCAAAAGCGTCAGAAAAGGTTTCCGACTCGGTAGTCGGCATTCTCTGTTACTCGGACGATGTACCCGATCAGGCTGACACAACAACCGCCTCCTCACAGGGAAGCGGAATTATCTTCTCACAGGACGGCTATGTTATCACAAACGCTCATGTAATCGGCAACAGCAAAACAGCCTATGCGATCAGAGTTGTAACATCTGACGGCAAGGAATACAAGGCAGGTGTTGTGGGCTACGATTCAAGAACCGATATTGCGGTTCTCAAAATGGACGATGCAAAGGGACTTACTCCTGCAACATTCGGCGATTCGTCACAGCTTGAGGTTGGTCAGGATATTATCGTAGTCGGCAACCCCGGCGGTCTTGACTATCAGAACACAACAACCAAGGGCGTTATTTCGGCGCTTGACAGAAAACTTTCAACATCAAGCCTCACAAAGTACATTCAAACAGATGCCGCAATCAATCCGGGCAACTCGGGCGGTCCGCTTGTAAACTACTACGGTCAGGTTGTCGGAATCACAACTTCAAAGATTGTTTCCGAAACTTACGAAGGTATGGGCTTTGCAATTCCGTCACAGACAGTAAAAAACATTGTTGACACACTTGTAAAGAACGGCTATGTTGAAGGCAGAGTAAAAATAGGCATTTCGGGCATTGCAGTAACCTCCGATCAGGCATCAAATTACAACATTCCGCAGGGCATTTATGTTCAGAGTATCGTATCGGGCGGTCCGTGTGACGGCACAAGCCTTAAAGAAGGCGATATCATCACAGAGGTTGACGGCGAAACAATTACAAGCTTTGCAGATGTTTATGCGATTCTTGAAACCCACAAGCCGGGGGACAAAATCAAGGTTAAATATTACAGCTCATCATCGGGCGACGGTGAGGTTGAAATCACACTTCAGGAAGATAAGTAATTTTAATATAAGAATATCACCAAAAGCAAGAGGGCAGTCACGGCAATGTGACTGCCCTCTTGCTAATTGAAAATTAAAAGTAAAAAATTGCAGGGGTGAACCGTGTTCGCCCGTTCGTGTGCGATGCACACGATTGAACGCATAGCGTTCAAATATCATATGCAACTCATTTATATAATTTAATTTTGCATATACATTGCGTCATTATTTTTTAACGGGGATAAAATTCCGCAAAAATCCTGCACTTCTTCCTTTCAGGTAAAACCAACCTATGGTGTCAAAAACTACCGCTCCTACAAAATTAACAAGCAAATCTTTCATTGTATCGATCAGACCGATGTCAAGGTAACCGTTAATACCGAGATTTTCACCGTTCACAACGGTTGATGTTATATCTCTGATGTGCATTATCACATTCGGCTTGCCCGAAATCAAACCCGAATGTATTGCCGTGATTACGGTGTCCTTTTGCATATCCTTTTCAAAAAGCATATCCGCACCAAACTCAAAAAACTCCCACACAACACCGACTGTCATTGAAAAGCAGAACGAAAACAGGCACACAAACATGGGCGAGAGGCTCAATTTCACCCGCTCGCTTCTGTTCAAAATATCGGTCAGTCCAAAACCAACGCCTGCACAGATAAAGCCGTTCACAGTATGGAGCAATGAATCCCATATCGGAATCTTTTCGTAGAACGCACCGAGCTCACCCATAACATTTGCCGCAAACACGAACAGCACAACAATCGTTTCAAGCACACTCGGCAACGCTACCGACAGCTTTCGGTCGATGAACAACGGAAGCATCAACAGTCCGAGCGTTAACACGCAGGTCATGACATTCTCCCATTTTCCGTTTAAAATGCCGGCAGTCAAAAGTGACACAAGTATGAGCCTTATAATGATGTAAACGCCTGCCTTAACTCTGTGCTGTCGCATTTCACGCACATTCAGCCACCGTGCAAGCCTTTGAAAAAATCCTTTAAGTCGTTTTTTCATAATATCCCCCGATTTTTACACTTATTTTTTCCTTAAAAACGAGATAAACCCCTGTAAAATTGTATTAGCTTTTTCTGCCTGATATTACCGCAAAATAAAAAAGCCACCGCCATCTGCGATGGCTCATAAGCATTGATATTAAATTACTTTTTCTCTGACTTCTCTGACGATTCGGCTTTTTCGCCATTTTTTTCAGCCTCAAGCTTTTTCTTGAGTTCCTCTTTGCCGACAGCAAGCATCAGCTTGATACGGTTCTCCTGATTTACCTTCGGCGCACCCGGATCATAGTCGATGGTAACGATATTGGCATTCGGTCTGATTTCTTTAATCTTTCTGATTGCGCCCTTACCGTTGATATGATTCGGCAGACAACCGAAAGGCTGTGTGCATACGATATTCTCATAGCCTGTATCGGCAAGTTCAATCATCTCGGCTGTCAGCAACCAGCCCTCACCCATCTTACTGCCGTAGCCGATAACACCGTTTACCAGCTCCTTTGTGTGAGCATATCTGTGAGGCGGAACAAAGCCGTACTTTTCAGCGGCATCAACCATAAGTCCCTCAAGCTTTGTGAGGTAGTTAAGAAGCATCGAACAGAATTTGTATTTAACTCTGCTTCCTCCGAACATCTTGTAGTCCTCAATACGGTTATCAACCTTAAATGATGCAAAACCCATAAGACCGGGTACGCAAACCTCGCAATCCTGATCTGCAAGAAAGTCCTCAAGACCGTTGTTAGCCATTTTGGAGTATTTTACATAGATTTCGCCGACAATACCGACTTTAACCTTCGGCACTTTGTTAAGCTCAATTTTTGTGAATGACTTTGTAATTTTATCAAGGGTTTCGTCAATTTCTTCAAGAGTGTAGCCCTTGTCCTTTATGAGCATATCGGAAATCTTATCCGTCCACTCATCAACAAGCGCCATACTTTCGCCCTTGTTCACCTCATAGGGCTTTGTCTGGTTTGAAAGCAGCATTAACTGGTCGCCGTACACAAGACCGCCGACAAATCTGCGAATAAGCGGGAGTGTGAGCGAAAAACCGCTGTTGTGCTCCATACCGAATGAAAGCGAAATTACGGGAACGAACTCAAAGCCTGCCTTTTTGAGAGCCTTTCTCAAAAGGAAAATGTAGTTTGACGCACGACATCCGCCGCCTGTCTGAGTAATCATCAGGGCAACCTTGTGAACATCATACTTTCCGCTTTGCAGAGCATTGATGAACTGACCTATAACCAGCAAAGCCGGATAACAGGTATCGTTGTGAACATATTTAAGACCTGTCTGCGCAATCTCCGGACCCGTTGTGTCGAGCAAATCAGACTTATAGCCGTAGTAGTTGAACACCTTTTCAAGTATTTTAAAATGAATAGGCGCCATATTGGGCATAAGAATTGTGTATTCCTTTTTCATCTGCTTTGTAAACAGCAAACGACCTGTTTTTTTGTCATACTTCAACTCTGCCATAACAGAATTTCCTTTCATCAATCGTTTTCAAGCGCAGCAAGCAAACTGCGGATTCGGATTTTAACTGCTCCGAGGTTTGTAATTTCATCTATCTTAATCTGAGTGTAAATCTTATTTTTGCTTTCAAGAATTTCTCTTACCTCATCGGTTGTAATCGCATCAACACCGCAGCCGAAGGATACAAGCTGAACAAGCTCCATGTCCTTTCTTGTTGTAACATATTTTGCCGCCGCATAAAGTCTTGCGTGGTATGTCCACTGGTTGAGAACATGAGTCCGGAAATGTTCAACTCTCGGAGAAATAACATCTTCGCTGACGATTGCAACATCAAAGCCTGAGATAAGTCTGTCGATTCCGTGGTTAATTTCGGGATCAATATGATATGGTCTGCCTGCAAGAACAAAAATCTTTTTGCCCTCTTTTTCAGCCTTGGCAATAATCTCGTTGCCCTTGTTGATAACCTTTTTTCTGTAATTTTCCTGTTCCTGATATGCAAGCTTAGCCGCATTTCTTACCTCGTTAAGAGTGAGGTCGGGGAAGTGGAACGAAAGTCTTTCATAGGCTTTCTTAGGAAAATCGTTCGGGCGGTGAATACCGAAGTATTCCTTTATGAAGTGAACCTTGCGTATATCCTTCATATTGTTTTTGATAACCTCGGGGTAGTAAGCAACAACAGGACAGTTGTAATGGTTATCTCCGAGATGCTCGTCAAAATTATAGGAAAGACAGGGGTAGAAAATTGTTTCTGCACCCATATCAATAAGAGTCTGAATGTGACCGTGAACAAGCTTTGCAGGGAAGCAAACGGTATCGCTCGGAATTGTCTGCTGACCTCTCTGATAAAGCTTTCTTGTTGAATACGGTGAGTGGAACACCTCAAATTTAAGTTCTGTAAAGAATCTGTACCAGAACGGATAAAGCTCATACATATTGAGCGCCATAGGAATTCCAAGCTTACCTCTTATGCCTTCAACAGGCTTGTAGGAATCAATGAGATTCAGCTTATAGGCATACATATTCATATCGTTTGCAGGAGCCTTCTTTGTGATTGGTCTTTCACAACGGTTTCCCGCAATAAACTTTCTGCCCTTGCCGAATGAATTTATTGTAAGACGGCAGTTGTTGTTGCACATACCGCAGTTTGCAACCTTGATTTCGTGAACGAATTCATCAAGTCCCTTTTTGTCGGTAATTGTACTCTTGCCAATGCCCTTTGACTTTTTCTTTGCGTAAAGAGCCGCACCGTAAGCACCCATAAGTCCTGCAATGTTAGGACGGACAACTTCAACGCCCATTTCCTGTTCAAATGCACGCAAAACAGCGTTGTTAAGGAAAGTACCACCCTGAACTACAACACGCTTGCCGAGTTCGTCGGGGCTTGACGCACGAATAACCTTGTAAAGGGCATTCTTTACAACGCTGAGTGAAAGACCTGCCGAGATATCTTCAATTGTAGCGCCGTCTTTCTGAGCCTGCTTAACGCTTGAATTCATAAATACGGTACAGCGTGAGCCGAGGTCAACGGGACGCTTTGCAAAAAGTCCGAGCTTTGCAAAGTCGGCAATCTCATATCCGAGAGCGTTTGCAAAAGTCTGCAAAAAGCTTCCGCAACCCGATGAACAAGCCTCGTTAAGGAATATATTGTCAATTGCACCGTTATGTATCTTAAAGCATTTGATATCCTGTCCGCCGATATCGATGATAAATTCAACATCGGGCATAAAGTATTTTGCGGCGGTAAAGTGGGCGATTGTTTCAACAATGCCGTAATCAACCGCAAAAGCGTTCTTTACAATGTCCTCACCGTAACCTGTTACGGCAGAAGAAACAACATTTATTTCGGGATTTATTTCGTAAACCTCGTCAAGGAATTGCTTCATAATCTCAACGGGGTTTCCCTTTGATGGCAGATATTTTGAATAGAGCAGCTCACCGTCATCATTGAGAACAACACCCTTTACGGTTGTCGAGCCTGCGTCCATTCCTATATAAGCCTTGCCAGTGTAGCCCTTTAGCTCCTTCTGCTTAACATCAGCCTTTGCATGACGGTCGCAGAATTCCTTGTACTCCTCTTCATTTTTAAAGAGCGGCTGATTGAACGCAAAGTTACCGCTGCCACGGTAGTTCTTTACCTTTTCGATAACCTCGTCAAAATCAATAGTCTTTTCGGCACACAAAGCCGCACCGCAGGCAACATAATAAAGTGAATTTTCGGGACAGATGCCCTTTGTTCCGAGCGTGCGGTCAAAGCAGTTTCGCAGTTCGCTCATAAATGTAAGAGGTCCGCCGAGATATACAATCTGACCTTCAATTTCTCTGCCCTGTGCAAGACCTGCAACAGTCTGGCTTACAACCGCATTGAAAATACTCTCTGCGATGTCGCTCTTCCTCGCACCCTGATTAAGGAGCGGCTGGATATCGGTCTTTGCAAACACACCGCATCTTGATGCGATTGTGTATGTCTTTTCGTGCTGTTTTGCAAGCTCGTCCATATCCTCAAGCTTAACATTCAGAAGTGTTGCCATCTGGTCAATAAACGCACCCGTGCCGCCGGCGCAGGTACCGTTCATTCTTACCTCAAGTCCGTTTGTGAGGAACAATATCTTTGCATCCTCACCGCCGAGTTCAATTATAACATCTGTACCCGGAATAAAAGTATTGGCGGCAACTCTTGTTGCGTAAACCTCCTGAATAAAATCAACGCCGACAGACTCGGCGACACCCATTCCGGCAGAACCCGAAAGAGCCACCGAGGCATTTTCAACGCCGTCAATCCTTGTTCGTACAAGTGCAAGAATTTCTGCAATCTTTTCCGTAATTCGGGAATAATGCCTTTCATATGTGCTGTATATTAATTTGTTTTCGTCGTCAAGCACAACACATTTTATTGTTGTTGAGCCAATATCCAATCCTAATTTCAACTTGTGCCTCCGAAATCAATACATAGTAATCTCATTGTGCTGTCTCTTATACACATCTCCGAGC
>ENA-OYXB01000122-OYXB01000122.1-human-gut-metagenome-genome-assembly--contig:-NODE-122-length-27662-cov-6.128301_pt1 | contig 27662 bp, 25 predicted proteins | sample MGYA00244176_ERZ653409 | MGnify/ENA primary metagenome ERZ653409 (study PRJEB26926, sample SAMN06164912) | human gut metagenome | biome: ENVO:00009003; feature: ENVO:2100002; material: ENVO:00002003... | reverse complement strand
GAAGAGAGGCTGTGTGAGGAGGAATAGTCTGCACACATAGGCCAGGGGGAATGGAAAAGCCCGACGCCTTTATAAGGTGCAGCTGATATCTTCCCTCTTCGCAGCATTGGCAGATGGATTGGAGCATTTGGAAAACCTGCCCCCTTGTGAAAGGTGGCGGCAATCTTTTTGGCGCGCTGCTCCCACTGCCCTCTTGCCCGCAGCTTTGTACAAGGCTTTTCAATTGTTCCAACGAGAAACAGCAGTGGGCAACTTCTGATTTGGATGCAAGGTCGCCTGGATCGGGGGCGGCGTGCGATGGGGAGGATTTTTCGCACATCCAGGTGCGCAGCGGGAGAAAAGCAAAGGGGTGCCCCATCATGCAGCAAGAGCTGCCACCACGGCTTTGATCGCCGGGGGAGCACAGAAATTCCTCCACAGCAGGGAGTGCTCCGAAGATGGGAAAGGACCTAAATTGCTGTGCCTGAAAAAAACGTCTGGCCAGATTAAGTAGTTCGGGCTCTCGGGAGAGCAATCCGCAGGAGAAATCCGGCGACATCTGCAACAGGCACCGGCTGGTTAAAAGCAGGTTGGGCAGGAAGCTTGCACAGCCAAAGAGGGAGTCGGGGTGGTCATAGTACCCATACAGCTGATAGTTGTGACAGTGGAGAAGCGGCGGGACCATTCGGCACAGCTGGTTGAGGTTGTCGGTCTGTGCGCAGGGGCTGCTGTTTAGGCAGAAAAAGTGGCGGATCGGGGTCTCTTCACAGGGGATGGCAGTCAGGCAGTCCAACAGGAAGAGGTAGTCCGGCTGGACCAGCAGGTCGACAAATCCGTCGGGGGCGCACATTTCCTGCAACAAAATGGCGTGTACAGCGCGGTTGAGCTGGACGGCGCTGCAAAGGACCTGTACCTTTTGGTCGTGTAAAGGGGAAGAATTTGCGTGTGGACCTTCCAATCCGGTAGAGCCTTCGTCCAGATGAAAGCTCTCCAGCAGGCGGCGCACCGCCTGCCTGCGCCGCCAGTTTTCCTCCCCCATCTCCAAAATTCGAAAAGCTTCCACCAACTGCTGTGTCTGCATGTGGGTCAGCGAGAGGGCGTGGGCCAGACGGAGGACCTGTGCCCGATCTGAGGGTTTGCGCGTGCCAGTCAGCATCTTTTGCAGCCAGCTGCGCTCAATCCCGGAAAGGTTGGCAAGCTGGTAAATTTTCATCTGTCTTTGTTGGACAAAGGCAGAAAGCGTCTGAGAAAAAAGAGACATCCAGCGGCAACCTCCTTTTTTGTTTGGCATCTTTGGACGCAAAAAATGTTGTCACAAAATTCGTCACATCTTGCGGGGATGGTACAGCATAAATTATTATACTTGTAAAACAAAAGCCGGCGCAGGAGGTTACAGCTCCTCTTGCGGGCGATAAACCTATACGATATTTTGCAGAAAAAATGAGAAAATATTCCGACAGAGGGTGCCGGACGGCGCGAAGCCCTAAAAAAGCGGGTGAAAGGAAGCGATAGGATGGAAAGCGAAAAAGAGATGCTGGAAATTGATGTGCTGGCAATGGTGCGGGCCATTTGGAAAAGGGTGTGGTGGATACTGGGCGCCGCACTGGCCGGTGCAGCGGCGCTTTTTTTGTGTGCAAACTTTCTCATCACACCGCTGTATCATGCCAAGGCGATGCTGTATGTCAACAACAGCTCCATCTCGTTGGGAAACACTTCCTTTAGCATCTCGTCGGGGGAGCTTTCCGCAGCGCAGAGCCTGGTGGACACCTACATTGTCATTTTGAAGAGCCGACTCACCCTGAACGCCGTCATCGAGCACGCGCAGCTGGACTATACCTGTGAGGAGCTGGAGTCGATGATCTGCGCTTCAGCGGTGAATGGGACGGAGATTTTTGAAATTGTGGTCACAAGCGAAGACCCCGATGAGTCGGAGCGAATCGCAAACACCATCGCGCAGCTGCTTCCGCAGAAGATTTCCGACATTGTGGAGGGCAGTTCGGTGAAGATTGTGGACTACGCCGTAGTCCCGGCTTACCCCGTATCTCCCAGTGTCACCCGGTACACGGCAGTTGGCTTTTTGACCGGGGGAATGCTCTGTGCGTTGGTGGTGGCGCTGATGGAGATTTTCAGCTCGTCCATCCGTTCGGAGGACTATCTGCTGCAAAACTACGACCTGCCAGTGTTGGCAATCGTCCCGGTGCTCAACGCGCAGAGCAAAGGTGAGTACCGCTATCAGGGAGCAAAAAGGAGAACATAAAAGATGTTTTGGAGAAAAAAAGAGAGACACAGGGGCAGCTTCCCAGATATTCTCTGTGAACAGCAGAGCATGATGGGCCAGGGTCTGCACTTTGCGGCGGCGGAGGCGTACAAGCTTTTGCGGACCAATCTGATGTTTTCGTTTCCCGGAGAGGACCCAAACGCCAAGATCATCGGCGTGACAAGCTCGCTCAAGGGCGAGGGAAAGAGCCTGACGGCGATCAATCTTGGATATACCATCGCGCAGGCGGGCAAAACCGTCCTGATCGTCGAGTGCGATCTGCGCCTGCCCAGCATCGCAAGGCGGTTAAAATTGCAGCCGTCGCTGGGGTTGTCGGATTTGCTGGTGGGCCTTTGCCCGCTGGAGCAGATTCTGCGCCAGGACGTTTTGACGCAAAAACTGGATGTCATCCCCGCAGGGACCATCCCGCCCAACGCCGCGGAACTTTTGGAGTCGGAGCGCCTGCGACGTACCCTGGCGCATCTGGCCCAATACTACGATTATATTTTGCTCGATCTGCCGCCCGTCATGGTTGTTTCGGACGCACTGATTGTTTCCAAGCTGACCAGCGGGATGCTGGTGGTGGTCCGCGATCAGTACGCTGAGAAAACCGCCCTTGCCCAGACGATGCGCCAGCTAAAATTTGTCAACGCAAAGGTTTTGGGCTTTGTGTTGAATGCTGCCCAAAGCACAGTGGACAGCGACAGAAAGTACCGGCGCAAGTACGGATACAGCAGATATTCTTATGAGGAGAAGGCGGCGCAGAGAGACGAAAACGGCAGGCGTGGCAGGCGCAGCGCGCGATGATCGACCTGCACACCCACATTTTGCCCTGCATGGATGACGGCAGTGAAAGTGTACAGCAGTCGCTGCAAATGCTTTCGTCTGCGTTTGCGCAGGGGGTTTGCCACATCGCAGCAACGCCCCACTTTTATGCGCACCGGGAAAACCCGGAGCAATTTTTGCGCAGGCGGGAGCACGCTTACCGGCAGCTGATGCGGGCGATGCAGCGGGAAGAGGGGCCGTTCCCGGCCATCTACCGCGGTGCGGAGGTCCGGTACTATGAGGGCATCAGCCAAAGTGAGGGGATCGCGCGGCTGCAAATTGAGGGGATGCGCCTTTTTTTGCTCGAGATGCCGTTTGCTGCCTGGAGTGAGCGCACCTTTTGGGAGCTGAGAAACTTGCAGCAAAGGCTCGGTATCCCCATTGTGCTGGCTCATATTGAGCGGTACCTAAAGTTTCAAAGCACTGCCTGCCTTTGGAGAAGGCTGGAAGAGGCGGGGGTGCTTGTCCAATCCAATGCGCGCTTCTTTCTGGACAAAGGCAGCCGGCGCAGGGCGCTCAAGCTGTTTGAGGCCGGAAGGATTCACTTTCTGGCCTCGGACTGCCACGACTGTGCGGTGCGCCCGCCAAACCTTGGAGAGGCAGTATCGCTGCTTTCACACTATGCGGATTCTTTTGCCGGCCGGTGGGAAAGGCAGTTTGCCGAAGAGTTGATCCATACAGATAAAAAGGGAAAGGAAGAGACACGATGAAAAAAGTTGCATCTTTTGTGCTGGGAGCAGCCCTTTTGCTCTTTGCGGCGTTGTCTGCTACAGCCGCAGATTTCACCCCGAGCGTACAGGGCAAACAGGCGCCGGAAATTGTGGTGGTACAGCAGGATGGAAGGCAGATTGCGGGCCAGATCATCGACGCGCAGGGCAACCTTGTCGCGCAGGTAGAGGCGGGGGCAATTTTGGTGACGCCGGTGGCACAGGCAGATGAGGCGCTCAAACAGGCGTACGAACAGCTCAAAGCAACCCCGTTGGAACAGCTTATCCCGCAGCTGACCGCCTTTCTCAGCGATCTGCCGCAGGATATTTCGGTACAGCATCTGGTTGTGCGGGATCTGTTCGACGTGTCGGTCGATGCGCAGACCCGGCAGTTATTGGATGCCGGCAACAGCATCCGGCTTTCCTTTCAGCTGGGTGTGTCGCCGCAGGAGCTGGTGCTCTGCCTGCACAACCATTCCGACAGCCAGTGGGAGGTCATCGACCACCAAAAGGTGAAAAATAACGGCGACGGCACCGTGACGGTGGAGTTTGCCAGCCTGAGCCCGGTCGCCTTTGCTGTGCAAAAGGACGGTGCGCTCGAGGACGCGCCGCCGAATACAACACAGCCGCAGCAGGACGAGGAATTGGGGCAAACGACCGGCCGGCAGACCGTGCTGATTTTGGGCGTTGTAGCAGTTGCAGCCGCTGTAGCGGCCGCGATTGCGCTGACGGGAAGGAAAAGGTAGGCGACCATTAGATCAATTGATTTTGGAGGACAAGATGCCACACATGCGACTGAAAAGGGAGAACATAGCCAAGCTTTTGCTCTTGCTGGCCGCTTTGAGCGTGTGCCTAATGGGAATTGGCGCCATCTCCTTGTGGGAAAATAGGCAGCAGGAAGAGGCGATGTGGAGCCAATCGGAGAAGGACCAGGCGGCCCGCAGAAGGAGAGAGGGTTGGATACAAAAGGACGGGGTCTGGTATGCCCCCAAACAAAACCTACAGACGGTGTTGGTCATCGGGCTGGACGAGATGGGGGCGCTGGAGAGCTCGGGAAGCTACAACAACGGCGTGCAGGCCGATTTTTTGCTTTTGGCAGTCCTGGACAGCGAAGACAAAACGGCGACGCTGCTGCACTTAAACCGCGACACGATGGCACAGATCCCTGTGCTGGGCGTGACGGGTCAGGATGCGGGCAGCACATTTGGTCAGCTGGCGCTGGCATATACCTACGGCAGTGGACTGCACGACAGCTGCCGCAACACGGTGCAGGCGGTTTCTGAGCTGCTCCACAGCGTTTCGATCGACCACTATATTGCCGTCTCGATGGGGGCCGTTCCCACCCTCAACGACCTGGTCGGGGGCGTCACCGTCACCGTGTTGGACGACTTCTCTGCACTCGACGAGCAGATGGTGCAGGGAAAGACCATCACCTTGACCGGCGAACAGGCATTGCAGTATGTGCACCGGCGGGAAGGTTTGGAGGACAGCAGCAACCGCAGCCGGATGGAGCGGCAGCAGCAATACCTGAAGGCGTTGGCAAAACAGGTGGAACAACTGGGAGAGCAGCCGTCCCTCTCCGCCCAGCAGCTTGCCTTCCTCTCCCGCTACATCCTTTCGGACTGTACGCTGGATGCGCTGTCGCGGATGACCGAGCAGTTTGCAGGCTATTCCCTACAGCCGTTTGAGGAGGTTGTGGGGGAATTGCGGAATGGAGAAATGTATCTGGAATTTTATCCCGATGCGGATAGGTTGGAGCAGCAGGTTTTGTGCCTGTTTTATGAGGAGCGCAGATAAAGCGGCACGGAGGATGCAAAAATAAAAGGAAAGGTGGGGTGGCAGATTTGTACTTTGAAAAAGACGGGGGAGGACCGGAGCACTTTTGGCGCACCGGTTGCCGGTCGTATGCGGCCTTTTGGGGCCGCCGGGAAAAAAGAGCCCAAAAGAGCGGCTATCAGATTGTGGTGCTCACAGCGGCCGATACAGCAGAGCGGGTTCTGGCAGATTTAAAGCGGTCGGACCGATCTGCCGCCGGGGTCTGCCTTGTGGATGGGAATCAGGTGGCCGGTGAGATAGAGGGTGTGCCTGTAGTGTCGGCGATGGACGGCCTGCTCGATTACATAAGGCACAATGTGGTGGACGGCCTGTTTGTGCATCTCCCGCAGACGACGCCGGCAGTGGAGAAGATCCTCTCAGCCTGCGCTGCGATGGGGGTGTCCACCCACCTGATTTGGGGGTGCAGCAGCCCAAGAGGGCCGGTCAGGGTGGTCGAAAAGCTGGGCAGATACACCGTGCTGACCCACCGGTTGCACTGCGTAACCCCGCGCCAGCGCCTTTTCAAAAGGGCCGTCGACCTGTGCGCGGGGCTGGTGGGCGTGCTGGTGACGGCGGTTGCCTTTTTGTTTGTGGCTCCGGCCATCTATGCTGCAAGCCCGGGACCAATCTTTTTTTCCCAAATGAGGGTCGGGCAAAATGGAAGAATATTTAAAATTTACAAGTTTCGCTCGATGCACATCGATGCGGAGCAGCAAAAGCAGCAGCTGTTGGAGCACAATAAGGTGGCGGACGGGATGATGTTCAAAATCGACGACGATCCCCGCATCATCGCAGGGATCGGGCGCTTCATCCGCGACTACAGCATCGACGAGCTGCCGCAGTTGTGGAATGTGCTCAAGGGGGAGATGAGCCTGATCGGAACCAGACCTCCGACGGTGGAGGAATACGAAAGATATTGCGACCACCACAAGGCGCGGCTGGCCATCAAGCCGGGCATTACCGGTCTGTGGCAGGTGAGCGGGCGCAGCAACATCACCGATTTTGAACAGGTGGTGGCTTTGGACATAAGCTACATGCAAAACTGGAGCTTGCAATTGGATTGCAAGATTCTATTAAAGACGGTCCGAGTTGTACTCAAAAAAGATGGGGCTGTCTGATAATCAAACGATGTAGGAGTAAGAGGATGAAAGGAATCATACTTGCCGGCGGTTCGGGGACACGGCTGTATCCGCTGACCCGAGTGACCTCGAAGCAGCTGCTTCCGGTCTACGACAAGCCGATGATTTATTACCCGATGTCGGTGCTGATGAATGCGGGCATTCGGGATATACTGATTATTTCCACGCCGCAGGACACGCCGCGCTTTGCCAGCCTGCTGGGAAACGGAGGGCAATTTGGGGTGCGCTTGGCCTATGCCGAGCAGCCGTCCCCGGACGGGCTGGCTCAGGCTTTTTGCATCGGGGCAGAGTTCATCGGCAACGACGCGGTGGCGATGGCGCTGGGCGACAACATCTTTGCGGGACATGGATTAAATCAGCGGCTGCAAGCGGCCGCCAAGCGGGCACACAGCGGCAAAGGGACCATCTTCGGCTATTATGTGGAGGACCCGGAGCGCTTTGGCATCGTGGAGTTTGATGGGCAGGGTCGGGCTATTTCCATCGAGGAAAAGCCGAGAAAGCCCAAGAGCAACTACTGCGTGACAGGGCTCTACTTTTACGACAACCGGGTGGTGGAATATGCCCGCAAGCTGACGCCCTCTGCCCGCGGGGAACTGGAGATCACCGACCTCAACCGCATCTATTTGGAGAGGGGGGAGCTGTGTGTGGAGATCCTCGGACAGGGGTTTACCTGGATGGATACCGGCACGCAGGACAGTCTGGTGGAGGCCACCAACTTTGTTAGGACGCTGGAGAAGCACCAGCACCGAAAGATTGCCTGCCTGGAGGAGATCGCATACCAAAACGGATGGATCTCCCGACAGCAGATGCAAGCAGTCTATGAGCTGCTCAAGAACAGCCAGTATGGCCAGTACATCAAGGATGTTTTGGACGGCAAATTTATCGATGTAAGACAATAATCGGGGAAAGCAAAAGGGAGGAAGAAGAGATGACAATCGTGGTTGCAGGAGGTGCCGGCTTTATCGGCTCCAACTTTATTTTTCAGCTGCTTGCACAGGACACAGCGCCCCGCGTTGTCTGTCTGGACAAGCTGACCTATGCGGGCAACCTCTCCACCCTGAAAGCGGTGTGGGGACACCCAAATTTTCGATTTGTCCAGGCAGATATCTGCGACCGGCAGGCGGTGGAGACCATATTTGAGCAGGAGCGCCCCGATGTGGTGGTCAACTTTGCCGCCGAAAGCCATGTGGACCGCTCAATTGAAAATCCCGACGTCTTTTTGCAAACCAACCTCATGGGTACAGCCGTTTTGCTGGATGCCTGCTGCAAGTATGGCTCCATCCGCTATCATCAGGTTTCCACCGACGAGGTCTACGGCGACCTTGCGCTCGACCGGCCGGACCTGCTTTTCACCGAGCACAGCCCTCTGCGACCCAGCAGTCCCTACTCCGCATCCAAGGCCGCTGCAGATCTGCTGGCGCTGTCCTATCACCGGACCTATGGCCTGCCGGTAACGGTCAGCCGCTGCTCCAACAATTATGGACCCTATCAGTTCCCGGAAAAGCTGATCCCTTTGATGATCGTGCACGCCCTTTATGACCGGCCGCTGCCCGTTTATGGAACAGGTTGCAACGTCCGCGACTGGCTGCATGTGGACGACCACTGCAGGGCAATCCTCAAAATTTTGCACAGCGGCCGCACGGGGGAGGTGTACAACATCGGGGGCCACAATGAAAGGCGCAACATCGACGTTGTGAAGAGTATCTGTGATGCACTGGGAAAGCCCCACAGTCTGATTGTCCATGTCCCCGACCGCAAGGGCCACGACCTGCGCTATGCCATCGATCCCTCCAAGATGCGCGATCAGCTCGGATGGCTGCCGGAAATTGACTTTGCACAGGGCATCCTTCGCACCGTTAGCTGGTACCGCAAGCACGAGTGGTGGTGGAGAGACCTGCTTTCTGCCCAAAAGGGTGGGGAACTTTTGCACACACAAAGGGGGCTTGCCGAATGAAGGTGCTGGTCACAGGGGCGACAGGGCAACTGGGACAGGACGTGATGCAGGAGCTGGAGTGCCGCGGCCACCAACGGGTCGGGACCTACCATAGAGGACAACCGAGCGGGGAAATGGCAGGAGATTATCTTCCGATGAACATAGTCGATGCGGCCAGAGTGGAGGAGGTGATCGGTGCAGTGAGGCCGGATGCGGTGGTGCACTGTGCCGCCTGGACCGATGTGGATGCGGCGCAGGATGCACCGCAAATGCAAAAGGTGTTTGCGGTCAATGTCAACGGCACCCGCAATGTAGCCAAAGCTTGTCAAACAGCCGGCAGCAAGATGCTCTATCTGAGCACCGATTATGTGTTTGATGGGCGCGGATCGGATGGGTGGAAGGCAGACAGCAGCGACTTCGGACCGCTCAACCTCTATGGGGCCACAAAGCTTCAGGGAGAATTTGCAGTGCGCAGTGCCCTGGAAAGGTACTTCATCGTGCGCGTTTCGTGGGTCTTTGGGAGCCACGGGAAAAATTTTGTCCGCACCATGTTGGAGGTGGGCAAAACAAAGCGGGAACTGCGGGTGGTGAACGACCAGATCGGCGCACCCACCTATACCCGCGACCTTGCCCGTCTGCTGGTGGATATGGCAGAGACCCAGCGGTACGGCTGCTATCATGCGGCCAATGAGGGCGGCTACATCAGCTGGTACGACTTTGCCTGCGAGATCTTTAAGCAGGCGGGGTATGCAGTGCAGGTACAGGGGGTGACGACGCAGGAGTATGGGCTGTGCAGGGCGCAGCGGCCCTTAAACAGCCGCTTAGACACGCAAAAGCTGCGGCGGGAGGGCTTTGCTCCCCTGCCCGACTGGCAGGATGCACTGCGCCGCTGCTTGCAGGAAATGGGCATTGCCCAAGAGAGGGGAGAAGTTGGATGAAGGTGGAAAAAAATGTTGGAGGCATTAAGGGGCTGTGTCTGCTGCAACCGGACGTATATGCCGACAGCAGGGGATATTTTATGGAGACCTACAACCAGCAGCAGATGCAGCAAAACGGAATCCAGCTTACCTTTGTGCAGGACAACGAGTCGATGAGCGGGAAGGGGGTGCTGCGAGGAATGCACTTTCAGAAAAAATATGCACAGGCAAAGCTTGTGCGGGTGGCAGAGGGCAGCGTGTTTGATGTGGCCGTTGACCTGCGCGCGGACAGCCAGACCTATGGCAGATGGTATGGATTGGAGCTGAGCGGGGAGAACAAAAAGCAGCTTCTCATCCCGCGCGGATTTGCACACGGCTTTTTGGTGCTGTCCGATACAGCCCGTTTGTGTTACAAGTGCGACAACTTTTATTGCGCCGCAGATGAAGGGGGCTTGGCCTGGAACGACCCGCAGGTTGGCGTGCGCTGGCCGCAGCTGGACGGCGCCCCGCTGATTCTCAGCGACAAGGACCGGCAGTGGCCATTTTTGCAGCAGCTACCTGCGCGGTGATCGAAAGGAGGCAACGGCGTGCAGCATGTCTTTATTGTGGGGGCAAAGTCGATGGGCGCCTATGGCGGCTATGAAACTTTTGTTGACCAACTAACCCGGCAGCATCAGCATAACCAAAAGATACAGTACCATGTGGCGTGCAAGGCAAACGGTGAGGGCAGCATGGAGCAAGCTGGCCTGCAAGGGGACAAGTCACTCGGCTGCCGGGAGTTCTTTTTGCACCGCGCACACTGTTTTGCAATTCCGGTCCCAAAGATCGGCGCGGCTTCGGCCATCTATTATGATGTGGCGGCGCTGCACTGGTGCTGCCGCTATATCGAGCGCAACCACATCCCGAATCCAATCGTCTACATCCTGGCCTGCCGGATTGGCCCGTTTATCGGGTACTTTCAGAGAAAAATCCACAAGCTGGGCGGCAAACTCTACCTCAATCCGGATGGGCACGAGTGGATGCGGGCAAAATGGAGCGCGCCGGTGCGGCAATACTGGAAAATTTCAGAGCGGATGATGGTCCGGCGCAGCGATCGGATTATCTGCGATTCGGTGCACATCGAACAGTATATCCACAAGCGCTATGACCGAAAGGGCAAGCGCGGCGCAGACCCCAGGACCGAGTTTATCGCCTACGGCGCAGACCTTGCAAAAAGCTGTCTGCAAGATGGGGACCCAACCTTTTGCAAATGGCTGGCAGATAAGGGGCTGGCAGTGCGGGAGTACTATCTGGTGGTGGGGCGGTTTGTGCCGGAAAATAACTACGAGACGATGATTCGCGAATTTATGCATAGCGGCACCGAGCGGCGGCTTGCCATCCTCTCCAATGCAGGGGGGCGCTTGCTGGAAGAGCTTGAGCGAAAGCTGCACTTTAGCCAGGATGAGCGGATTTGCTTTGTGGGCACCGTCTATGACCAGGAGCTGTTAAAGAAGATTCGCGAGAATGCATACGCCTATCTTCACGGACACCAGGTGGGCGGCACCAACCCCAGTCTGTTGGAGGCGATGAGCAGCACGGGATTAAATCTGTTGCTGGATGTCTGCTTTAACCGCGAGGTTGCAAAAGATGGCGCGCTGTACTGGACCAAAGAGCCGGGGAGCCTGCAAAGGGTGCTGGAAACAGCCGAGCAGATGGATGCAAAGGAGAGGGCGGCATATCAAAAAAGAGCAAGGGACACAATTGCGCAGTCGTACAGCTGGCAGAAGATTGCACAACAGTATGAGCGCGCATTTTTGCAGGAGGCCGGGCTGGATGCAGACACAAGATAGGGCTATGTTTAGGTAAGAAAAAGACAAAAAAGAGGGGGCGATCGGATGCAGGAGATGACGCTGCAGCAGATACAGGCAGTGCAGCTAGAAGCGCTGCGCTTTCTTTCGAAAATATGCGATCAAGAGAAAATCGAATACTTTTTGATGTATGGTACCCTGTTGGGGGCGGTGCGCCACAAGGGATTTATCCCCTGGGATGACGACCTCGACATCATGCTCAGGCGCAGCGAGTACGACCGGCTGCTGCAATATTTGATGCAGCACGAGCAGGAGATTTTGCCCTATCGGCTGTTCTGCCACCTGAACTGCCCGGACTATCCGTTTATGATCGCGCGGCTGTGCGACACCCGCTACCAGTACGTCCCCAACAACGAAAAGGACTGCGGCATGGGAATTTTCATAGACCTGTACCCGCTGGACGGTGCAGGACACAGCTGGGAGGAGGTCAGAAGACGGGGACCCTATCTTCGCCTGCTCTCCTCGCTGTGTTTTCTCTCGTCTCGAGAGCACTTTTTTGTCTCGCATCGCGAGTACTCTTCCCGCAAAAGTCTTGTGCGCACAGCGATCAAATTTCCGCTCTACCTAATTGCAAAGGCTGTGGGTACGCCCTTTTGGCTCCGAAAACTGGAGCGCCTTCCCCAACAGTACCGGTATGCGGATTGCCCGTTTGTCGGTCCCACCAGTTGGCTGGGCGACTATCGGCGCGACGTCATGGACAAAAGTTGGGTAGAGCAGACTACTTGGATTGAATTTGAAGGGGAGAAGTTTCGCGCGCCGAAGGAGTATCACAAGGTGCTGCGGCGCAAATACGGCGACTATATGCAGCTGCCTGCTGCTGACCGTCGGGTTGCAACGCACGATTACAGGGCCTACCGCAAGGAAAGGTTGTAAGGGATAAGGGCCTGCCTGTGTGCAGGAGCTGTTTGAGAGGACAAGAAGAAAGGAAACCGAGATGCTAAATATCGTCATCCCGATGGCCGGACACGGAAGCCGCTTTGCCAAGGCCGGTTACCAGATGCCAAAACCGCTCATCGACATCAAAGGACACCGGATGATCGAGTGGGTGGTCAAAAATGTGGCGCCAAAGTCGCCCCACCGCTTTATTTTTCTATGTTTGCAGGAACATATCGACCGGTATAGCCTGCAAAGCTTTTTGCAGGAGATTGCACCGGGCTGTGTGGTGGTTCCGGTAGCGCAGGTGACCGAAGGGGCAGCCTGCACCGTTTTGCTGGCGCAGGAGTATATCGACAACGACCAGCCGCTGATGATTGCAAACTCCGACCAGTATCTCGATTGCGACATCGATGCGTACCTGAAGGAACAGCAGGGCCGCGACGGGCTCATCATGACGATGTATGCCGACGGCGAACAGTGGTCCTTTATTGCAGCGGATGGGGAAGGACTTGTCACCGAGGTGAGGGAAAAGGAGGTCATCTCCAATCAGGCCACTGCCGGCGTATACAACTTTGCGCGGGGCAGCGACTATGTGCGCTACGCCCGCGAGATGATTGCGATGGACCTGCGCGTCAAGGGCGAATTTTATGTGGCGCCCGTCTACAATATGCTCATTGGGGACGGCAAGAAGGTCGCCTTTAAAAATATCGGCAGTGTGGGGGACGGAATGTACGGCCTTGGAGTGCCGGAGGACCTGAAGGCATTTCTGGACCACCCCATTTCGCACAGGCCGCCGTTTTAAGGGAAAGAATAAAAGAGAACACTTTTCGACTGAGAGGAGGTGTGCGGGTGCACTTGATGGAAACTTTTAAAAAACAGGGCGGTTGGCGGCTGCTTCGGCAGTACTGGAGCGGCGGCGCTTTTTTCACAGTGGTTGGACAACTGTTGCTGTTGGGGAAAAGCAGGACTGCTCTGGAAATTCTCAGGCTGTCTGCGCAGCTCAAATGCAAGCAGAAACTCGAGCGCAGATACCGCCATGTGCTGGATCAGCTGGACAGCGAATGGGTGCAGCAGCCCGGATGCACATCCGACAAGGTGTGGATCTGCTGGCTTCAGGGGATGCAGCAGGCTCCGGAACTGGTACAGCGCTGTTACCGGTCTGTGCAGGAAAATTTGGCAGAAAAAAAGGTGATTCTCCTGACAGAAGAGAACCTGTTCGATTACATCGAGCTGCCGGACTACATCGTCAGAAAATGGAAGAATGGGCAAATTACCCACACCCACATGACGGATTTGGTGCGGCTGGAACTGCTGATCCGCCACGGGGGACTGTGGCTAGATGCGACGGTGTTTTGCAGCGGCGGGGAAATCCCCGATTACTTCTTTGATTCGGAGCTGTTCTTCTTCCAGTGCCTCAAGCCCGGCCGCGACGGACACCCGGCCTATGTCTCCTCGTGGTTGATGCAGGCAAAAACCAACAACAAGATTTTGTCGGCAGTCCGTGCGCTGTGCCACGCCTATTGGCGGGAAAACGACAGTCTCTGGGACTATTTTCTGCTGCATGACTTCCTTGCGATAGCACTGGAGCGCTATGTGCAGCAGGCGCAGGCGATTATCCCGCGAGACAATGCAGCTCCACACGCGCTGCAGCTGCGGCTGTTCGAGCAGTATGACGAGCGCTGCTGGCGGGCAATCAAGGAGCAGACGCCATTTCACAAGCTGACGTATAAATTTGACCCCGAAAAAGAAGGCGTGCAGGGCACCTACTATCAGGTGCTGTTTGGCGGACGCTAGATAGCGCTGCCTTTTGTGACACAAGGCGGGGAAAAGGGAAACGCTGCACGCAAGAGGAGGATCGAATTTGGTATCACTTCACGAGGTTATCCTGTACGTCATTTTGATGATGCCCGTCTCCACCCTGTTTGTCAACCAGAGCGTCAGCAACAAGGTGCTGTTTTTTCTTTCGATGTTGGCTTTGAGCTTGGTGTTGATCAGAAGGATGACGAGAGGGGCGCTGGCGCTATTCTTTTTGCTCATAATGGAACTGGCGATTTCACTGGGAATTGGGGGAACACTCTCCTTTTACAATCCAAACGACATCTTTTATCTGCCCCAGTGGGTGTTGCTGTGTACCTACTTTGCAAGCTATCTGGAGGTGTTTTGCTCCCGGACAGCCCGAAATTTTCAGCTGCTCAGGGGCAGTGTCTACCTGTGGGAGATTGCCTTTCTTTTTCTGCGCATCTTTTCCCCGGCCATGCAGGAGGATTTTGCCCACAGGACAGCATCCTCGGCCTTTTTGATCCTCGTTATGGTCTGGTACTGCGGCAGGATGTCTCGCAATACAAAGTTTTATCTGCACATGCTGCTTCCGTTTTGGGCCATTTTGTCTTTGCAGGTGCGCACCTACTTTGTCCTGTCTTTGGCGGTAGTGTGCATGGCGTACTATTCGATTTTTAAAAGGAAAGCCTACTTCTTTTTTACCGTCATTCCACTGGGGGTTGCGGTGCTCTTTGTGCTGCTGCAAACGGCTATCGGTTCCCGCTTCACCGACCTGACCGAAAGCTATTACGGCGGGGTGCTGGCCACCCTCACAAGTTCCAGGAGCGTCTTTTGGGCGGCCGATCTGCGGGCGTTTTGGGACGCTTCGCTGTTTTATAAACTTTTTGGCAACGGCTACAACTTTATTTACGACCTCAACAACATGGTCGTCAAGACTCCCATTTGGGGTCACAACGACCTGATCCACATTCTGGTGACCAACGGCTTGCTGGGGGTGTCGATCTATCTGGGGGCAGCGTTTGGGCTTTTGCGCAAGGTCGTTTTGCGGTTTCATCCCGACAAAACGCTGTTTCGGCTTGCTTTGGCGGCGCTTGTCTTTTGCGCGCTGTTTGACGGGCTGTATCACTACACCTGCACGCTCTACGCCGTTCCCTTTTTGTTGGGAGCTTGCAGAAGAGAAGAAGGGGGACTGGGTAAAAAATGACCTTTGCACAACAGATAGAGGGCGCGGAGTGGGTCTTTTTTGACTTTTTTGGCACCCTGATTTGCAGGAATGCCGCCCCGGAGCAGCTCATCGAGCGCTGGGCGCTCAGTGTATCGGAGCAGCTGCGCTACCAGGTACAGCCGGCCAGCCTCTACAAGTACAGAATGCAGGCGCTGCGGCAGTGCTATCAGCAGGATAGAACAGAAGAGGTGCCATACCATAAAATCATAAGGCGGCTGTACAACCTGCTGCACAACCAACTTTGCGACTACACCTTTGCGCAGTTCTTTTTGATTTCGTACAACTGCGAATTACAAGTGGAGATGCAGTCGCAGTCGCTGCGCACCCAGGTGGCCGATATGCTGAACATCGCGCTGGCTAGAGGAAAGAGGGTGGGAATTCTTTCGGATTTTTACCTTGGCAGCAGTCAGCTGCGCCTGTTTTTGGAGCACGCGGGTTTGGACAGCACCCGGTTTGAAAAGATCTATGTCTCCTCCGAATACGGCAAAAAGAAGCGGACGGGCAGTTTATATGCGCTGGTGTTGCAGCAACTGGATGTGGAGGCACAAAAGTGCCTGATGATCGGGGACGACCCGGTCGCGGACAGGCTCCGGGCAAAGCAGGCGGGGTTTCGCACCCTTTTGTGCCCGAAGGCGGCAGAGCAGCCGCTGTGCGCGGGCGACGTTTGCCCAAAGGTACAGAGCATCGAAAAACAGTACCGCTCAAAGCCATTTGCAAACTTTGGCTTCGGGCTTTATTACTACATTCAGCAGCTCTATCAGCAGGCAGTTACACACCGGTATCAGAAGATCTTTTTCCTTGCAAGGGAGGGGTATTTTCTCAAACAGCTCTTCGATTGTTACCAGCAGCAAAAAGGGCAGGTGGTCCACACCGAATACCTGTACCTCTCCCGTCTGGCGACTTTTCTGCCCTCCCTGGACCGGCTGGAAAGGGAGAAGTTTGACGCCATCTTTGCACAGTATGGCGATCTGAGTTTGGCGGCCTTTTTAAAGAATCTGCAATTTGAAAGAAAGCTGGTGCGCACCATAGCGGCGCAATTGGACTTGGATGCGGACGGGGTGATCTACGATTTTGCCTGTTCCAAAGAGTTCCGGCGCTTAAAGCAAAACGAGCTGTTTGCCAAGACCTACGAAGAAAAAAGAAGGCGCGCGAAAAAAGAGCTGCTCGACTATCTGCAGCCGCTCTTTTGCGATCAGCAGGAGATTGTCCTTGCCGACATCGGGTGGAAGGGCACCATGCAGGATCACCTTTGCAGGGTGATTGCCCCAAAGCGGGTCATCGGGCTTTATTTTGGAATTTCCGGGCAGACCGGCAGAGAGGGCAACGGCAACATCAAGCGGGGGCTGGTATTTGATCGCTTCCCCAAAAGTTCCCCTTACTGCGATGTCTGGGAGTTCGAGACCCATTTGATCGAGCAGCTGCTGGCCGCACCGCACGGCTCCACAGTGGGGTATGAGGGCGGCAAGCCCATCCTGTGGCGCAGTCAGGAGGACAAAGCGCTGTATGCAGCGGCGCAGGAATATCAGAAAAATATAGGGGAAGTTTTTGCGCAGCTGCACAGCCTTTTGCGGGGGCGGGTGATCGAGGACGAGGCCTTCTTTACAGCCGCCACCAGGGCACAGCTGCGGGTACAGCTGTGCCTCGACCGGGAACAGCTGCGCTTTGAAAAGCTGGCGCTCTCGGAAAAGACCAACAATTTTGGCTGGTTTGCGGCTGTTCCCACCAAGCCGGGGCGGCTGCGCAAATTGGTTGGCGCAGCAAAGAAGGTGCGGCGGCTTTGGCGCGAGGGCGGAGAGCTGCGGCTGATGCCCTGCCTGCACTACCTTTCCATCAAGATGAACGCCCGCCAAAGATATGGCTGGAAGAAATCTTGCTACCGCATCGTCTACTATCTTCAGAAAGGTCGCATTGAATCAAGATGAGCATGTATATTGTCGCCCACAAAAAGTTTGACCCGCCCATCCAAAGCGGCTATCTGCCGCTGCAGGTGGGAAAGGGAGATCCCCTCTTTGCCGGGAAGTTTCTGCGGGACTGCACAGGGGAAAGCATCGCAGAAAAAAACAGCACCTACTGTGAATTGACGGCGCTGTACTGGATTTGGAAAAACTGCACCGACCCGATTGTGGGGCTGTGCCATTACCGGCGCTTCTTTACCCAAAACGCCCTGAGCCGCCATCCAAGGCACTTTCTCTCAATGGAAAGGGCACAGGAGGTGCTGGAGGATTACGACCTGATTTTGCCGCAAAAGGTGCATCTAAAGTGCACCGTCCGGGAGCAGTACTTTTCTACGCAGGCGGGCTTTGCACGGGACCTGGACCGGTTGGAGCAGGTTATCCACGAACACTTCCCCGAATATGCGGCGGCCTATCAGAAGGTGATGGGCCAGCGCGCGCAGCACTTTTGGAATATGCTAGTTGTGCCAAGGCCACTGCTGGATGCCTACTGTAGCTGGCTGTTTGCCGTGCTGGACAGGATGGAGGAGGTCACCGACCTTTCCGGCTACGACACTAGACAAAGGCGCATCTACGGATACCTGGCGGAAAGGCTGATAAACGTCTGGGTGGAAAAGCAGCAACTCAGGGTATTCGAGTGTCCGGTGGTGCAGACCGATCGGTCCCGCTGGGCGGTGGTCAAAACGGGCCTTGGCATCCAGGGCAGACGGGTGCGCGCAGCGCTGCGAGGCATCCGCTCATGAAGGGGCAATCCCGTTTCGTTGCGCACAACATCGCCTGGAATCTGCTCCTTTCGCTCTCCTCGCTGCTGTTTTCGCTGCTCACCTTTCCCTATGTCACCCGCGTCCTTGGAGTACAAACAAACGGGGCCATCTCCTTTGCAAGCTCGCTGGTCAGCTACTTTGCGCTGTTTGCAGGATTGGGCATCTCCACCTATGGGGTCAAAGCCTGTGCTCAGGTAAAGCAGGATCGCGAAAAATTGTCCCAGGTGGCACAGGAACTTTGGATCATCAGCGCCGCTGCAGCGGCCATCGTGCTGGGCGTGCTGTATCTGCTTTTGCTCTTGGTTCCGGCGCTGCACCGCTATCGGGGGTGGATGCTGGTGTACAGCGCCAACATCTGGCTGAATGTGCTGGGCATGAACTGGATGTATCAGGGAATCGAAAAGTTTCGCTTTATCGCAATCCGGTCGCTTGTCTTTAAGCTGCTCTCACTTGTGCTGCTGTTTATCTTCGTAAGGGATGCGCAGGACGGGTTGTGTTATGCGGTGATCTCGGTCTTTTCCAGCGGCGCGGGCAACTTGTGCAACGCCATCTGTGCCCACAGGCACATCCGATGCAGGCCGCTTTCCTCCTACCAGTTTAAACGGCACTGCAAGCCTTTGGCCCTGCTTTTTGCTACGACCCTGGCCGTCAACGTCTATTCCCAGATGGATACGGTGATGCTGGGATTGTTTTGCGGCGATTATGCCACCGGTATCTATTCGGTAGCGGTCAAGATCAAGACAATTCTGTTGTCGATGTTTTCCTCAGCCAGCGTGGTGATGCTGTCCAGACTTGCAGCTGCCGGGAGCGGGGGAGAGGGAGAGGTCCATCCGTTGCTCCAAAGGTCGTACGCGATGACGATCTTTATCACCGTGCCGGTCTGTGTATACGGCATTCTGTTGGCACAGGAGAGCGTGGTGTTCCTATCGGGAGCGGACTTTGCGATCGCTGGTGTGCCGATGAAAATTCTGATGCCCACAGTTGTGCTCTCCGCCCTCTCCCAGATTATCGGGAGCCAATATTCGGTCTCGGCTGGCAGGGAGCGCAATCTGATGGTTGCGGTGGTGAGCGGAGCGGCTGTCAACCTAGCGTGCAATGCGCTGTTGATTCCGCGCTTTGGCTACAACGGCGCAGCGCTGGGCACATTGATTGCGGAGGCTACCCAGTGTGCCATTCAGATGCTGCTGGCAAGGGAGATTATCCAACAGGTGTTCTGCCCCCAAAAATTGTGCAAGGTCGGCTTAGCTGCGGCCGTTGCGGCGGCTTTGGTGCTACTGTTGCGGCAGGCTTGTGCGCCTTTGGGGGAATTTAAGTGGCTCATGTTGAGTGCGCTGCTCTTTGGCACAGCCTACATTGGGATTTTGGCAGCTGTGCGGTATGACGTCTTTGTGTGGCTAAAGGACAGTTTGGGTGCCAGAAAGGGCCGGTGCGGGGAGTAAAGCTCGCCGACTGTCCTAAAGCACCGTTTAAATAGAAATAATTCTACAGAAAGGAACAGGTGCGGGAAGATGTACGATTACCTGATCGTCGGAGCCGGCCTATATGGGGCGGTATTTGCACAGCAGATGAAGGCTGCCGGAAAGTCAGTGCTGGTGGTGGACAAGCGTTTGCACGTTGCGGGCAACGCCTACACAAAAAAGGTGGAGGGAATCCAGCTGCATCAATATGGCGCCCACATCCTGCACACCAACGATGAGCGGGTGTGGAACTATCTCAACCGGTTTGCCACCTTTAACCGCTTTACCAATGCTCCGCTTGCCAATTATCGGGGCCAGCTGTATTCTCTGCCCTTTAACATGTACACCTTTCACAAGATGTGGGGGGTGGTGACGCCGCAGCAAGCGGCGGCAAAGATCGATCAGCAGCGTAAAGAGATCTTGGGCACGCCGCAAAATTTAGAGGAGCAGGCGATTTCCCTTGTGGGTAGGGAACTGTATGAAAAGCTCATCAAAGGATACACAGAAAAGCAGTGGGGGCGCGCCTGTCAGGATCTCCCCGCAAGCATCATCCGGCGACTGCCGGTTCGGCTGTGCTTTGACAACAACTACTTTGACGCGCACTATCAGGGCATTCCTGTCGCAGGTTATACCAGAATGGTGGAAAAGATGCTGGAGGGGATAACGGTGCGTCTGGGAGTGGACTATCTGACGGATAGGGGACAGCTGGATGCGCTGGCAAAAAAGATCGTTTACACCGGCCCGGTCGACGCATTTTTTGACTACCGGTTCGGCGCACTGGAATACCGCAGCGTCCGCTTTGAAAACGAATTGCTGGATTGTCCAAACTTTCAGGGCAATGCGGTGGTCAACTACACCGACCGGCAGGTCCCGTGGACGCGGATTATAGAACACAAGTGGTTTACCTTCGGTTTGGACGAGCACGGCAACGCTCTGCCCAGGACGGTTATCAGCCGGGAGTACAGCACGGAATGCAGGCGCGGCGACGAGCCGTACTATCCGATCGGCGATGAGAAAAATAACGCCCGCTATAAAGCGTACCGCGAGTGGTCGCGGGAGAGAAAGGATGTTATTTTTGGTGGGCGGCTGGGCGAATACCGGTACTGCGACATGGATGTTGTGGTGGCCCGCGCACTGGATAGAGCGCAGCAGGAGCAGCAGAGGTGACCGATTGCAAGCACCGGCGCCTTTGTGGTATAATCTGTCTGGTAAGGCCATAGGGAAACGAGCCTAGAACGCAAATTTGGCCCGGAGAAGGCAAGAGACAGTACTGCCGTCAGGTTGGCAATTTTTCAGGAGAAGGGAAACACAAAGATGGAAATAATAGATTGGTTAAAGAGCCCAGAAGGATACATTGGTCAGAATCGTTCGATTCCCCCGGAGTACAAAGCAAAGGCGCAGCGGCTTTGTTGGGAGTACAACAACACTGCGCCGGATCAGCAGGAAAGACGCCGTGAGATTTTAAACCAGCTGTTTGGAAGCTGTCACCCTTTGACCTTCATTGAACCGTCCTTTCACTGCGATTACGGATTTAATATCCATACTTACGGCCTTACCATAATCAACTATAACTGTATTATCTTGGATACCTCTCCGGTACACATCGGTGCTGGAGCGTTTATTGCGCCGGGAGTTTGCCTGAGCTGTGCAGGACATTCCGTGCACCCGGAACAGAGAACCGAGGGCATCAGTACCTCCAAGCCGATTGTATTGGAGGAAAACGTGTGGATTGGGGCCAATGCGGTGGTTTGCGGCGGCGTGACCATCGGCAAGGGATCGGTCATCGGAGCAGGCAGTGTGGTCCTGCACGACATCCCGGCGGGAGTCGTGGCGGCGGGTGTACCCTGCCGGCCCATCCGTCCGGTTACCGAAAAGGACCGCATTCCCCTCGAGAAGATGGCGTTTTAACCGCTGAAGATTTTTATAGAGAGCTGGCAAGTGAGGACGGCAAGTTTTTGCCGCTGCACAGACCGGCTCTTTTTTATAGGCTTTTTTGTTTGTGCGCTGAAGAGTCTGGGATAGGAGTAAGGTAAGGAAATGGGACAGCGCCGCTGTCAAAGCATAGCGGTACCTCTTGGCACAGCAAGGCAAAGAGAGTTACCTTCTTGACAGCAGACCAAAAGGATGCTATACTGTGGCAATGATGTAAATTTAATATTTACATCAAACCGGATTAAAACCGGCCGGCGGAACAATCAAATTAGGGGGAACACAGTTTCGATATGAAAGCAGTTCAGATAACGCAGTATGCAAAGCAGATTCACACCGTCCTCTCCGAGGTGGAGGTGCCGCAGATCGGCCCCAATGAGGTGTTGGTGCAGGTGAAGGCGGCGGCGGTTAATCCGCTGGAACTTTTGATCTTGACAGGAAGCGTCAAGCTGATTCAGGATTACGCCATGCCGCTTACCCTTGGCAACGAGTGCGCGGGCATAGTGGAAAAGGTTGGAGCACAGGTGACGGGGTTTGCCCAGGGCGATCGCGTCTATGCCCGGCTGCCCTTGGAAAAGATCGGCGCCTTTGCGCAGTATGTTGCGGTCGATCAGGGGGCGCTGGCGCCGATGCCCGCAGGCTATGATTTTATGACGGCAGCGGCGATCCCGCTGGCTGGCTTGACCGCTTGGCAGGGATTGCACGAGGAATTGGAGGTGCGGCCCGGCGGGAGCATCCTGATTACCGGAGGTTCCGGAAGCTTCGGACAGTTGGCAGTGCCGTTGGCAAAGTCGATGGGGTTGCATGTGATCGTTTCAGGCAATGCCCGTGCCAGGGAGTCCGTCCTGGCAGCGGGGGCAGATGAGTACCTGGATTACCGCAAGGAGCGCTACTGGGAGCAGCTTACCGGTTTGGACTATGTGCTGGATACACTGGGAGCCGGCGAATTTGCTCAGGAACTCTCGGTGCTTAAAGAGGGAGGACGGCTGCTGAGTTTGCGCACCGGACCAAACAGGGCCTTTGCGGTGAAAAACCACTTTTCGCCGGCAAAAAGGCTGCTGTTTAGCCTTGCCGGTCTGCGGTATGACAGGGCCGCACAGAAGCAGGGGAAGGAATACCGATTTCTGTTTGTGCGCGCCGACGGCAGACAACTGCGGGAGATTACCCGGATTGTAGAAACCCAAAAGATTGTGCCTAAGGTGCATCCCAAAACCTTTTCGCTCCAACAGGCGGACGAGGCTTTGCAGTTGGTGGCGCAGGGCCACCCGGAGGGCAAGGTTATTTTGGAGCTGTAGAAAACCAAGCCGGCGGAATGCTGGGATTGCAACGCCAGGTGGGGTGTGGTATACTGGATGTACGAACATTTGCTCCGACTGCAAAGAAAAAGGGGATAGTAGCGGCGCGACAAGATCGGGCGTCTTCTCCCTTTTTTGCCAATCAGTTGCAGCAAAATCCAGACCATCCAAGGGAGGAGATCCACTATGCCAAAGCCCAAAATTACCATCACACTGGTGGACCGCAAGGGAGAATGCGGCTGCCACCGCGGACATAAGATCGGGGAGAGCTTCGACTTTGACACTGAACGCGGAAAGCTTTGCCCAATGGCGATGCACGTCGCCTTTCCGTACATCGACATCCTGCGCTATGGGGGCACCTTGCCCACCGGCCGGGACGGCAAAATCCGCTTTTGCTGCCCGGATGCCGACGTCATCAACATCTTTGAACTGACAGTAGAAAAGTAAGAGAAAGCGTGAGGGCGCCCTTTTTACAAAAGGGCGCCCTCACGCCTATTTTTCCCAAAATTTGGGGGGATAGTGTAAAAAGGGCAAAAAAAGAGAGGGCACAGCGCCCTCTCGAAAGGAATGAAAAAACGATTTTATTTTGAAAGGATGACCGTCTGGGTCGGGAAGGCAAATTGTGCGCCCTGTGCTTCGACGATCTGCATGATGCCGTAGTTGATCTGCTCCTTGAGCTTTTGGAAGGCAGAAAAAGAGGTGGCTTCGGTGTAGAAGAGGATCGAGATTTCCAGGCTGCTGTCCAAAAAGCCGTTGAAGGCGACGACCGTCTCCTGCGGCAAAACCTGCGGTGTGGCGTTGATCATCTGGGTGATGCCGTCGATGCAGCGCGCCAGCTGCTCTTTGGTGGTGTCGTAGGTCAGGCCGATCGAAAAGCTTGCGCGGCGTTTGTTCATCCGCGACCAGTTGGTGATCGGTGAGGAGACCAGGGTGGAGTTTGGCACCACAACCAGTGCGTTCGGGAAGGTGCGCACCCGGGTGGAGCGGAAGGTGATGTCCTCCACAACGCCCTCGATGTCCGGCGTCGCGATCCAGTCGTCCACCTGGAAGGGTTTATCCAGTAGGATGACCAGCCCGCCGAACAGATTTTGTGCGGTGTCCTGCGCTGCCAGCGCGATGGTCAAGCCGCCAAGTCCGATGCCGGTGATGAGGGTGGTCACATTGATGCCGGTTTCGCTGAGCACCGCGATGACGGCGATGATCAAAATCAGCGCCTTGACTGCCTTTTTCAGCAGGGTCATCAGCGTTTTATTGAGCCGGTTTTCCAGATCCTGCTGGCGGCCAAACGGCTGGAACAGGTTGTCCGAGGCGCAGTCACACAGCCGCAGCAAAATCAGCGTGATGATGGCGATGACCGAGATGCGGTATACCTTTAAAAGGAAGCTCTCTACCCCGGCGGCTGGATGCAGGTTCATCAGTGCAAGGTAAAAGCCGGTGATTCCGAGAAAACTTTTGACCGGACCCAGCACAAAGGTCAAAGTCGAGTGATCGGCAATCTGGCGTTTGCGGTTGAGCACCTTTTCCAGCAGGTGGACAATACCCTTGGTGATGGGGGAGCGCAGCGCCCAGAACAAAATGAGAATGAGAATCGAGCCCAGTATGCGAAACAGGACGAGGTTTGCGGCGACGACATCCGCGATCAGGGTGTACACGGTGGGGAACACATCCTTTCGATTGTTTTTAGCAAAAAACTATTTGTTTTAAGATTGTACCATGTTTTGACAGAGATTGCAAATCCAATTGCTCAGGGCAGAAAGTTTGGGGAGAAAAGCCCGCGCTTTTCTCCCCAAGGATAAAGGAAATTCGTTGTGTTGACGATGTTTATTCATCTTCATTTGGCGCTTGCGGTGGATTTTGTGCAGGAGGGGTCGCCTTTTTTGCGCGGCGTCTCTTGCGGACAAAGCGCAGGATCAGCACAATTGCGGCGATGACCACGGCAAGCAGGATAAATACCGGGATGTTGACGATCAAAAAGACGATCAAATCCTCAAAGAAGACCTGCAAGTTAAACAGGGTATCCGAAAAGCCGTTTTGGATGCGGTCGGCAAGGGTAGTTGCGTTGGTGTTGCTGATGTTGCGCACCTCATAGATGTCCAGGTACACGGTGGAGTAGTCCACCAGGTTGTCGTATGTGCGCAGCTGGGAGGAGAGCGAATCCAGCTGCAAACGCACCTCGGACAGACGCGCTTCGATGGCGATGACCGCGTCGACATTTTCAGCCTGGGCCATCAGCTCGATCAGGCGGTCATATTCGGTCTGAAGCGCCTCTTTGCGGGCCTCGACGTCGGCATATTCCAGCGAGATGTTTTCGCTGCTGAGGTTTTGCTGTGTGATGGTGCCGCAGTCGTTGAGGCTGCCGATAAAGCCGGTGAGCTTGTCGGAGGGAACGCGGATGGTGATGGAGGCGTACTTCTGGCTGTAGTTGCCCTGTGCATCCGAGCCGCCGGAAGAGGAAGAACTCTCGATAAAGCCCTCCATCTGGTTGACAAGGTCGGTGATCTGCTGGATGCTCTGGTCATATTCCAGCGTCTCCATTGAGATGTTTGCCCGCCAGATCAGCTTGAGGTTGAGCCCATCCGGCATCTGGGTCTGGTTGAGCGTGTCGGCTAAGGCACCGCCGGTGTCGTAGTTTGCCGCCGATTCGTTTCCGGCAGCCGGCGCCTCGACCATGCCCTCCTCGGCGATGGCCATTTCGGTGGTGGTGGCAGTGGCGCTGCTTTGATCTTTAGAAGCGCCGCTGGAGGAGCTGGCGCATCCGGCCAGCTGTAAGGCGATCATCGCGGTGGCCAGCAGCAGGCTGAGGGTATGGAAAAGATGCTTTTTCATAGAAACTCCCCTTTCTCTTTGCAAGGTGTGGGATGGAATGACGTTTTCTTTCCCCTTTACCTATTTAGTATCGAAAAGGGGGGAGTTTGCTGCGGTGGATTGCAAATTTTGGGAAAAAGAACGGAAATTGCCGCAGGGATTTGTGAAAGAAGAAAAAAGTTTTGCTGCCATGCCCGCGTCAAGGGCGCTACTCCCTATACAAAAGGAGCAATTTGCGGTACAATCAAGGCATATTCTTTTGCAAAATTTGTGAGGGAAACAGGAGGGAAAGCGTATGAAGCGGAGCAGCGGTGTGCTGCTGCACATCACCAGCCTTCCGGGCCGGTACGGCATCGGGACGCTGGGAAAGGAGGCGCGCGCCTTTGCCGGATTTTGCCACAAGGCGGGCATCCGCTGGTGGCAGGTGCTGCCGGTGGGGCCGACCGGGTACGGCAACTCGCCGTACCAGTCCGATTCGGTCTTTGCGGGCAATCCGCAGCTGATCGACCTGGAGGCGCTGATCTGGCAGGGATTGTTGACCCGCCGGGAGTGCCAAAAGCCGGACTGGGGCGAGGAAAAGGACAAAGTTTCGTTTGAAAAGATCAAGGCCGAAAAGCCAAAGCTGCTGCATCTGGCCTTTTTGCGGGCGCGCAAACAGCAAGAAATCTGGACGCAGGTGAAGGCGTTTATCCAGCAGGAGCGGGATTGGCTGCCGGACTATGCGCTCTACTGCGCGCTCAAGGAGGAGCAGGGGGGAAAGCCCTGGACGCAGTGGGAAGAGGGAATAAAAAAGCGCCAGCAAAAGGCCCTGGAGGATAGCCGCAGGAGGCTGCACGAAAAGATTGAATACTTTAGTTTTTTGCAGTATCTGTTTTACAGCCAGTGGAGCGCGCTCAAAGAATACTGCAACCGCAAGGGCGTCTTTTTAATCGGGGACATCCCGATTTATGTGGCGCCGGACAGCTGCGACACCTGGGTCAACACGAGGCTGTTTATGTGCAGCGAGGACGGCAGACCGCTCAAGGTGGCGGGCTGCCCGCCGGACTACTTCTCCAAGACCGGACAGCTGTGGGGAAATCCGCTCTACCGCTGGGATGTGATGGAGCAGGAGGAATACCGGTGGTGGATTGCGCGCATCGGTGCGATGAGCCGCCTGTTTGATCTGACCCGCATCGACCACTTCCGGGGATTCGCGGGATATTACGCCATCGACGCCTCCGAAAAGACCGCCGAGAACGGACATTGGGAGCAGGGACCGGGGGAAAAGCTGTTTTTGGCGCTGCAAAAGGCCCTGCCGAAGGTGCGGCTGATCGCAGAGGATCTGGGCACCATCACGCCGGATGTGGATGCGCTGCGCGCACAGTTTCACCTGCCGGGAATGAAGGTGCTGCAATTTGCCTTTTCTGTGCAGGAACAGAGCAGCTACCTGCCGCACAACTGCCCCAAGAGGGCGGTCATCTACACCGGTACCCACGACAACGACACCAGCCGCGGCTGGGCGCACAGCATTAGCAAGCAGGAGAGGCGCCAGGCGGGGGTCTATATGGGGGTAAAAAAGGAGAAGGACTTTGCATGGGCGATGATCCGCACGGCGTGGACGAGTCCGTGTGAACTGGCCATTGCGCCGATGCAGGACTTTTTAAACCTGCCCTCGAGCGCGCGGATGAACACCCCCTCCACGGTGGGGGACAACTGGAGCTGGAGGATGCGCCAGCTGCCGGATCGGGAGCTTGCCAAAAAGATCCGCCAGCTCAACCGCGCCAGCTGGCGGCTGCCGGTCTACCGCAGCGGTGTGCAGGTCAGGAGCAAACAAGACGAGCAATTGGGGAGGCAATAAGATGGAAGCGTTTATCCAGCAATATCTGCGGGAGCAGTTTCATACCGATTGGGACAGCTGCACCGACCGGCAGCTCTATGAGGCGCTGTTGTGTTTTTGCGCCGATGCGGCACAGCTGCCTGAGTGCGCGCGCGGCGGGCGCAAGCTGTATTATGTTTCGGCGGAATTTTTAATCGGGCGGCTGCTGGGCAACAACCTGCTCAATCTGGGGCTTTACCCGCAGGCACAGCAGCTTCTTGCGCGCCATCACCGATCGCTTGCGGCGGTGGAGGAGATGGAGACCGAGCCCTCGCTGGGCAACGGCGGTTTGGGAAGGCTTGCTGC
>ENA-OYXB01000116-OYXB01000116.1-human-gut-metagenome-genome-assembly--contig:-NODE-116-length-28585-cov-4.769576_pt1 | contig 28585 bp, 25 predicted proteins | sample MGYA00244176_ERZ653409 | MGnify/ENA primary metagenome ERZ653409 (study PRJEB26926, sample SAMN06164912) | human gut metagenome | biome: ENVO:00009003; feature: ENVO:2100002; material: ENVO:00002003... | reverse complement strand
GCTCGGAGATGTGTATAAGAGACAGGTGCGACCAGCGGGGTGAAGATCGGGTTGCCGCCGCTGCCCAGGATGAAGCCGAAAATCATCAGCAGCACCAGCGGGATCAGCTTGCAGACCGTCGACACCACCTGAATGCGGCCCGTCGTCTTGTTGCCCAAGGTGTTGAGCGCCACCATGATGAGGATAACCGCCATGGCGATGGGCAATTTAAACTGGTCGCCGACATACTTGCTCAGCTCCTCGCCCACCTTGACGCCATAGCCGGCCAAAAATGCCGGATAAAAGATGACCACCTGCATCCATCCGGCCAGAAATCCGACCCGTTCTCCAAAAACTTCGCCCAGATAGGTGACCATGCCGCCCGTTTTGGGAATGAGCACCGCCACCTCCGCAAAGGTCAAGGCGGCAAAAATGCTGGCCAGACCTCCGATGATCCACGCCAGCATTCCCATTCCTGGCGCTCCTCCGGTTGCCTGATAGATTGCATAGGGCTTAAAGAACACTCCCGCGCCAATTACGCAGCCCACAACAACCGAGGTAGCCGAAAAAACGCCAAGCTCTTTTTTTAGTTTTCGTTTTTCTGACATTGTTCTCATCTCCTTTGTTTGATTGTGAAGAAACATATCTTTTTCCAGATTATCACATGGTGCTTGGCTTGTCAACTATCCTGTGTGAATTTATTTTTTGCTGCGCTTTCCCCCACCCTCTCCCGCCGGTTAAAAGGCGGCAAAAAAACAGAGAGCCCGGTCGTCGGACTCTCTTTCTGCTTTTTTAGAATCAACTTTTGTTCGGTTTTTTTAGAAAAAGTGCTACTCTTCCCGCTTCGGGTGCAGGCTGCTTTGGCGAAAGCTATCGAAAACATCCATCAGCACTCCCGTCCTGCCGGTGGTGTAATAGCGGTGCATCGGCACCCAGAACAGCACCGCCCCCAGCATACAGACCATCATGTCCCACATGGTGTCGTCCACGCCGGTATCCAGCACATGCTGCGGGTCGTTGTGCAGCAGGAGGTTGAGCAGATATTCGACGATCTCCCAACCGATGGCGATCATCGCGGCAAAGCCTGCGGCAAACAGCGCCGCCTGCCAAAATTCCGCCCGCTCCACCCGGCGCTGCGGCTTGAGCAGGTAAAAGACGATCAGCCCGCACAGCCCAAAGAGCACGCCGGTGACGGTGTGCATCAGCTTGTCATAGAGCGGGATGCGGCTGTAGCCGTTGAAGATCATCCCGATGACATAGACAAACAGCACATACAGCAGGGCTGTGCGCTGGACCGGCCCGTCCTTGGGCAGGCCGATCATCTGCCCGAGGATGGCGGGCACCAGGGCGACGACGACGCCCAACAGCGACAAAAAGACGTAGTACGGGGTGGAACAAAACAGGTTATAGGCGGCCATCGCTACACAAAAGCAGACCAGCAGAAGCTGTAGGCGGTGGGTGGCCGACTTTTCGTCGAGGTGAAACATCGCAAAATCCTCCTTTGGGTTGGTGGTGCGGGGATTACTCGTACCGCAGCGCCTCGATGGGGTCGAGTTTGGCGGCCTTGTTGGCGGGATAGTAACCGAAAAAGACGCCGATCAACATCGAGAAGCTGACTGCGATGAGGATGGCCTGCGGCGACGGGGTGGCCTGGAAGCCCAGCAGCGTCGCGCCGATGTAGCCCAGCAGCAGTCCGACCAGGATGCCGATGACTCCGCCGATCAGGCAGATGATGACCGACTCGACGATAAACTGCATGCGGATGGCGCTGTTGCGGGCGCCCAGCGCCTTGCGGGTGCCGATCTCGCGGGTGCGCTCGGTGACCGAGACGAGCATGATGTTCATGACGCCGATGCCGCCGACCAGCAGCGAGATGGCGGCGATGACCACGATGGCGATTTGCAGGGTACCCAGCATCGAGGCGGATTGGTCGATGATGGTGTCCAGGCTGATGGCCGAGATCTGAAAGTCGCGGTTGCGCACATAAAAGCGGTTGAAGTAGTCCTCAAACTCGCTGGCAAGGCCGCGGGCATCGGTGCCCTGGCGGGTGAGGACGGTGATGTAGCTGTAGCCCTCGGGCGCACCCGAAAGCTTCCACTCGGTGGTGATGGGGATAAACAGGTCGGTGGTGATATCCTTGTCCGAGGACATGCCCATCATCGACATCATCGAGGCGGTGATGGCGTCCTGCTCATACTGGTAGACGCCGATGATGGTGAAGGTATAGATGTCGTCGCCCAGATAGACCTTGATCTCCTGTCCCAGGGGGTTGGTGCTGGCCGGGAACATATTGTCCACCAGCTTATCCGAGACGACGGCGACATTTTTGACGCCCTTGATGTCCCTCTCCCCGATGAAGCGGCCGTCGGTCATCGTCAGGTGGTTTGCATCCTGATAGCCCGCATTGACGCCGCTGAGCGAGACGTTTGCATACAGGTGGCCGTCCTGCACCTGGCCGCTGCCCATCCCCTCGGTGCCGCTGACCGCCTCCACCACATCGGCGTAGTCGGAGGCAAACTGATCGACCATCTCGGTGCTGATCAGGTCCTCCTCCTCCACGTTGACCGAGGCGTAGCCGCCGTTTTCCGACGGGCGTTGCTGCAGGCTTACCTGGATGTTGTTGGCGCCCATATCCTGCAAGGTGGAGGTGAGCATATTGGTCATCGAATCTCCGACCATGACGATGCCGATGACCGCTCCGATGCCGATGATGATGCCCAGCATGGTCAGCAGGGCGCGCATCTTGTTGGCGCGCAGGCCGGAGACGGCCAATGAGATGTTTTCCAAAAGCTGTGTCATTTATGCAATCCCTCCTGCCAGGCGCGGCTGAACCGGTCCGGCCATTGTCGGCTCATAGTAGTAGCTGTCCGGCGGCAGCACTCCGCTGCCCGGGCGCTCGTCCACCACCTGGCCGTCGCGGATGGTGACCACCCGCCCGGTCTCCTCGGCCAACTCCCGGTTGTGGGTGATGAGCACGATGGTTTTGCCCTGTTCGCGGTGCAGCTTGTGGAACAGGTCCATGACCAGCCGTCCGGTGGCCGAATCCAGCGCGCCGGTCGGCTCGTCGGCCAAGATGATGGCGGGGTCGTTGGCCATTGCGCGGGCGATGGCGACCCTCTGTTTTTGTCCGCCGGAAAGCTCGTTGGGCAGGTGGTCCATGCGGTCCTCCATCTGCACCATCTGCAACAGCTGTTTTGCGCGGGCGACCCGCTTTGCGCGCGGGACGCTGGCATAGAGCATCGGCAGCTCGACATTTTTGAGCGCCGAGGTGCGCGGAATCAGGTTAAAGGTCTGAAAGACAAAGCCGATCTTCTCGTTGCGGATGGCCGAGAGCTGGGTGTCGTTGGCCTGGCTGATGTCCACCCCATCCAGGTGGTAGCTGCCCGAGGTGGGGCGGTCGAGCGCCCCGATGATGTTCATCAGCGTCGACTTGCCCGAACCGGACTGGCCGACGATCGAGACGAATTCCCCCTGCTGCACCTGCAGGTCGATGCCCTTGAGGATGGTCAGCTCGTTTGGCTGGCCGATATAGAACTTTTTAACGATGCCCTGCATGTCAATGATGGTGTTCGGCATACTATTGCGCCCCATTCTCCGATTGTGTATTTTGCTGCTGTCCGGAAAGCCCGACGACTGTCTGGGTATTGTTGGCCACAAAGTCCGGGGTGACCTCCATGCCCGGGGTGACGCTCTGCGGGTCGCTGACGATGACCAATCCATCGGTGATGCCGTCGCCGGAAACTTCGATATAGAAGTCGGTCTCCAAGCCGGTGGTGACCGGAACCTCCTCGACGACATAGCCGTTCTTCTTGTTTTCTTCCGGCTGGACGGCGTAGAGCACCTGGCTGCCGTCGGCCTTTTCGACCACCGCGTCATAGGCCACGCCGTAGACGTTGTCGCGCTCCTCGAGCAGCACCGTCAGGCGGGTGTTCATGCCGATGCGCAGGCCGCTGTCCGCATCGTCCACCTGCACCTCTGCCTCAAACTCGACGGTGGAGTCATCCGAGGTGAGGGTGGTGCCGGTCTCGGTCTTTTTGGCGGCCGGGGCGATGTAGGTGACGGTGCCGGCGATCTCCTTGTCGCCGGTGGCGTCCGATTTGATGATGACCGGCATGCCGACCTGGACGCTGCCGATATCGTACTCCTTGATCTCGGTGCTGATCTTGAGCGAGTCGGTGTCCTCGATGACGAAGAGCAGGCCGTTTCCGGGCTCACCGACCTCGGCATAGACGGCGGTGACGACGCCCGAGACCGGCGCTGTGATGGTGGCGTCCTCGAGGGTCTGCTGCAGCGACTGGATGGCGATCTCCTGGGATTTGGTGCTCTCAGCGGAGATCTGGCTGCCGATCAGGTTGTCCTTGAGCGTCTCGATCTGCTGTTCGATCGAATTTTCTGCGGCGCTCTGCTGGGCCTTGGCGGTGTCGGCCGACTGCTCGGCGGCGTCCTGCTGGGCCTTGGCGACTTCCTCCTGCAGCTGGGCAGAATCGACGCTGCGGCTGGCCGAGTCGATGCCCTGTTCGAGCTGGCTCAGGCTTGAGCCGTTGCGGGCGTCCTTGGCGGCATCCAGCTGGGCTTCGGCGGTGGCTACACCGCTCTGGGCGGAGGCCACGCCGCTATAAGCACTGTTTGCCGTTGTACTTGCTGTCGACGACGCAGACTGATATGCTGCCTGCGCTTCCTCATAAGCAGTTTGCGCAGCTTCATACTTTTCCTGTTCCGGCTCCCACTCTGCCTTTACCTGGTCGAACTTTGTTTGTGCTGCATTGTATGCGGCTTCCGCCTTTGTCAGCTCTTGTTCATAATCACTGACTTGAGGATCTTCATTCGCTATAGCCGTATTGTAAGCAATATAGGCATTTTCATAGCTTGTTTTTGCTTCGCTTGCCTTTTCTTGGGCTTCCTCATAATCCTGACGATGCTCTTCCTGGAATGTATTCCACTGCGTTGTTGCCTCCGTCAGTGCTTGACTGGCAGCAGTTAAAGCACTTTTCGCACCAGATACCTGCGAATTTGCCTGTGCTACCGCGCTGTTGTACGCGGCCTGCGCCTCGGCCAGCGCGTCCTCTGCGCTGTCCAGCGCCTTGCGGGCCGAGTCGACGTTGCCGTCCAGCTGATCGCGGGTGATGCGGTAGTTCTCCTTCGCGTCCTCCACAGCGGCCTCGGCGGCCTCTACCTGCAGCTTTGCGCTGTCCACCCCATATTCGGCCTGGGTCAGGCTGCTCTGCGCCTGATCCACCCCGGACTGCGCCGAGATGGCGTTGGAGTCCAATCCGTTTTCATAGTTCTCCTTGGCGTTTTCATACGCCTTGCGGTTGACCTCGATCTGGTGGGCCGACTGGTTATTGCTGGCGTCCACCGCCGCCTGCTGCTGGGCGATGTCCAGCTCCAGCTCGTCGGTCTTGAGCTTTGCCAGCACGTCTCCTGCCTCAACGGTGTCCCCCACCTGCACGTTGACCGACTCCACAAGGTAGGACAGCGTCGAATAGACCTTGCGTCCGGTCTCGCTCTCCACCACGCCGGTCAGGCTGACGGTGTTTTGCAGGTCCATCGGCACCAGCGTCTCGGTGGAAACCGTCACGGCAGCGCCGTTTTTCTGGTTGATTGCCAGATATCCCCCCACAATTGCCACGGCCAGCACGCCGCAGGCCCCTGCGATAATTTTCTTTTTCTTTGACATAACAAAGTCTCCTTTTTTGGATTCTTCATTTGTATTATTGACTTAATACAATAATACCATCTTTCCAAACAAAAGTCAAGCATCCACTTTTAATTAAGTATATTAACTATATCACACTTGCTTTTCGGTTACTACTATCAAAAAGGACGATTTTTGGGCCGGTCATTTTCGTGAAATTGTGCTAAATTTCCTCCTGTTCATACTCTATACATGATGTAGCCACAAACAGGAAAAAAGCGCTGTGCCGCCAAAAGGGCAACGGCTTTATCTGCGGCCTTCATTCTCCCCTATTATACCAAACGGGACAGGCGGGCAGCTGCCTTCAAAAAAAGTTTTTGCCCCGTCCGGAAGGGCGGAAAAAAGGGAACGCTGCGGCAGCTGAAAAAAAAGCTGTCGGAAAAACTTCCGACAGCTTTTTGCAAAAGGAAACTTTTATCAAGATTCTTAGATCTTTGCGATATCGACCAGTTCTACATCCTTGAGGGTGCGGTTGCTCATCAGCGAATTTGCCAGGGCATTGGCGGTATCCAGCGCGGTCATGGTGACGATCGAGCGCTCGACAGCGCGGCGGCGCATCTGTACCGAGTGGCGCTGTGGCTTTCTGCCCTTCTTGGAGGTGGTGATGACGTAGTCGATCTTGTTCTCGTCGAACAGGGTCAGGATGTTCGGCTCCTCCTCCTCGATCTTGCGGACGGTGTTGGCCGCAACCATATTCTGATGCAGGGTGAGTGCGGTGCCCGCGGTGGCGTAGATGGTGAAGCCCAGCTTCTCGAACTTCTCGGCAATCGGAACAACTTCCTGCTTGTCGGTGTCGCGGACGGTGACCAGCACGCCGCCGGAATGTTTCATCTTGTAGCCGGCAGCTACCAGGCCCTTGTACAGCGCCTCTTCAAAGGTCTTGGCGATGCCCAGTACCTCACCGGTGGACTTCATCTCTGGGCCAAGCAGGGTGTCGACGTCGTGCAGCTTCTCAAAGCTGAATACTGGAACCTTGACTGCGACATACTCTGCCTCCGGGTACAGGCCGATGCCGTAACCCTGATCGCGCAGCTTCTCGCCGAACATCATGCGGGTTGCAATCTCGACCATCGGCACGCCGGTGACCTTGCTGATATAAGGAATGGTTCTGGAAGAACGTGGGTTTACCTCGATGACATAGACCTCATCGTTGTAGATGACGTACTGGATGTTGACCAGGCCCACAACCTTCAGTGCACGAGCCAGACGGCCGGTGTAGTCGATGATGGTGCGTTTGATGCGCTGGGACAAAGTCTGGGACGGATATACCGAGATCGAGTCGCCCGAGTGGATACCCGCTCTCTCGATGTGCTCCATGATGCCCGGGATCAGGTAATCCTCGCCGTCGCAGATGGCGTCTACCTCAACCTCTTTGCCCATCATGTATTTGTCGATCAGTACCAGGTTGTCCTTCATGTGGCTGGTGATGATGTCCATATACTCCTCAACCTCGGAGGTGTCGTGGGCAATAATCATGTTCTGGCCGCCCAGTACATAGGATGGACGCAGCAGAACCGGGAAGCCCAGACGGTTAGCCGCCTCGACTGCCTGCTCTTTGGTCAGGACGGTCTCGCCCTTTGGACGCGGGATGTTCAGCTGAGCAAGCAGCTCATCAAAGCGCTCTCTATCCTCTGCCTGGTCGATCGAATCGGCCGAGGTGCCCAGGATTCTGACGCCCTTCTTGTCGAGGTACTTGGTCAGTTTGATTGCGGTCTGGCCACCAAACTGTACAACAACGCCCCACGGCTTCTCGCTTGCCAGGACGTTATCGACATCCTCTGGGGTCAGCGGGTCGAAGTACAGGCGGTCGGAGGTATCGAAGTCGGTGGATACGGTCTCCGGGTTGTTGTTGGCGATCGAAGCCTCATAGCCGAGTTTCTTGAGCGCCCATACGCAGTGAACCGAGCAGTAGTCGAACTCGATGCCCTGGCCGATACGGATTGGACCGGAACCGAATACCAGGATCTTCTTCTTGCCGGAGTCGTGCTCGTTGATGAACTCCTCTGCCTCGTTCTCCTCATCATAGGTGGAGTAGAAGTACGGGGTCTGTGCTTTGTACTCGGCAGCGCAGGTATCTACCATCTTGTAGACGCCCTTTCTGTGGTGCTCTACCTTCTTGCCGGAGATGCGCTCGATGGTGCTGTCGAGGTAGCCATATTTCTTTGCGCGCAGGTAGAGATCCTCGGTCAGCTCGTCGCAGTTTGCCAGAGCGTCCTCCATCTTGCGCAGGTTGTCCAGTTTATCGATGAACCAGTTGTCGATCATGGTGATCTCGTGGATCTTCTGGGTTGGGATGCCCTTCTTGAGTGCTGCAAAGATGCAGTACATGCGCTCATCGTCGCAGTTGTGCAGCAGCTCCAGCAGCTCCTCTTTGGACTTGTCGGCAAATTTCGGGAGGTTGAAGGTATCCAGGCCCAGCTCGATGGAGCGAACCGCCTTCATCATGGCGTGCTCGAAGGAGGTACCGATGGACATAACCTCGCCGGTAGCCATCATCTGGGTGCCCAGGGTACGTTTTGCATAGACGAATTTATCGAATGGCCATTTTGGATATTTTACAACGATATAGTCTACCGAAGGCTCAAAGCAGGCATAGGTGGTGCCGGTAACGGCGTTGACGATCTCGTCGAGGGTGTAGCCGATGGCGATCTTGGTCGCAACCTTTGCGATCGGGTAGCCGGTCGCTTTGGAGGCCAGCGCGGAGGAACGGGATACACGCGGGTTAACCTCGATGACGGCGTACTCGCTGGTTTCCGGATGCAGTGCGAACTGGCAGTTGCAGCCGCCCTCTACGCCCAGCTCTTCGACGATGTTGAGCGCCGCCTTGCGCAGCATGGAGAACTCTTCCGGAGCCAGGGTAACTGCCGGAGCGACAACGATCGAGTCGCCGGTGTGGACGCCGACTGGGTCGACGTTCTCCATCGAGCAGACGGTGATGATGTTGCCCTTGGAGTCGCGGATGACCTCAAACTCGATCTCCTTCCAACCGGAGATGCACTTCTCAACCAGGATCTGGGTGATTGGGGACAGGCGCAGGCCGTTGCCGGCGATCTCGCGGAACTCTTCCTCATTGTTTGCGATACCGCCGCCGGTGCCGCCCATGGTGAATGCCGGACGGATGATGACCGGGTAGTGGATCTCTTTGATGAACTCCAGGCCATCCTCTACGGTGTTGACAACCTTGGATGGGATGCAGGGCTCACCGATCTTCTCCATGGTCTCTTTGAACATCTGGCGGTCCTCTGCCTTATCGATGGTCAGCGGATTTGCGCCCAGCAGCTTTACATTGTGGGAATCCAAAAAGCCCTCTTTTGCCAGCTGCATCGAGAAGGTCAGGCCGGTCTGGCCGCCCAGGGTGGACAGTACGCTGTCCGGTTTCTCCACCTCGATGATGCGCTTTACAACATCCAGATTCAGCGGCTCGATATAGACGTGGTCGGCCATTGCCTTATCGGTCATGATGGTGGCCGGGTTGGAGTTGACCAGGACGACATCCAGGCCCTCCTCTTTCAGCGCGCGGCACGCCTGGGTGCCCGCATAGTCAAACTCTGCTGCCTGTCCGATGATAATTGGGCCGGAGCCGATTACCAGTACCTTTTTAATATCCTGTCTTAACGGCATATATGATCAACCTTTCTTGCGCTTTTATACTTACCTGTTTTTAACCAATCAGTCCGAGGAATCTTTCGTAGATACCGTCGAAGTTCTTCTGTCCAATCTCCGCCTCTGGGATGAACTGTACCGACATACATTTCATCTCGGGGTATTCCAGACCCTCGCAGGTCTTGTCGTTGATGTTCTGGTGACTCATACGCGCACAGGAAGGGATCTCCTTGACAGTGCAGCCGTGGTTCTGGGAGGTGATGAAGGTGCGTCCGCTTGCATCCTCGGTGACCGGGCAGTTTGCGCCGCGGTGACCGCAGTGCATCTTTTCCACCGTGCCGCCCATTGCCAGCGCCATTGCCTGATGGCCCAGGTCGATGCCCATGACCGGAACTGGGGACTTCATCAGCTCAGCGACCGTCTGTTTGAGCTCTGGGTGCTGCTCGAAGGCAGACAGGCCAGCGCCGCCGCACAGAACGATGGCATCGGGTTTGGTATCCAGCACCTGCTGTGCGCTGGAAGTTGCCGGCAGGATGGTGACGCTGCATCCGCGCTCCATCAGTGCGCTGACGATGTCGCGGCGCACGCCGTAGTTGAGCATGGTGATGTGGTATTTGGCGTCGAGCTTGTCATAGCGGATGGTCTGGTCATAGTGCAGCCATGCAGCCTCCTCAGGCTTCCAGGCTTTGATGCGCTCCATCAGCTCCTTCTCGTGGCCCTTTGGATCGTTGCGGGTAATCAGTCCGCGCTGTACGCCCTCGTCGCGCAGCTTTCTGGTGATGGCGCGGGTGTCCAGATCAAAGATGGCGGTGATGTTTTCTTTTTCAAGGAATTGGTCGATGCGGCCTTCGCTGCGGAAGTTGGAGGGCTGTGCGCACCACTCACGGACAACCCATCCTCTTACTCTGATGCTGTCGTGCAGATTGTTCACGCTGGTAACGCCATAGTTGCCGACCAGCGGGAAGGTTTCGACCACGATGTTGTTTGCGTTGGCTGGATCGGTCAGAATCTCCTGGAAGCCGACCACGCCGGTGTTGAATACCAGTTCACCGATCGCATCCTCGCTGCTGCCCAGACCGTACCCCTCATAGATGGTGCCGTCCTCCAGCAGGAGCCATGCCTTTTGCGCGTTGTTAAAAATATCCATACGCTTAAACCTCCGTTTTCCTTGATGTGGATCTCTCTATAATCAATTTTTTATTACAGACGTGTTAATCAGTAAGCCTAGAGGCTGATCTTTCCGACAACCCCCATGATGTCCTCCTTCATGGTGAGGGCGGCCTGTCTTGCCTGCTGGGCAAAGTCGTGGCCGTCGGTGCCCGCCTTCTTCCAGGCGGTGAGGATGGCGCGGGAAGAATTGACGATGGCGCCCAGACCGTTGTGGTCAAATGCGCCCGCTACGTCGTTGGCTCCGCCGCCCTGTGCGCCGTAGCCCGGAACTAAGAAGAAGGTGTGCGGCATCTTCTGGCGCATTTCGCTCAGCTGCTGCGGATAGGTTGCGCCGACGACCGCGCCCACGCGGGAATAGCCGTAGCTGTTGGCGGTCTTTTCGCCCCAATGTTCGCACATGGCGCCCATCGTCTCATAGATGCTCTTGTCGCCGATCTTCTGGTCCTGCAGCTCGCCGGAGGACGGATTGGAAGTCTTGACCAGCACAAAGATGCCGCGGTCGCGCTCATCGCAGATGGGCAGCAGCGGTTCCACGCCGTCCGAGCCGAGATAGCCGTTGACGGTGAGCATGTCCGCGTCGAAGGCGCTGAGCTGTTTGCTGCCGACCTCGCTTGTGCCCAGGTGCGCTTTGGCGTAGGCCTGCATGGTGGAGCCGATGTCGTTGCGCTTGCCGTCCAGGATGACCAGCATCCCCTTTTGTTTTGCGTAGCGGATGGTCTCATACAGCGCCCACATGCCCTGCCAGCTGTACATCTCGTAGTAAGCCGCCTGCGGCTTGACAGCCGGAACGATGTCGCAGATGGCGTCGATGATCGCTTTGTTGTAGGTCAGGATCGCCTGTGCTGCCGCATCGAAGGTGTCGCCGAATTGGGCAAACTTTTCTTCCTTGATGTGCTGCGGGATGTAGTCGAGCAGCGAATCCAGGCCGACTACGCTTGGATTTTGCAGCTCGGCGATTCTTTCAATCAGTCTCTTCATCTGTCTGATTCCTCCCAGTATGTTTTGTATATAATAAAACAAATATTACAGTTCGTATACAATCTTGCCGCCCATGATGGTGCGCACCACCCGTCCGGTCAGCTTTCTGCCGTCGAAGGGGGTGTTGTGGCTCTTGCTGTGCAGCTTGGCTGCATCCACCGTCCAGACCATATCCGGGTCGAACAGCACGATGTCGGCCAGCGCTCCCTCGCGCAGTGTACCGCCCGGCAGCCGCATGATGTTGGCGGGGGTGGTGCTCATGCACCGGACAAGCTCCATCAGGCCCATGCCCTGGTTGTGGTACAGCTCGGTGCAGGCCGCAGCAAAGCTGGTCTCCAGTCCGACGATGCCGTTTGGCGCCCGCAGGAAGTCCTCCTTCTCTTCGGGAGCGTGCGGGGCGTGGTCGGTGACGATGGCGTCGATGGTGCCGTCCAGCACGCCCTCGATGATCGCCTGGCAATCCTCCTCCTCGCGCAGCGGCGGGTTCATGCGGAAGTTTGCGTCGCGGCTGCGCAGCAGCTGGTCGGTCATCATCATGTAGTGCGGGGCGGTCTCGCAGGTGACCTTGACGCCCCTGGCCTTTGCCTCGCGGATCAGCTGCACCGAACCTTTGGTGCTGACGTGGGCGATGTGGATGGCGGTGTTGGAGCTTTCGGCCAGCACGATCTCGCGCACGGTGATGCTGTCCTCGCTGGCGCGGTCCATGCCGCGCACGCCCAGCTCCTCAGAGACGGCGCCCTTATTGATGATGCCGCCCGCGATGATGCTCAGATCCTCGCAGTGGCTGACCACCGGCACACCGGCGGCGTAGGCGCGCTTTAACGCCTCGAGCATCATGCCGGCGTTTTCCACCGGGCGTCCGTCGTCGCTGACGGCCACCGCTCCGCAGGCGTGCAGCTGGGCAAAGTCGTTGAGCTCTTCGCCGTGCATTCCCTTGGTGATCGCGGCGATTGGAAAGACGCGGGCTTTGGCGCTTTGGGCCTTGTTGAGGATGTAGGAGAGGACCTCCTCGCTGTCGGTGACGGGGTTGGTGTTGGGCATGCAGCAGACGCTGGTGACGCCGCCGGCAGCCGCCGCCTCACAGCCGGAGAGGACGTCCTCCTTATAGGTAAAGCCCGGATCGCGCAGATGGACGTGGATATCGATGAAGCCCGGTGCGGCGCACAGGCCGCTGCCGTCGATGACCTTTGCGCCCTGTGCCAGATCCATCTGGAGCAGGTGGGCGCCGACCTTGGCGATCCGCTCGCCCTCGACCAGGATGTCGCCGGTGAAGTCCAGCGGCGGCTGGCAGGACGGGTCCAAAATTCGTACGTTTGTGATCAGCAGCTTTTCCAAAGATATCCCTTCCTTTCGACCCGCGCCACAGCGGGCAGATGCACGATGCAAAATTTTTTTAGCGGTCCTCGCAGATGATGACCTGATCCTCGCCGTCGCGCTCGGCCACCATCACCTTGACAAACTCCTCGCGGGAGGTGGGCAGATTCTTGCCGACATAGTCCGCGCGGATGGGCAGCTCGCGGTGGCCGCGGTCGATGAGCACGGCCAGCTGGATGCTCTTTGCGCGGCCGCGCTCGAGGATGGCATCCATCGCTGCGCGCACGGTGCGCCCGGTGTAGACCACGTCGTCCACCAGGATGATCTGCTTGCCCTCGATGGGAAAGGGCAGATCGGTGCGGTCCAATTCCTGTTGTCCGCGCTTGTCATCGCGGTAGGCGGTCACGTCCAGGTAGCCGACCTGTACGGGGCTGCCCTCCAGCTCTCCGATCTTTTTGGCCACCCGCTGTGCCAGCTGCACCCCGCGGGTCATGATGCCCACGATGTACAGGTTGCCTGCGCCCTTGTTGCGCTCGATGATCTCAAAGGAAATGCGGGTAATTGCCCGGGACATCGCCTTTTGATCCATGATCTGGGTTTTCTCGACGAGCATGTTGCCTTCTCCCTCCGTTTCGATGCACCGCGTTTGTGAAAAAGCGAAAGCTCTCAGGCACAAAAAAAGCTGCCTGTGCCCTTTTGGGGGGGCAGCAGACAGCCGATCGTTTAGAATTCAAGTCCTACTCCAAGACAGAAAACGCCTTGGAATATGGCACCCTATCCGACTACCTTGCCAGCCTCACAGGACCGTCTTAAAGGATTCGCTTTTAGGATTCAATAATCTGTAGATGTTTTCTTTAACAATAAGTATACCCAATTTTTCCGCAAATGTCTAGTGCCGATCCGTCAAACCTCGATGAAATATTTGTGTATTTTTATGGATTTTGCCAAAGCGGCACAATTGGGCGCAGCTGCCTGCGGTTAGAACGCGATGTCGTCCTCGTCCTCGCGGGCGATGGGGGGATGTTTTTTCGGGGAGTTGCGGCGCAGATAGAGGGTGAGTGCGCGGTCCATCTTAAACAGGACGCTGACCGATTTCAGGCAGATGACGACGCTCATCACAAGACAGGCGATTGCGGCAGTGCTGGCGGCGGCAGCCTGCCATTTCTGGATTTTTTTCATACGCTTCTTCCTTTCTTTAAAAGAGGGGGTCGGCCTCACCTTCTGCTGGCCTTTTCTTCCTTATATAGGCAAGCTTTTGATCTGCCGGCCTCTTTCCCTCATAATTTATTCCCCATTATATCCCCTCTTTTGCCTCCGCGCAACCCCATTTTCCCCCTTCTTTTCATTCTTTTTTATAATCTTTTTCATAAACTGTTTTAAATTCCTAAATTCTGTGGTAAAATAATTGAGTTACCATTGTCTTTGTATTGACCACATTGTATCATCTTTATGAGTAGGAGTCCTTTCTATGAACAAGAAAATTTCGCTGGGGGCCGCTCTTGCCCTCATGCTCATCATCACCGCCGTCACCTTCTCGGTGACGATGATCTTCTCGCGGCAGATGTTCTCCACCACCATCACCAACATCTCCGAGAAGCAGGCCATGTATGACAAGCTTTCGGAAATTGACAGCTATGTCCGCCAGAACTATTACGGCACCATCGACGAGACCAACCTCAACGACTACATCTCCCGCGGCTACATCGCCGGACTCTCCGACCGCTACGCCACCTACTATTCTGCTAGCGACTACGCCACCTTGCAGCAGGAAAATGCCGGCCAGCTGGTGGGCATCGGCATCCGCGCCGCGCGCAACGAGAGCGGCTTCATCGAGGTTGTGGAGGTCTATCCCGACTCCCCGGCAATCGAGGCGGGCATCCAGGCCGGCGACCTGATCGTCAAGGTCAACGACATCGACGTCACCGCCGAGACCTATGACAGCGCCATCTCTGAGATCGGCGGCCAGGCCGGCACCAAGCTCAGTCTCACCGTCCGCCGCGACAACCAGGACACCGAAATCCCCGAGATCACCCGACGGGTTGTGGTCACCCCGACGGTCTATTCGCGGATGATCAACAACGCCGGCTACATCAAGATCACCGACTTTAACGCCAACACCTACGACCAGTTTAAACAGGCGGTGGAGGATCTGGTGCGCAACCAGAACGCCCAGTCGCTCATCTTTGACGTGCGCAACAACACCGGCGGTCTGGTCGATCCGGCCATCAAGATGCTGGATATGCTGCTGCCGGAGGGCACCATCGCCACCGCCACCTACCGCGACGGCTCCACCGAGGTGCTGGGCACCTCCGACGCCAGCTGCGTCGAGCTGCCGATGGTGGTGCTGACCAACGAAAACACCGCCAGCGCCGCGGAGCTGTTCACCCAGGCGCTGCGCGACTACGGCGTGGCCCAGTCGGTGGGCACCACCACCTACGGCAAGGGCGTCATGCAGGTGACCCACTCGCTCAAGGACGGCTCGGCCATCCGCATCACGGTGGCACAGTACAACCCACCTAAGAGCCCGAACTATGACGGCGTCGGCCTGACCCCCGACTATGAGGTCACCCTGACCGAAGAGCAGCAGGAGGCCTTCGACACGCTGGACGAGACGACCGACCCGCAGCTCAAGAAGGCTTTGGAGGTCGTCAACGCCACCGCCACCACCGAAGGCACCACCGAGGGCACGACGATCGGCACCTCCGAGACTGCCACCGAAGGCACCACCGAGGGTACAAGCGAGAGCACAAGCTCTGAGACGACTACCGAGGAAACTTCTGAGAGCACCTCTGAGACTACCTCCGAAAGCACCTCCGAGACTGCCTCCGAGGAAACTGCCAGCACAACCGAATAACCTTTGCCACACCGCAAAAAGGGACGCTCGATCGAGCGTCCCTTTTTTTGTGCAGCATAAAAGGCGCGGAGGGCGAATACAATACAGTGCACTATTTAAACGGAAACGGAGGAATCTGTATGGGCAGACAGGCTGCGCGGCAGACAAAGGCCGCTACAAAGAAAGGGACATCCGGCAACCTCTGGGCGGTGGCGGCCGGGTGCCTTGCCGGCATCGCGGTGGGACTGGTGCTGACGCTGGCGCTGGCGGGGCTGCTGGCGGGCGGTCAGCTGCCGGTGGGGACGGTGAAGATCCTGGGGCTGGTGACCGGCTGCCTGATGGCGGTGGCGGCGGGCTTTTGCTGCCACAAGGTGCTGCACCGGGACGGATTCTTTTTCGGGCTGCTGTGTGGGGCCATCCTGTGCGCCATCTGCCTGATGGTCTCGCTGGCGCTGGGTGAAAGCCCGGACTGGTGGGCCGCCGTCAAGGGCTTTGCGATGCTGCTGTGCGGGGCGCTGGGCGGCAGCTTTGGCAAATAGCGCACACAAAAAGCGCCCGCCAAGGAATCCAGTGAATCCTTGGCGGGCGCCACAATCCGAATCCTTACAGCCGCATCCGGTCGGGGAGCTTACTTGCTCTCCTTTTTGGCCTGCTGTTCTTCGGCAGCGCGCTCGGTGGCGGTGATGTTCTGCTGAATCGACCAGCGTGCGAGGCGGATCTTGCTGCGATCGCCGGCAGTCTCGATGACGACGGTGTCGTCCTTGATGCTCACGATCCGTCCGATGATGCCGCCGATGGTGACGACCTCATCCGCAATCTCGATGTTCTCGCGCATCTTCTGTACCTCTTTGTCGCGCTTTTTCTGCGGACGGATCAACAGGAAATAGAAGATGACGATCATCAGGATCAGCGGGATAAAGGTTGCAAGCATCGACACCGATTCATTGGCCGTTGCGGTCAGGAATAAATTTGTCATGGGTTAAAGCACCTCCGTAAATTTGGCCAAAATTGCGTTCCCTTTTCATCCTGCAATTTTGTATACAAGCAATATTATACCTTTTGCACCCTGGTTTTGCAAGTAGTTTTTGGCAATTTGCTCTGCGCTGTCTTTGGCGGGAGTTTTTTTTTGCCCTGCTGTGCCCCGCCGGCTAGATTCTGCGGCCCAGCACCGGCACCATCTCGGCGCGGAACTGCTCGTAGCGCCCCTCGTCCAGCGCCTGGCGGATCTTTTCCATCAGGGTGTTGTAGAAGTAGAGGTTGTGCATGACCGCAAGGCGCATTCCCAGCATCTCGCCGGCCTTGAGCAGGTGGCGGATATAGGCGCGGCTGTGGCGGCGGCAGACCGGGCAATCGCATTGCGCGTCGATCGGGGAAGCGTCCAGCTCATACTTTGCATTGTTGATGTTGATGATGCCCTCCCAGGTGAACAGGTGTCCGTGGCGGGCATTTCGGCTGGGCATGACGCAGTCGAACAGGTCCACGCCCCGATAGACGGCCTCGATGATATTGACCGGCGTGCCGACCCCCATCAGGTAGCGCGGCTTATCCTTTGGCATATACGGTTCGACCTGCTCGATGATGTGGTACATCACCGGCGCGGGCTCGCCCACGGCCAGGCCCCCGATGGCGTAGCCGTCGCAGTCAATCTGGGCGATCTGCTGCATCTGCTCGATGCGCAGGTCCTCGAAGGTGGAGCCCTGGTTGATGCCGAACAGCATCTGGTGCGGGTTGATGGTGTCGGGCAGCGCGTTCAGGCGGTCCATCTCCGCGCGGCAGCGCCGCAGCCAGCGCACGGTGCGGTCGATCGATCTGCGGGTATATTCCCGGGTGGAGGGGTTTGCGATGCACTCGTCGAAGGCCATGGCGATGGTGGAGCCCAGGTTTGACTGGATGCGCATGCTCTCCTCGGGGCCCATGAAGATTCGTCTGCCGTCGATGTGCGACTGGAAGCGCACGCCCATCTCGCTGATGGTGCGCAGCTGTGCCAGCGAGAACACCTGGAAGCCGCCGGAATCGGTGAGGATGGGGCCATCCCAGCCCATAAATTTGTGCAGCCCGCCCAGCGCCTTGATCTTTTCGTCGCCGGGGCGCAGGTGCAGGTGGTAGGTGTTGCACAGCTCGACCTGGCACTTCAGGTCCTTCAGGTCATAGGAGGAGATGCCGCCCTTGATTGCCGCCGATGTGCCGACATTCATAAAGGCAGGGGTCTGGATTGTGCCGTGCACCGTCCGAAACTCTCCGCGACGCGCGCGCCCCTCCTGTTTTGACAATGTGTACATTGATTCTTTTTCTCCTTCCTCCACGCAGGGATATCTGCTATTGTGTTACGTTATATATTAGCATACCCCAAACGCTTTGTCAAAAAGTGGAGGGCGCCATCACTCCTGGGCAGCTCCGGCCTGCAGCAGCACAATGGCGCTAAAGCGGTCCCCCTCGTCCACAAACTGGACCTCTCCGCCATATTTTTGGGCGATCTTCTGGACGATGCGGGTGCCGTAGCCGTGGTCGCTGGCATAGTCCTTGGAGGTCAGGATGCTGCCGCCCTGCATCTGCACCGGCTGGGAGGACTTGCTATTGACCACCTTGAGGGTGTACAGGCTTCCAGCGAGGTGGTCGCTGACCTCGATAAAGCGGTTTTTCTCCACCCTGGCGCAGCCTTCGATGGCGTTATCCAATAGGTTAGATAGCAATGAGCTAATCTGTGACGCCTCAAAGGGCATCCCCTCGTCCAGCTGCAATCGGGCGCGAAAGTCGATCTGCATCTGCTTTGCCTGCTGCTCCTTGCAGAACAGCACCGAATTGACCACCACGTTTTTGCAGAAATAGCGGGCGCGGCTGCGCTCAAAGTTCTCCTCCAACTGGGAGACGTACTGCTCCACCTGCTGGCTGTCCTTCTGGTTGAGCAGCGCCTTGATGGTCTGGATGTGGTTTGCCATGTCGTGCTGCTGCATCTTGAGCTCCTGCACCTTCTGGGCCACTACGTCATAGAAGGCGCGCTGCATCTTGGCTTTCTGCTCCATGTGGCGCTCCTGCTCCTGGGTCTGGATGCTTTGGGCGACCATCTCCATCGAGCGGAACAGAAAGAAGGCGCAAAAGCAGGTCAACAGCGTGCAGCACAGCAGGATGATATAGACGCGGTAATCCTGGGTGATGGTGGCGCAGCAGACCACGCCGAAGAGCATGACGATCTGGCAGACCGGGATGAGCAGAAAGCTCTTGCGCTGTTTGCCCTGCAAGCTGTGCCCCTCCAGCAGCAGCGGCAGGTACTTCAGGTAGATGGTGAGCATGCTGTAGAAGATGACCAGCAGGATGGTGGGGTGCTCGGTGTAGGAGGAGACGTTGGCAAGCGTCCTGCCCGCGCCCAAAATCAGGCACAGCGACAGCGTGATGTCCATCATAAACATCCCCAGATACACGATCAGCAGAACAAACAGCTTCCTTGCCGCCTTGCCCTCAAAGCACAGATGCACTGCCAAAAACATGCTGCACAGCACCAGCGGCACCTTTGCCACATAGGGCACCTGCAGCAGCGACCCCAGCAGCACATCTCCCAGGATGTTGCAGGAATAAAAGGTGACAAAAAAGGCGATCTGCACCATCCACAGCGGCACCTTTTTTTGCAGGATGTTGGAAAATCCCCACGCCAAAATGCCGCTCTCCACGGCGGTGCGCACCGCCAAAAATCCATCGTATACCATTATAATACGCCCTGTCCTTCCTTAACTTTGATTTTTGAGAATCTTCTTATGATTTGACCGGCCGCTGTGATCGGTCAGATCATCTGCCCGGCATAGCGCAGGTAGCTCTTTTTAAAATCCGACCGCCTGAGGTGGCTGATGGGGAGGGTCTCCCCATTTTCCAGCTGCACCCCCGCAGCCGAAATATTCGAGACAAATTGCAGGTTGACAAGAAAGCTCTTGTGCGGGCTTGCAAACTGCACCGGGTCCAGCTGCTGCTCGAGCTGCTCGATCTTTTGACTCACCTGCAGCGTCTCCCCGCCAAGGGTGTGGATGTGGGTCTGCCGGAGGTTGCGCTCGGCGTAGAGGATCTCGGCGGTTCGGACCGAAAGTTCCTTGCCCTTGACGCTAAAAAACAGCTTCTCCTTTCTGAGGTTGCACAGCGCCTTTTGGAGGGCAAATTGCAGGTCCTCCCGGCGCAGAGGCTTGGTCAAAAAGTAGATCGGGTCGGCGCGTCCGGCCTTGGTGCACCAGTCGATGTAGCCGGTGATGAAGATCAGCTGTGCATTGGGGACAAGCTGCTGCATCTGCCTTGCGATCTCGATGCCGTTTTGCTCCTCTTGCAGCACGATGTCCATCAGCAAAATCCAGTCGCTTCCCCCCTGCTGCCGGATGCAGGCAAAGCACTCCTGTTGTCCCTGCGCGGTGTGGAAGGTGACGGCCAGCTGCTCGGGGAGCAGCTGCTGCACCTGCCGCTGGATCTCCTGGATGTGCAGCGGCTGATCGTCGCAAATTAAGATATGCAACATGGATATTCTCTCCTTTTGTACGAAAAATGATCATTTTTCCCTCACTTTGTTCTACTATTTCACCCTTTTAGTATACCACATTTTGCCGCGTTCGACAATCTTTGCGCTGCCTTTTCCCTCTGCTTTGCCGCCGGCAAAAAAAATCCCGGATTGGCAAAAGCCAATCCGGGATTGCAGTTGCAGCGAATTTACTTTGCAGATGCGGGCGCTTCATCGCGCTGGCCGTCGACGCCGTCTGCGATGAACATGGCGTCACCGAAGGAGAAGAAGCGGTACTTTTGCGCCACAGCCAGGTCGTACGCCGCCATGGTGTGCTCATATCCGGCAAAGGCGCTGACCAGCATGATGAGGGTGCTTTCGGGCAGGTGGAAGTTGGTAATCAGCCCATCGAGCACCTTGAACTGGTAGCCGGGGTAGATGAAGATGTCAGTGTAGCCCTCCTCCTCGTGCAGCGGCAGGCCCTGTTTGGTGCCCAGCGTCTCGAGGGTGCGGCAGCTGGTGGTGCCCACAGCGATGACCCGTTTGCCCGCGGCCTTGGTCTGGTTGATGAGGTCGGCGGTGTGCTGGGGGAGGTAGTAGTGCTCGGAGTGCATCTTGTGCTCGGTGATCTCGTCCTCCTTGACCGGGCGGAAGGTGCCAAGGCCGACGTGCAGGGTGACAGCGGCGATCTGCACGCCCTTTTGGCGGATCTTGTCCAGCAGCTCATTGGTAAAGTGCAGTCCGGCGGTCGGCGCGGCGGCCGAGCCCAGCTCGTGGGAGTAGACAGTCTGATAGCGCTCCTTGTCCTCGAGCTTTTTGGTGATATAGGGCGGCAGCGGCATATTGCCGATCTGTTCGAGCACCGGGTAGATGCTCTGGCCCTCATAGGTAAAGCGGATCAGGCGGTTGCCGCCCTCCACCGTCTCCAGCACCTCGCCGGTCATCAGTCCGTCGCCGAAGGTCAGGTGGGTGCCGGGTTTTGCCTTTTTGCCGGGTTTGACCAGCGTCTCCCAGACATCCTTTTCCTTCTGCTCGAGCAGCAGCACCTCGATGTGGCCGCCGGTATCGGGCTTGACGCCGTACAATCGGGCGGGGATGACGCGGGAGTCGTTGACCACCAGCAGGTCGCCGGGGTTGAGGTAGTCGACGATGTCGTAGAAGTGGTGGTGGCTGCACTGGCCGCTCTGGCGGTCCATCACCAGCAGCCGCGAGTGGTCGCGGGGCTCGATGGGTGTCTGGGCGATCTGCTCCTGCGGCAGATCAAACCAAAATTCCGATCTTTTCAAGTTGATTCCTCCCTATTGTATGCCACTGTGCCGCCGCCCAAAGGCGGGACACAACCTGTTTTTTTGCATTTTGTTTGTCCATTGGATAGACAGATACGATCATAGCATACCGCGCGCGCACCCGCTTGTCAACCACCTGCCCCGCGCCAAATCCGGCAAAATTCGAGAAAAATCTTTCCTTTGGCCAAAATCCGCTTGACACCGGCCCTATGCAATGCTAAGATATACCCAAACACTTACAACTGCATATCCGCTCACGATAGAGGCGCACCTTTCATCAGTAGCTCGGGATAGGCTGCCAAAGCCGCTGGACTCCCCTGCCAAAGGGAACGGTGCCGAAGGGGGTACTCGGCGGGTACCGCCCTGGGTGTGTCCCAAATAGGGGCACAACTGTCACCGCAGCCGCGGTGAAGCGCTATCTGATTTTTCTCTCCCCGTTCCCTCCGATGGGCGGGTGGGAAAATGCCCCTATCCTGTTGATCCGCCGGTTTTTTAAAAAAAACCGGCTTTTTTATTTTTCCCCTGCCTTTGTCCGGACAGGCCCCGGAGCATCTTTCCCCCTCACAGAGCATACAGTGTTTTTGTCCCGCATGATCTGCTGTGTACACCAGACCCACCACCTTTTGACATTTACCTGAAAGGATGTATCGCAAATGAAACAGTATCACGTCGCTGTCATCGGCGCCACCGGCATGGTCGGCCAGCGCTTTGTCACCCTCCTGCACAACCACCCGTGGTTCACCGTCACCACCGTTGCGGCCTCCGCACACTCCGCCGGCAAGTCCTACCGCGATGCGGTCGGCTCCCGCTGGATGATGGCCGACCCCATCCCAGAGGAGGTCGCCGGCCTGACCGTGCGCGACGCGGTGGCCGACGCCGAGGAGATTGCCCACAGCGTAGACTTTGCCTTCTGCGCGGTGGATATGCCCAAGGATGAGATCCGCGCCCTGGAGGAGCGCTATGCCCGCCTGGAGTGCCCGATCATGTCCAACAACTCCGCCCACCGCTTCACCCCCGACGTGCCGATGATGATCCCCGAGATCAACGACCACCACGCCGAGGTCATCGCCTCCCAGCGCAAGCGCCTGGGCACCCGCCGCGGCTTTATCTCGGTCAAATCCAACTGCTCGCTGCAAAGCTATGTGCCGGCGCTGCACCCGCTGATGTCCTTTGGCATCACCAAGGTGCTGGCCTGCACCTATCAGGCCATCTCGGGCGCGGGCAAAAACTTCTCCACCTGGCCGGAGATGGTGGACAACGTCATCCCCTTCATCGGCGGCGAGGAGGAAAAGAGCGAGCGCGAACCGCTGAAAATCTGGGGCGAGGTGACCGGCGGTGTGATCGTCCCGGCGGCAACCCCTTCGATCACCACCCAGTGCATCCGCGTACCGGTCACCGACGGACATCTGGCGGCGGTATTTGTCTCCTTTGCGCAAAAGCCCACCATCGAGCAGATTAAACAGGCCTGGAGCAGCTTTGCGGGCTATCCGCAGCAGCACCATCTGCCGTCCGCTCCGGCGCAGTTTTTGACCTACTTTGAGGAGGACAACCGCCCGCAGACCAGACTGGACCGCGACCTGGAGGACGGCATGGGCATCTCGATCGGCCGCCTGCGCGAGGACACCCAGTACGACTACAAATTTGTCTGCCTGTCGCACAACACCATCCGCGGAGCTGCGGGCGGCGCGATTTTGATGGCAGAGACGCTGGCCAGCAAGGGCTATCTGGACTAGTTTTAGACTGGGCTAGACACGGGCAAACGCAAGAACTTACCACTTATGATAGAATCGAACAGAAGGGATGAACCGTATGAAAAAAACCATCTTTACCGGCGCTGGCGTAGCGATCGTCACCCCAATGAACCCCGATGAGAGCATCAACTTTGAGGAGCTGGGCCGCATCATCGACGACCAGATCGAAAACGGCACCGACGCCATCGTCATCTGCGGCACCACCGGCGAGTCCTCCACCATGAGCGATCAGGAGCACGTCGACTGCATCGCCTACGCCGTCGAGCGCACCCGCCACCGCGTCCCGGTCATCGCGGGCGCCGGCAGCAACCACACCTCCTACGCCGTCTGGATGTCCAAACAGGCCAAACAGGCCGGCGCAGACGCCCTGCTGCACGTCACCCCCTACTACAACAAGACCTCTCAGGAAGGTCTGGTGCGCCACTTTTCCACCATTGCCGACGCCACCGACCTGCCGATCATCCTCTATAACGTGCCTTCCCGCACCGGCGTCAACATCCTGCCCGAGACCTACCGCCGGCTCTCCGAGCACCCGAACATCGTGGCGGTCAAAGAGGCGGGCGGCAACTTCTCGCAGATCGCCCAGACTGCACAGCTGTGCGGCGATGAGCTGACCCTGTATTCCGGCAACGACGACCAGGTAGTCCCGCTGATGTCGCTGGGCGCAAAGGGCGTCATCTCGGTTTTGTCCAACGTGATGCCCCGCCAGACCCACCAGATGTGCCAGCTGTTCCTCTCCGGCAAGGTCGAGGAGAGCCGCGCCATGCAGCTGCAGCTGCTGCCGCTGATCAACGCCCTGTTTGCCGACGTCAACCCCATCCCGGTCAAAGAGGCGATGAACCTGCTGGGCTGGCACTGCGGCCCCTGCCGTCTGCCGCTGGCTCCGTTATCTGCGGCAAATCGCGAGCGGCTGATCGCCGCCATGCGCGAGCAAAACCTGCTCTAAAAGCGCTTTGTCCCCATTTGGGGGAGGCTTTGCTTTTTATTTTGGGAAGTGCAAAAGTGTCTTAAAAGAGAAGAAAGGAAGTACAAAGAATGGTAAAGATTTTGCTTTCCGGAGCTGCCGGAAAGATGGGCCAGGCTGTGGTGCGCGCCACAGCCCAGCAGGAGGATTGCTGCGTTGCGGCCGGCATCGACCGTGTGCCAGCGCCGGGGGATTTCCCCACCTTTTCCTCTCCCAGTGAATGCGACGTGGCGTGCGACGTGCTGATCGACTTTTCCCACCCGACGCTGCTGGACGGGGTGCTCTCCTACGCCCTCTCGCACAAGCTGCCGGCCGTCATCTGCACCACCGGTTTAAGCCCGGAGCAGATCGACAAGATCCACCAGGCCGCCCAGGAGATCCCGGTCTTCTTCTCGGCGAACATGTCGCTGGGCGTATCGCTGCTGTGCGAGCTGGCCAAGCGCGCCGCCAAGGTATTGGGCCGCTCCTACGACATCGAGATCATCGAACGCCACCACAACCGCAAGCTGGACGCCCCCAGCGGCACCGCGCTGATGCTGGCCGACGCCATCTCCTCCCAGCTGCCCGAGCAGCCGGCCTATGTCTATGACCGGCACAGCCGCCGCGCCGCCCGTCCAAAGAACGAGATCGGCATCCACTCCATCCGCGGCGGCACCATCACCGGCGAGCACGAGGTGCTCTTTGCCGGCACCGACGAGACGCTGTCGCTGATTCACTCAGCCTCCAGCCGCGACGTCTTTGCCACCGGCGCGCTGAGTGCGGCAATCTTTGTACAAAATCAGCGTCCAGGGCTTTACAGCATGGCCGATCTGGTTTAAAATAGGAGGAAAGTATCACTTCCGAAAGAGGGAACCTGTATGAACGGCGTGAGCAAGATTTCGACCACCGAGGACATCTCGCTTGTAAACTTTAAAAATATCTCCCGCGACCTGCGGGTGGCAAGCCAGATCATGGCGGCCTTCTCCGAGCAGGGCATCAACATCGACATGATTTCCCAGTCGGCGCCCACCGGCGAGACGGCGGACATTTCGTTCACCATCGACTCGAGCGACCTGGTGCGCACCCTGGCGATTGTGCAGCAGTTCCGCGCGCAGTACCCGACGGTGCGCCCCAGCGTCTCCAGCGGCTGCTGCAAGGTGCAGCTGTACGGCGAAGAGATGCGCAACCAGCCGGGCGTGGCGGCCAAAGCCTTTTCGCTGGTGAGCGAAACGACCAGCGACATCCGGCTGATTACCACCTCTGAGGTGGACATCTCGATCCTCATCAGCCAGCACGACCTGCCCGCGGTGCGCAAAGTCCTCGAGGACTACTTTGGGGTGTAGCCGGTGAAACCAACGCGCTGCATCGACTGCCGCTTCTGCTGGCTGGACGACCGCCACAGCGACTACCGCCGGGGACCGATCTACTTTTGCCGGCGCAAAGGCCGCTTCTTTAGCCGAAACTATCAGGTTGGTGAGGGGACCCGCATCGACCCAAACCAGCCCGCCTGTCCGCTCTTTGCAGAAAAATAGCACAAAAAAAGGAAGGCCGGATTGCCGCAGCTGCGACAATCCGGCCTTTTTCTTTTGCTATAGAATCTAAACTAATCTAAAATACTGGTAAAGCCGACCGCCTTGCCCAGGATGCGCACCTGGGAGAGCTCTTCGCCGCTAAAGACCAGCGGCTCATACAGCGGATTGTCCGGCGAGAGGACCAGCTTATCCGGGTATTTATAGACCCGCTTGAGGGTGGCGGAGTTGTCGATGGCGACGGCGGCGATCGAACCGTTGTCCACATCGGGCTGTTGGCGGATGTAGACGATGTCGCCGTCGTGGATGTGGGCGCCGGTCATGCTGTCGCCGTGGCAGCGCAGCGCAAAGTCGGCCTTGATGTGGACCGGCACCTCCAGGATGGCCTCCACATTCTCGTCGGCCAGAATCGGCGCGCCGCAGGCGATGTCGCCCAGCAGCGGGATTTTGTAGGTTCTGGGCAGGGGAATGAGGTTTTCGATTGGCTGTGAATCCATCTCTGTGCTCTCCCCCAGCAGCCAGGCGGGCGTGACGCGCAGCGCCTTGGCGATGGCCTCGACGACCGGAAGCTTCATCTTTTCAATTTTTCCCTTTTCGTAGCGCTGGATGGTCGAGACGGCGACCCCCACCTCGCGCGCGACATCCCCAAGATTGAGCCCCAGCTCTTCGCGGCGGCGCTGGATGCGGCGGCCTGTTTGCAGATTTTTTTCCACAGCTTCCCCTCCCTTTTTATCCATATTATACCACGATCTTTTGCGCGGTGCAACCCAAAAATAAAAATTTTGCGCTGCGCTATTGACTTCCCGTTTGCACAGTGCTAAAATAAGGGCAGAGCAGAGGGGTTTGGCCCCATTTTTACGAGACGGGATTTGCGCAGTGCAATCGCGCTGCCCACAAAAAAGGGAGAGAATGGTATGGCAATCTTTTCGTTGGCACTTGTTTTATTCGGCGGCATGATCTTTTTTGCGCTCTGCGGGCTCGTCATCGAGCGCTACTGCGACCAGCAGGAGCAGCCCCTGCCCCACCCCAAGGTGCACGCGCAAGCGGACAAAAGTGGCCCGCGCGACCTTCACCGGCGGGCGTGCTAGCCGATTCTAAGGCAAAAGATTTTATCTGTTTTCCCCTGCCCCATCCCCTTTTGGGGCGCTTGCGGGCTGCAAGTGCGCCCTGTCGGTGACCGGTTTTCGACAAAAAGCGCTTCACCCAGTGTATCAAATCTTCGTAAAATTTCCACTTGCGGGGAGAAAGGATTTGACATTTTTGTATCAGGCCGCTATAATGAAAAGGAGCAGAGAAGGCGCAGCGGCGCTTTCCCTTCCTGTAGAAAGGAGAGGTCTGTTATGAGAATTTACAAAACCAAGTACTATCATATCGCGACGCTTTCCGGCAAGCTGTTGACGGTCGACCCGGACGGGCTGGTCTCGGTGGCCGAGAGCGACCCTGCAAAGGCCCAGCTTTGGAAGTTTGTTCCGACCGGCAGCGCCTACCGCGTCTGCAATCTGGACACCGGCAAGGTGCTGGACATCATCGCCGGCGGCACCGTCAACGGGGCGTGGGTCCACGTCTGGGAGCCGGTGGAGACCGACAGCCAGCTGTGGATTGCGGAGATTGAGCGCGAACACATGCGCCTGCGCTCGGTGTCGAGCGGCAAATATCTGGACGTCACTCTCAGCGACAACACCCACACCCAAATTTGGGAGAAGGCGGGAGAAAACCAGCTCTGGCTGCTGGAAGTGGTGCAGACCGAGGCGCCAAAGCCCGCCAAGAGCCGCTCGTCGGCGATCAAAAAGAAGGACCCGTCGGCACTCAAGAAAAAAGATCCTTCCGCACTCAAAAAGAAGGACCCGTCGGCGCTCAAGAAGAAAGATCCTTCCGCGCTCAAAAAGAAGGACCCCGCAGCGATCAAGCACCGCGAGGCCGCACCGATTCAGCAGGCACAAAAACCTGCCGCTTCCGGCAAAAAGAAAAACGCAAACCCACAATAATTCCGCAGCTCCGTTTGGTAGCAGATGCTCCACGGGGCTGTTTTTTTGCGCGCAATCTGCCCCCACAGGCAGACATATATAATGGAAGGGAATGTGCCGCTGCACACTCCCTTTTTTGGATTGCGATGCATTTTTATTTGCCTAGTGCTTCATCCTCTGCGCCAGCTGCGGCAGGATGCCGCCCACCGCGTTGCCCAGCGTCATCACCAGCAGATAGGCCACCGTCTGCAAACCCCAGCGGTTTGCCACCGAAAAGTAGAACATATTTGCCACACAGTGCTCAAAGCCTGCCAGGATAAACACCATCACTCCCAAAAAGATGGCGATGTATTTGCCGACCGGGTGCGGGTTGCTGCGATAGTTTTCTACCGCTATGTAAATCATCAGGTTGCACAGGATCGCCAGCAAAAAGATGCTCCACGGCGTGTCGCCGAGCTTTGTGTCGCACAGCCCCTGCGCCTTCTGCGCAAGCGCCTCCCCTGCGCGGGTCAGCCGGATCAGGTAGCCCACACCCGCGGCGCCGATCAGGTTTCCCACCCAGATCTGTGCCAGCCACAGCAGGTACTGCCCCTTGTTTTGTGCGTCGGGCAGATAGCACACCTTGCCGGTGAACAGGTTATATCCGAAGGTGCAGATGGTGAACAGGCCGGTGGCAAACAGCGCCGCGCCCACCACCTTGTTCTCCACGCTCAGATAGATCACCCCGCCGACGGCGATGCACACGCCCGCCAGAATCGACTTGACCCACGATTCCTTTGTAATCACCCCAAATTCCTCCTTTGATTTGTTTCGGGGCAATACCGGTATGCGGACAAGTACAACCCCTTCTTCTGTCTATCATAACAAAATTTTTCCCCAAATACAAGGGGGTATTGTCCCTGCTGCTAAAGAAAGGAGAGGTGGGGCCCTGGTTTAATAGCGGTTCTCCCCTCCCCCCTCCTCAAAGCAGCTCTTGAGCTTTTGCAGCGCCTTTTTCTCGATGCGCGAGACATAGCTGCGCGAGATGTTCAGCTTTTTTGCCACCTCCCGCTGCGGCAGCGGCCGCATGTTGTAC
>ENA-OYXB01000115-OYXB01000115.1-human-gut-metagenome-genome-assembly--contig:-NODE-115-length-28736-cov-14.602699_pt1 | contig 28736 bp, 24 predicted proteins | sample MGYA00244176_ERZ653409 | MGnify/ENA primary metagenome ERZ653409 (study PRJEB26926, sample SAMN06164912) | human gut metagenome | biome: ENVO:00009003; feature: ENVO:2100002; material: ENVO:00002003... | reverse complement strand
CGTGCTGGTGGCGGCTCTGGTGCTCGTGCTTTCGCTCGGCATTGCCTACAGTGCCGCCGGTGCCATCGTGTTGGAGCTGGGCGGCGTGACGATTTCGCTTTCGGGCCTTGCCGTGGGCTCGCTGGTGGGCATTGTGCTCAACGCCATCCTGCCCGGCAATGACTTTGAGTTCGATACTTCCGAGCTTGAGGAGACTGCTGAATAGTAGCTGCGTTCAGCCAAATTAAAAATGGCGTCCATGCGTATGTACGCGTGGACGCCATTTTTAATGCGTCAGTATCCAGTGGATGCCGCGCGCCATGCGCAGGTCAGTTTGGGCAAAGTGGTTGCCGGGGTTGAGCTCCAGCGTTGTTGGAATGTCACGCTCGATAAACAGCTCTTCCATCGCACGCGTATCGTCGAGTACGTGCCGCATCATGCGGTTGGGCGTCTTTGTTTCCTTTTTACCGAGCGACAGATAGGCGGCGTCGGGCGTAGCTGTCATCGTGCGCTCGCGCGCGTAGTCGATAAAGCCGGGGAACCACAGCGACCCCGACGCACTCGCCGCGCGCTCAAAGACATCTGTTTGCCAAAGTGCCCACAGTGCAAAAAGACCCGCCAACGAGTAGCCGGCAATGCCGCGCCAGGTGGGCGGGCAGGGAAGTGATGATTCGGCCTCTGGGATTATCTGATTCAGCAGTTCATCGAGAAACTCAGACGCCTGTCCGCCAAAGGGCTCGGCATCTCGTATAGTTCCGTCGCATTCCCAGGGGCTCAGCTCGCGATTCCAATCGAGCCCTCCAATGGCGACAAGGGCGAATGGCGGGCAGTCGAGCTCTCGGCAGCGCTCGTAGACTTCACTACCGTCGCCCATAACCACGGGGAGGTAGATGACGGGCGTACCTTCCGCACACTCTGAATAAACGGTTATCTGCTTCTGATGCGCTTCCAAGGCAGGCTTCTCTCGGTGTTGTGATATTGACAGCCTCAATTGTCGCACGCTGGCACGGGGCAGACGCTAAAAGAAAGGCGCGGAGCCGCTCGATGCGACTCCGCGCCTTGTTGTTTTGCTTTAACAGACTATGCCGTTACGCCACGAAGAAGTAGACGAGGAAGGCAAGGGCTGCGATCCACATGAGCGGCTTGATCTTGGAGGCCTCGCCCTTAAAGAGCGCGACGATCACGTAGGCGATAAAGCCCAGGCCAATGCCGGCAGAGATGGAGTAGGTGAAGGGCACGCCGGCGACAATCATGAACGCCGGGAAACCCTGCGACACGTCGGACCAGTCGATCTCGGAGGCTTCGCTCATCATGAGGTAGCCGACGTAGACCAGGGCACCGCAGGTGGCGGCGCTGGAAACGATGGTGACGATGGGGGAGAAGAACGCGGCGAGAATGAACAGCACGCCGGTGGTGACGGAGGTGAGGCCCGTGCGGCCACCGTCGGCAGCGCCAGAGGTGGACTCGACGAAGGTGGTGATGGAGGAGACGCCCATGAAACCGCCCACAGCAGCGGCGGCGGAGTCGACGATCAGGATCTCCTTGATATTCTCGACGTTGCCGTCGTCGGTGAGGAACTCGCCCTGCTTGGCCACGGCCATCGCGGTGCCCATGGTGTCGAAGAAGTCACTCATGAGCAGCGAGAACGAGATGACGAGGAGCGCGGGGTCGGTAAGGACCTTGACGATGGCGGGCACGCCGCCGGCGTCGGCGATGGGGCCACCGATGCTCGAGAAGTCGAGCGGGGCGATGATACCGGTCGGAGCCTGGGTCACACCTAGGGGGATACCGGCGATGACGGCAACGACGATGCCGATGAGCAGCGAGCCGGGGACGTTGCGGCAGGCGAGGGCGACTGTCACCAGGATGGAGATGATGCCGACGATGAAGGTGGGGGAGGTGATGTCGCCCAGACCGACGAGTGTACCGGCGCCAGCGGTGATAATGCCGGCATCGCACAGGCCAATCATGGCGATGAACAGGCCCAGACCCACCGAGATGGCGTGACGCAGGACAACCGGGATGGCGTCCATGATGGCCTCGCGCAGGCCACAAAGCACGAGCAGCAAGATGACGACGCCCTCAAGGAAGATGACGCTCATGGCCACGTGCCAGTCACCGCCGCAGACGGTGGTGGCGATTCCAGCGATCATCGCGTTGACGCCTAAGCCCGACGCGCAGGCGAGCGGGCGGTTGGCGAAGATGCCCATGCAGATGGTCATGATGCCGGCGCCCAGGCAGGTGGCGCAGGCGAGCGCTCCCGCATCGATGCCAGCGCCCGAGAGCACCGCGGGGTTGACGGCGATGATGTAGGCCATCGCCAGGAATGTTGTCAGTCCAGCGCGAAGTTCGGTCCCGATTGTGGACTTGCGCTCGCTGACGTGAAACAGTTCGTCCATGCATACCCTTTCCTTGTTCGGCCCCGAGTTTAGGCCGATTGACACGAACTCACCCACTATATCGCCTTTGTGAAGTTGGTGTTCCTCGCATGTTGATGTTCGGCGGTTTGTAACGGACGGGCGGTATCTTTCGCATGAAATTGTGTAGGTACCGTATACTTAAGCGGTTACAACGACCCCTATGGAGGAACGTATGATTAAAGAGCTCTGCCGCGACGAGGCTATCCTGTCTCAGCGTTGCGAGGTTGCGACTGTCGAGGACGAGTCGGTCGCTCAGGATCTGATTGATACTATCAAGTCGCTCGATGATGCCGGCTGCTTGGCCGCCAACCAGATTGGCGTTACCAAGAAGGTCTGCGTCTATCTGGACGACGCCGGCGAGCCCCACGTGCTCTATAACCCCCGTCTGGTGTTTGGCTTGGGCGCCAGCAAGATGGAGGAGAGCTGCCTGACGCACGAGGAGGTCACCAAGTCCACGCGCTATATCAAGTGCAAGGTCGCCTTTGATCAGATCGTCGACGGCAAGATGAAGGAGTGCCGCCGCGACTACGCGGGCTTTGAGGCACAGATGATCCAGCACATGATTGACCACTGTCTAGGAAAGTTGGTCTAAGGGGAACAAAGCACCACACTTCGTCTCTTTTGGTCCGGGCGTGACATTGTTGTCATGTCCGGGCTTTTGTGTTTAGCGCCTTTTCGTTTGGTGACAATAACCTTAGCAGGAACGTAAAGCTAGGAGGCGCTATGTGTACGAGCATTCGATTTACCGATAATTCTGGCCACATGTATCTAGGCCGCAACCTCGACTGGAGCTTTGACTACGGCCAACAGGTTCGCGTGATGCCGCGCGGGTTCCACATTCCGTATTCGTTTATCGACGACGCGACAGCGGCACACGCGGTGATCGGTATGTGCATCGATTACAAGAACTATCCCATGTTTTTCGACTGCGGCAACGATGCGGGCCTCGCCGTGGCGGGTCTCAATTTCCCGGGTTATGCCGAGTATGCCGAGGGCCCTGTCGACGGCAAGAACAATATCGCGGCCTATGAGTTTCCCCTGTGGGTGGCAGCGACGTTCTCGACGGTCGATGAGGTCGAGGACGCGCTGCGCGACACGGTGATTGTCGCCAAATCTGCCGGAGAGGGGCTGGGCGTGTCGCTGCTCCATTGGATTATCGGCGACAGCCAGCGCAGCATCGTGGTCGAGATGATGGCTGACGGCCTGCATGTATACGACGATCCGGTCGATACCCTTGCCAATCAGCCCACCTTCCCGTGGCACATGGAAAACCTGCGCACCTATATCACGGCCACAAGCGATTTTCCGCAGACGGCGACATGGCGTGGCGCCGAGCTCAAGCCCTATGGCGCGGGTGCCGGCATGCGCGGTATTCCGGGTGACTGCTATTCGCCGAGCCGTTTTGTAAAGGCGGCGTACCTCAATGCCAATTACCCGCAAAAGGAGAGCGAGACCGAAAACGTCGTTCGCATGTTCCGCTCGCTCGAGGGCGTGGTGATGATCGAGGGAGCGTCCAGGATGGGCGATGGCAAGTTCGAGAAGACTATCTACACCGGATGCTTTAGCGCACGCACGGGCAATTATTACTACGCGATGTATGGGGATCCGTCGATTCGCTACGTGAGCCTGATGGATGCCGAGGGCGCGAGCCCCGATAGGCTCGTGGTTCCCGAGCCGCGCCGTTCGTAGCCGTTAGCTTTACTGCAATGCAAAGCGGCCCTGCGTCTCTCGTGAGGCGCAGGGCCGCTTGGTAGATCAGAAGTTGAAGGCAAACATGATGCCGATGACTTTGTCAAAATATATTAAACAAACGGTAGTTTCAATTCATCTTTGGAATAATAGCCGTTCAAAAGCGAATCGATTGGCTCATTTAGATTATATAAAATTCCTTTAGTTTTACTTCCGAGCGGCGCGCCGGGCATCTGGCATCAACGGATTCCCTGTTTTGGCGCTTCGAAGGCACGGACTCCGTTTCGTTAATTTCTGATTAGAAATGCTGAAAATCCAGTCAGAAGCGGGCTGGGGAACGGGGCAATAAAAATGGCTTTCGAAATGAGTCGGCGAAGCTTTTTAACGGCCGGTGGGGCTACAATGCTGGCGGGCACCGCCTCTATGCTTGTTGGCTGCGCGTCTGGAAGCGAAAGCGGCGCGGGAAGCGTGGCTGCCGGCAAGGATGATGCACTGAAGGTTGATAGCGACGGCAAATTGGGTGGCACGGATAGCGACGTTAGCGAATACTACGAGCACGTTATCTCTGTTTCTGCACTTGCGAAAACATATGCAATCGGAGAGAAGATTGTCGGCGTGGCGATTGAATACGACGTGGATGTCGATGCGTCTTCGGTTGATCCCGGACATGGCGGCATCGGTCAACAGGCTCAGGAAAAGGGGCTGGGATCTTTCTCGGTTTTGGGACGCTCGATTGTCACTGCCTATGTAAACGACAAAGCCGAGCTGAGTGATGAAGGGGGCAAAAGCAAGGGAACGTACGTCATCGTCGAGCTCGATCCAGCAGATGCGGGCGCACAGACGTTGATGTTTCAGATGACGCGTGGGTGCGTAGGCTCAAACGGTCCCGTATCCCTTGATAGCGGTTGCGTCAAAATCGCCCAAATAAAGGATCTCAAGGATTCTGCAGGTAAAAAGCTTACAGGCGACGAGACATCCTCCCGATATCTCGTGGCTTCGACTGTTCTCAACTCCGAGGCAGACAAGTTTGTTGCAGGGACCTACGATGACCCCAAAACTGGATTCCATGCTTCGTTTGCCTTGGCACAGCCTGACGACTACGACAAGGCAAAGAAATACCCCATCACGCTCTTCCTGCCGGATGCGGGGGTAACCACCTGCGATGTGAGGGTGAATCTTCGTCAAGGTCTGGGAGCCCTTGCCTGGGCTGATGGGTCACAATTTGTGCTGACGATCGCTGGAACTTGTTGCGATATCGAGACTTGCCTGCATGTAATCGAGGACCTGATCGACCAGGGTTACTCAATCGATCCGGATCGCATTTACGGGACGGGCGAATCTGCCGGGTGCATGGCCCTCATCGAATATGCCTCCAAGCATCCCGATGACAATTCCTTTGCAGCGCTTATGCTCGTTGCCGGGCAAGGCAACATGACTCCGATTGCCAAGACGCCCATGGTGATATTCGTTTCTGAAGACGATTCCAATTCCTATGGCGGTATGACGGATCCCGAGAAGGGTGTCGCGAGTATCGGAATTCCTTATGTTGAGAAGCAGCTGAATTGCGCCTATAACTATGACGGCGAAGGACATACGAGTGGCCTGTGGATTGATTACGACGCAACGGGAGAGAAAAACCCTTCGGGTAACCAGGAAGGAGCCAAGGCGGCTAGCAGCCAGAAGACGCTCGATGAGCTTATGGTCGAGCTCTCGGATGTCTGCTCCTCGGCCTGTAAACAAGCGGTGACCGATGGGGCGCATGTCGTTTTCCTTCATGTAGAGAAGGGAACTCTCGATAGCACCGACAAGACGGTCCAGGGTGGAAACACTCATAACTTTACCTGGCAATACGCTTATGCGATCCCCGAACTCATCGAGTGGGTGAGAGACCAGTCTCTATAGCCTGCTTCTTTTTCGATGGCATTTCAATGTGGGCTAGGGTTATATGACCGATTGGGGCCAGGCGGTTGTCTAGCCCCGGAAATGCCGAATAGCAGTCTACGATTACGCCCAGGTAAAGCCTCAAAGGTGTTTTACCTGGCCAAAAACGTAGACAAAAGCGGCCCTGGCAGATCGTGAGGCGCAGGGCCGCTGTCGTTGATTTATGGCGTCGCTAGAAGTTGGCGTCGTTGAGTTGTTCGTTCTCGAGGCCGTCGAGCTGTTGCTGTTCGGGCGTATCGGCGACGCTCTCGAGCAGCTCGGTGGGATCGACGTTCATGTCCCTACCGGCCTCGTTGCCGTTGACCAAGTCGTCCGAGAAGATGTCGACTTCCATTTCCTCGGCCTCTTCGATCTGAACCTCGAGCGGCACCTGGGTGCGCACGAGCTTAACGGCCGGGCGCATGCGGGCAAACAGCGGCACGTACTCGATGATGATGGCCGAGTTCTCAAGACCATACCAGCGTGCCGGGCTTCCGCAGGCGCGGCGGACGGCGTACTTGATAGCCATCACGCGGTGGTCATTGCGGTTGATGTCCGTTTCGGGGGCAAGCATCTTGCGCAGCATGCAAAAGCGGAAGTCACCCACGTTGCCGCGTGTCTCGTAGATGGAGTAGGTGTGATGTTGCGGCGGCAGCTCGCCCGATGCCATCAAGTCGCCGACGATCTGACGCAGATAGGCGTTGACGCGCTGGTTGACCTTAAAGCCCAGGTCCAGGCGAACGCGGAAGAGGAAGTCTGTGCCAAAGGTCTCGACGGAATACTCGTGCGTATAGGGTTCGTCGGTAACGTGCACGTTAATGAACCAGTATGCCTTGGCGCGCTTGGGGTGCTTGTCCAGGATGGAATAGAGCACGTCGCGGTCGAGCGTGAGCGGATCGGGGCTGTTGGTGAGGAACACCAGATTGTCGGCGAGCACGGGGTAGGTCTCGTCGTTGCGCAGGCGGTTGAGCTGATCGATGTATTTGGAGACGGGCAGCAGGATCGTTTGCGTGCGCTCGATGGCGGTGCCACGACGCCACACGTACATAAGGCCAAACAGCAGCGCGGCCAAGAAGATCATGACATAGCCGCCGTCAAAGAACATGGTGAGGCACGAGGCAAAGAAGCACAGCTCAATGGCACCGAAGAGCAGGGCGAAGACGCAGGCACCCAGCCTGTGCTTGAGGATGCCGGCGATATAGCTCGTCAAAAGCGTCGTGGTCATGAGCATGGTCACGGTAATGGCGAGGCCGTAGGCGCTCTCCATGCGCTCGGAGTTTTGGAACAGCAGCACGATGAAGATGCAGCCGACCCACATGATGTTGTTGACGAGCGGAATATAGAGCTGGCCCTTGGTGTCGCTGGGGTAGTGGATGCGCAGATGCGGCATAAGGTTGAGACGCGTGGCCTCGGATACCAGCGAGAACGAGCCGGTGATGAGCGCCTGCGAGGCGATGATGGCCGCTACGGCCGAAAGCACGATGGCAAAGGGGCGCAGGGGCTCGGGAAGCATCATATAAAACGGGTTGACGATATCCATCGCGAGCATCTGGGGGTTGGAGTTATTGGCGAGCAGCCAAGCTCCCTGACCCAGATAGTTGAGGATAAGGGCCGCCTTAACAAACGGCCAGGATGCATGGATGTTGGCCTTGCCAACGTGGCCCATGTCCGAGTAGAGGGCCTCGGCGCCGGTCGTCGACAGGAAGACAAAGCCGAGCACCATGATGCCCGAGTGGTTGATGGGCGAGAACAGGAACATGATGCCGCGGATGGGGTTGAGCGCGCGCAGGATGGACAGGTTGCCGAGCATGTTGAACAGGCCGGCGCCAGCCAAGAACAGGAACCACAGCGTCATAAGCGGGCCGAACAGCTTGCCGATTGACGAGGTGCCGGCGCGCTGCATGGCAAACAGGCCGCAGATAATGATGATGGTGATGATGATTACGTTGGTCTGGCCGTCACCCAAAAGCGCATGGCCCCACTCGATAGTGCGCAAGCCCTCGATGGCCGTGGTAACCGTGACGGCGGGGGTGAGGATGCCGTCAGCGAGCAGCGCCGCGCCGCCGATCATGGCGGGGAGAATCAGCCATGGCGCCACCTTGCGCACGAGACTGAACAGGGCGAAGATGCCGCCTTCGTTGTGGTTGTCGGCCTTCATGGCGATTACCACGTACTTGACCGTGGTCACGAGCGTCATGGTCCAGATGACGAGCGAAAGCGCGCCCAGGATCATGTCCTCGCTGACGGTACCGATGCCGCCGTTGTTGGCGACGATTGATTTCATGGTGTACATGGGGCTCGTGCCGATGTCGCCATAGACGACGCCGAGCGTTACGAGCAGCATGCCAGCGGAGAGGGGGATGGCTCCGTGCCCGCCTTGCCCGCGCTGGTCTTGGAGGTTTGCCTCCAGTTTGTTGTGTGCCACGAGGACTCCCTTAGACATCCGGTTATCTGTCTAGGACAAAAAACTTTATGCCGTCTTTATACATACAAGAGCAGTTTGGCACATCGGGTTATTTTAGACAATAATCCTCAGCTGGGGATTATTTATCTATGCAGGTAGCATTTCAAAGCAGGGCTTTTAAGCACGTGCTGACTGGGCGATGCCAGCCTTGGCGTTTGCGCGTTTGCCGGCGAGTTCGCAAAAAATCGCGCCGCCGATGATAAGCGCGGCGCCCATCAGGCGGACCGGTGTTATGGCTTCACCCAAAAGGGCGGCCGAGAACACGACCGCCGAAAGCGGCTCGAGGTAGCCGACGACAGCGACGGTCTGGACGGGCAGCTTGGCGACGGCGCTAAAGTAGAGCAGGCAACCGATGCCGGTGTTGACGACGCCGAGCATAGCGACGGCGCGCCAATCAATACTGGCGGCGATACCGGCGGACAGGAATGAGGGAGCGCCCTGCGTGATGAGCGTGAGGACCAGTGCGGTCACAAAGGCGGCGCACACCTGGAGCGTGGAGTTCTCGAGGCCCTCGATGTGCGGCGCACCCTTGCTAGCGATGACCATCAATGCATAGCAGAAGGCCGAGGCGATTCCACAGACGATGCCCGCAATGGGCATATTGCCGCCTAGACCTTGTGCTGCAATGAGAAAAGCACCGCAGGCGACGGCGACAAAGCCGGCGATTTTGCCGCCGGTCAGCTTTTCGCCAAAGATGAGCGGGGAGAGCGCCATGACAATGATGGGGCCGCAGTAGTACAGCAGCGAGGATACGCCGACGCCGATCGCCTGGTAGGCGCGGAACAGAAAAATCCAGCTGGCGCCCAGCGCAGCTCCCGAGAGGAGGAGGGCCGCGGCTTCGCGGGGACGAGATGGCGCCTGCAACTTATGGTGTTGGGTAGTGGCGAGGATGGTTACAAGCGAGAGGGCTCCCAGAAAAGTGCGTAGCAGCACGATATCGGAGCTCGGCAGCGCGATGGCAGCGGCGATGATGCCGTTGGAGCCAAACAATAGCAATGCTGCTAAGTACGTAAACAGTCCGTTGTTCATGCGCTTCCATCCCCTCTATATCCGAGCATGTTCACTATGGGTGAACTGGCTTTAGAAGAAAAGCGAATATAATGCATGGAAAACATGACAAAAACTCATACAAGGGTGGGGACGTGCCGTGGAGACCAATATCCAAAAGATGCAAGTGCTGCTCGAGACGGTGCGTGCCGGCAGCTTTACGCGTGCTGCAGAGCGGCTGAGCTATTCGCAGTCGGGCGTGAGCCGCATGGTGGGCGACCTTGAGGCAGACTGGGGTTTTAAGGTGCTTGATCGCAGCCGCGAGGGCGTGGTGCTTTCTGCCGACGGGCGGCAGGTCATGCCGGCAGTCGAGGCGTTATGCGAAGAGTTTGGCCGCTTGCAGCGACGCGTGGACGAGATGCGAGGGCTCATGCGCGGCAAGATCTGTATCGGTACGTTTTCGAGTGTGGCGACTCATGTACTGCCGCCGGTGATCGCGCGCTTTCGCGCCGATCATCCGGACGTCGATTATGAGTTGCTGATGGGCGATTACTCAGAGATTGAACAATGGGTGGCGGAAGGTCGCTGCGACCTGGGCTTTATTCCGCGCGAGCCACGCGGCGCCGGCATGGCGTCGCGACCGTTGGTGCAAGACGAGCTGATGGCCGTGGTGCCAGCGGACTCCTCGCTTGCCACCGCGGAGGTCGTTTCCCTTGCCGATTTGGCCAACGAGCAGTTTATCCTGCTGGAACGCGGTAGCGACGACGAGATTACGCCGCTGTTTCGCCGCGCGGGCCTGGCGGTGCGCTCTAAGCTGTCGACTTGGGATGACTATGCGATTATGGCTATGGTCGAGGACGGCCTGGGCGTTAGCATTCTTCCCGCGCTCATCTTGCGTCGCTGTCAGTTCGATGTTGCCGTGCGTCCGCTCGAGGGACATCCTCATCGGAAGATCAATGCGATATATCGAACGGCCGATGTTTCGCTTGCCGCCGCCCGTTTCCTCGAATACCTCTAAACGTGTGCGCGTCATTGCCCACTTTGGGCAAATCTCAGAGTCCGGTGCATTTTCTTATGAAATTGAACTTTCGAATGAGGTGCCGCGTTATACTGCTGCCTAAATTGAACCTTGGTTCAATTCGTATTCTATAAATTGAACTTTGCCAGCAAGGAGGTTCTAGTGGCCCAAGAGACGTTTAGCGATCGCCTGCGACAGACTATGTCCGATCGCGACGTTCGCCAGTCGGACGTGATCCGCGCATCGGAGATGCTCGGCAAAAAACTCGGCAAGAGTCAGATGAGCCAATATGTGAGCGGCAAGACGACCCCGCGGCGCGATGTGGCTGAGCTGCTCGCCCGTATTTTGGAGGTCGATGTTGCCTGGCTGCTTGCCGGCGACGCCGATCAAGGCGAGGCATCATCACCCCGCAACGATTCCAAGCCCGAACCCCATCCCTCAGCTCAAATTGCAAGGAGCACCACCATGCGTACTTTTTCTAAGTCCACCAAGCTCGATAACGTCCTGTATGACGTGCGCGGTCCCGTCGTCGACGAGGCCGCCCGTATGGAGGACGAGGGCGAGCGCATCCTCAAGCTCAATATCGGTAACCCGGCGCCCTTCGGTTTCCGCACGCCCGATGAGGTCATCAAGGACATGCGCCAGCAGCTGCCCGACTGCGAAGGCTATTCCAACTCGCGTGGCCTGTTCTCCGCGCGCAAGGCGATTATGCAGTATTCGCAGATCAAGGGCCTGCCCAACGTTCAGATGGAGCATATCTACACGGGCAACGGCGTGTCCGAGCTCATTCAGCTTTCGATGAACGCGCTGCTCGACAATGGCGACGAGATTCTGATCCCCAGCCCCGACTATCCGCTCTGGACGGCGTGCGCAACCCTTGCCGGCGGTCATCCCGTACACTATCTGTGCGATGAGCAGGCGGATTGGTATCCCGACCTGGAGGATATGGAGTCCAAGATCACGAGCGCGACCAAGGCCCTCGTCATCATCAACCCCAACAACCCCACGGGTTCCGTCTATCCGCGCGAGGTGCTCGAGGGCATCGTCGAGGTTGCACGCAGGCATCAGCTGATGATCTTTGCCGATGAGATCTACGACCGCCTGTGCATGGACGGCTACGAGCACGTCTCGATTGCCTCGCTCGCCCCCGACCTGCCCTGCGTCACCTTTAGTGGCCTTTCCAAGTCGCACATGATTGCGGGCTATCGTATTGGCTGGATGGTGCTTTCGGGCAACCAGCGCTGCATGAGCGACTTCATCATGGGTATCAACATGCTCTCCAACATGCGCCTGTGCTCCAACGTGCCGGCTCAGTCGATCGTTCAGACGGCACTCGGTGGTCATCAGTCCGTTAACGACTACATCCGTCCCGGCGGCCGTGTCTACGAGCAGCGCAACTTTGTGTATGAGGCGCTCAACAAGATTGACGGCATCTCGGTGGTTAAGCCGCGCGCGGCGTTCTACATCTTCCCCAAGATGGATGTGAAGAAGTTCAACATCACCGATGACGAGCAGTTCGCCCTCGACCTGCTGCACGAGAAGAAAATCCTGATCACGCGCGGCGGCGGCTTTAACTGGGCCGAGCCCGACCACTTCCGCATCGTGTACCTGCCGCGCATGGAAGTGCTCAAAGAGTCGCTCGAAGACCTCGCCGACTTCTTCGATCATTACCGCCAGGCGTAACGGCAAAGGTAGCCTGTAATGAAACGGTCGGCCCGCAACGGATGCGGGCCGACCGTTTTCTGTCTAAGCCCGTGCTGTTAGCACTTGTCTCGTTGAGCGGGCGAGGTTCGCGTGTGAGCGGTAAGTTCTATTCCAAAATGGAATACAGTGGGCTTAAGCTGGAATTGATGTCCGGGTACCTGCTTTTCTAGAATGTTTTCAACAAGATGAAAGGCGGTTCCAACCAATGATTATCGATGCAAATTCCTACTGGTTCGACGAGCACATCTTTCATGACGAGACGCTCTGCGAACAGTTTTTGGCCGAGGTACCCCGCGCCTATGACACCGAAGGCTATCTGACCATGAATTCCGCCGGCAAACGACAGATCGTGATCGAGATGCCCGCCGGTTCTCCGGGTCTTAACTACATTGAGGGCGACTACACCCTCGAGAAGCGCTTGGCCGATATGGATGAGGCGGGGGTCGACAAGGCGATCCTCAAGCTCCCCGGCTGCCACGAGTGGATGTCGCTCGAGATGTGCCGGCGTTTCAACGACGGTATGGCTGCTGACGCGAAGGCGTCAAATGGCCGTCTGATTCCGCTTGTCGCCGTGCCGCCCTTTGGCACCAAAGCGAATTTGGAGGAGCTCGACCGCAGGCTCGACGATGGTTTTGCGGGCGTGCAGCTCTGCGCTCACTACGGCAAGCGCTATCTCGACGACCAGGTCTTCTCGAGCTTTTTCGAGCACCTGAACGAACGCCATGTCACCGTTTACGTGCACCATGTTCCCGTGCCGGTCGAGAACGAGTCGCTTCTCGCGTACGACAACCTTCGCCGCTCTTATGGCCGCTGCGTCGACCAAACTACGGCGATCGGCCGAGAGATCTTTGGTGATTTCTTTGAGCGCTATCCCAATATCAAGATGGTCCACTCCATGCTCGGCGGCGCATACTTTGCGTTCAAGGAGATGCTGCTGCCTCATGGTCCCAAGCGCCCTGATGCTTCTGGCCGTTTTCAGGTCGATACCGAGACCGTTTCCAGGCACCTCGAGAACAACATCTATTTCGACATGTCCCATGCCCAGCCTTGGGGCAAGACACTCCTCGCCTGCGCGGTTGACGTGCTGGGTGCAGACCATATTGTTTTTGGCACGAGCTATCCCGTCAAACGCGAGTGGCTCACCGAGGGTGTCGCCTGCGTTCGCGCTGCAAATCTGAGCGATACAGACAGCGACCTTGTGCTTGGCGGTACGGCGCAGCAACTGTACGGTGTCGAGTGAGCGGCAATCAGAGGGGAGTATCTGCCATGGGCGAAGGAGAGATGAGGGCTGGGGCCGCTCGTGTGGCCATCGATCTTGGGAACGTGTTGCCGTTCGACGGTTTCGACGAACTCCGTCATGAGGTCTTCGCCCGTGCCCTTATCATCGAGGGGACGGGGCGACGCGCCTGCGTCCTTTCGCTTGAGGTCACCTCGATCGCTCCGGCTCTACTCGCCGATCTGCGTGAGGTTGTTGAGGATGCCGCCAATTGCAGCGGTGCTTATTCTTGGGTGGTTCCTACCCACACGTTTTCCATGCCTCACGTCCGCACTTCCGGGCATCTTGCCGACGATGCTACCCGCAATTGCAACGAGCGCTATCGCGCAGCGCTCGTCGCTGCCGCCCGCACGGCTGTCGAGCGCGCTGTTGCGGGCATTCACTCTGCCACGCTCGCCACTGTGGAGGGCGAATGCCCCGTGAACGTTAATCGCGACATTGAGACGCCTGCCGGCTGGTGGTTGGGCTCGAATCCCAGGGGGTTTGCCGACCACACGATGCCCGTACTCGCCATAAGGGATGCCGGGGGCGAGTATGTTGCCGTGCTCGCGACGGCGGACGTTCAGTCCTCCGTGCTCGACGGGTCGCGCGACTCCGAGGGGAGGCGCATGGCGAGCGGAGACCTCTTTGGTTTTGCCGCCATGTCACTCGAGCGCGAGCTGGGCGGCGTTGCCCTGTTGCTGCCAGGCGCCGCGGGCGACCAAGGTCCGGCGGAGCGCGCCATGAACGTCATGTTCGATGCGGCCGGCGTTAAGCAGACGGTCGATGCCCATGAGGACGGATACCGCATGCTGCACCAGCAGGGGCAGGCCTTGGGCAATGCTTTGATCGAAGCCGCTCGCATGGCGCGTGAGGATGACGCTACCGGCATTGATGCCCGCACGGTCGACGTTCTCCTGCCCGCTCAGACACGCGCCGATTTTCACTCTTTGGCTCCGCACCGAACGTATGAGTTTCATGCCGCTGGCGAGCAGCGCACGAGGGTCTATCTGCTCCGGCTGGGAAACGTCGAGCTTGTCGGCGTACAACCCGAGGTCTCGAGTGCATTCGGCGCCACTGTGCGCGCCGCCCGGTCCGGCTCTGTGTTCTTTGCCACGCTCGTCAACGGCGGACAGAAGTACCTACCGGCTCCCGACGCGTACGAAAAAATCACCTATGAGGCTATGAACTCCGGTTTTGCCGCCGGATCCCATGAGCGCCTCGTCGAAATCATCATTGCCGCCTTGAATGCGGCGTGACACAGAAGGAGAACGTGCATGAACATTGGACACGCGCGCCGCAAAAGTACCCCACAGGGCGACATCTACCTGATTGGCTACCGCAATCTTCCCAACCGTCTTGAACCTGCGACGGGCGTCCATGATGACGTCTTCGCCAACGCCATCCTCTTCCAGCAAGGCGAACGTGAAGTGTTTCTTTTTAATGCCGATGTCCTCGAGTTCGAGGAAAGCATGGCCGAGGAAGTCAAGACAATGCTCGCCGAGCGCTATGGAATCGACCGTGACTGCGTTTTGCTCTCGGCGACGCACGACCATACTTCAATCGACGCTTACCACCGCAGCTGGTGGACGGGAAAATTCGACGAGAACTACTACCGCTGGTTCCTCGATACCATTTGCCAATGCTTTGAGGAGTGCCGCGCCAACGCACAGCCCGCGATTTGTCGCTTGGGCAAGCAGGTCATCACCGGTTTCTACGACAACCGCATCATCCCAGGTGAACTCGCCGACAATGAGGTCATTGTCGTATCGTTCTTCGATACCGAAGGCAAGCCATTTGCGGGCTTTGTGAACTGGGCGGTGCATTCCGCTTGCGTCGGACCCGACTGCACGGAGCTCACGAGCGAACTCGCCGGTCTTACCGGCAAAAAGCTCGCTCAGAGTCTTGGTTACTATCCGGCCATGGTCGTCGGTGCTGCTGGCGACTGTAGCGACCGCAATTTTCGCCAGGGACGCGGCATTCCCGAGGTCGAGCGCGTTTCGACCGGTCTTGCCGAGGCGATTTCCCAGATCAAGCTCGATCGCGAGGTCGTTCTCGACCGCATCGAGCCTCAGACGTTCTATCACACCGTTGCCCATGACGACTTTTCGCTCACGCTTAAGTGTGCCGTCATCAGTTTGGGCGGCCTGCATCTCTTTGTGTTCCCGAGTGAGCTCGGCAGCGACTTGGGTATTCGCATGAAGCGCGAATGCCCGGTCGAGGGAATAGTTTGTGGTTACACCAACGGCTATTTCGAGTATTTCCTTCCGGCACGCGAGTACGGCCTCTCCTTTGAGACCGAGCGTACTCAGATTCCCCAGGGCGAACCGGAACGTCTGTGTGACAAGTTCTGCCAGACGACGAGACTTCTCGGCGCAGCAGATTCGCGTTTGTAGACCTGATTGCGTGACATGGGCCAATGAGGCTCGCCGCCATGTGATCGGCATCTTCCATCTTCTCTGCCGTTTCGCATCCCGGGCGTACGTGCGTCCGCGGATTTCAAAGGGGGAAGCGGGTTCCTTGCCCTCCCACGTCGACTACGGAGGCATGAAATCGATGCTATACCCCGCTCAGAAAAAGGAGAATTCCATGAAATACCAGAAGCTTTGCGATGAAATCATCACAAAGGTCGGTGGTCGAGACAATGTGTTAGACGTGAGCCGCTGCATTACGCGTCTCCGCTTCCACCTCAAGGATGAATCGCTCGCCCAGACCAATGAGCTTAAGGCGACGAAGGGCGTCGTTGACGTCATCCAGGCCGGCGGACAGTATCAGGTCGTGATTGGTGCCACTGTCGAGGCCGTCTACAACGACCTTGTTCAGATTGGCGGGTTCGACTCCAAACCCGCACTCGATATCGATGAAGGCGACGACGTCAAAAAGGGCGATCCATTCTCGCGTCTGCTGGCCATCATCTCCGAGATTCTGCAACCGGTTCTTGGCGTGCTTATGGCCGGTGGCTTTATCAAGTCGATGCTCGCGCTCTGCACGGTTGCCGGTTGGCTTGCCAAGGACAGCAATACGTATGTGACGCTCTCGGCAATCGGAGATTCGGTCTTCTATTACTTTCCGCTAATCATTGGCTGGACGTCGGCCAAGAAGTTCGGACTTAAGCCCGTTATGGGAATGGCGCTCGGCGGTATCCTCGTCTACCCGACGCTCGTTGCCCTTATGGGCGGAGATCCGCTCTACACGCTCGGCGCCGGCACGGTCTTCGAGTCCAATGTCTACGGTGATATTTTTGGCATCCCGCTGATCATGCAGAATTACTCATCGACGATTCTGCCTGCGATCTTTATCGTCTGGATTGCCTCCAAGGTGCACAAGGCCCTTTCTAACGCGCTGCCCGCGCTTGTGAGCTCGTTCTTCTCCAACATCCTAACGCTCCTCATTTGCGGCATCCTTGGCCTGCTTGTGGTCGGTCCGGTCATGACGGTCCTCTCCAACATCGTTGCCCAGATCATTCTGATGCTCATCAACTTCCAACCCGCCATCGCCGGCTTCGTCATCGGCACGTTCTGGAGCCTGCTCGTCATGTTCGGCCTGCACTGGGGCATCATCCCGCTGTGGTTCCTCGATGTCGCAACCTACGGCTATGACCTCATTAACCCGCTCGTGTATGCAGGCGGTTGTGCCATCGCCGGCGCTGTGCTTGGCATGATCATCCGAACCAAGGACTCCGAGGAAAATGCTGCCGTCAACATTCCCGCCCTTGTCTCTTCGATTTTCGGTGTCAACGAGCCTGCGCTTTACGCCATCTTGCTGCCGCGTAAGCGCCTTATGTGGGCAACCTTTATTTCCGCTGGTGTAGGCGGCGCCATTGCCGGCCTCATGGGTGCCAAGCTCTATGCTTTCGGCGCCTCCGGCCCGCTCGGTTTCCCGAGCTTTATTAACCCTGCCGGCATCGACACGGGCTTTATCGGCCTTGTCATCTCCGGTGTGGTCGCTTTCGTTCTGGCTCTTGTCGCCGCTATGGTGATCGGTACCAAGAAGGACGAGGGCGGTAAGGCACTCAACATCTCGGTGGACTAGTCTTTCTGCGCACTTTAACTAAATATGCCTCGGACGGCGACGTGCCGCCCGAGGCATATTTGTGTTTTGTGCCGTTGTCAGCGTGTTTGCGGACACAAGTCTGCGGTTGTGGAACAGCGGGGATTATGACGGTCGTGCCGCGATGGAAGACGCACGGTCGCCCTGCAGGAGCTGACGGTAGGGGAGGAAGCCGATGAACGAGACGACCGCCTGCGAGTGCGCGGCGTTCCGCTTGAGGTAGAGCCTGACCTCGGAGGTCGTCGCGGGCTCGAGCGGCACCAGGGCTACCTTTCCGCTGGCGAGCGATTCCGCCGGCTTGCGCATGAGGAATGAGACGCCGGCACCGCGCGCGACAAGGGAGATGATGTTCTCGGCTCGTTTGCCGGTGAACGTAACACGTGGGCCAAATCCAGCTTCGCGACAAAGGGAAAGGACGAGCTCGCTTACGAACGAGCCTTGGGGAAGCATGAGGAAATTCTCGTCGATAAGGTCGTCTATCTCGACGGTGTCACGTTCGGCGAGCGGATGGTCGAGTGGAAGGACGGCCACGAGCCGGTCGGTCGTAAAGGGAATCTTTTTGAACTCCGGCTCGATGGCGCCGCCGTCACGGATGAAGGCCAGGTCAATGTCCTCGTGCAGGAGCATGCGCTTGAGTGTGTCGCCCTCGCCCTCGATGAGCTCAACAGAATATGAGGGGTTCGCCTGCTGAAAATCGATGACGGCGTCCGTGATCCCATAAGGGGCCATAATGGGGATAGAACCTACGGTGAGGTGCTCGAGCGGCTCACCTGCGCCTATTTGAATGGCGGCAAGATAGCGGTGCTGAAGCGTCGCAATTTTTTGTGCATAGGGGAGGAGCGCTTCACCTTGCGCGGTGAGTGTTACGTGGCGCTGGCTTCGATCGATGAGCTTGCAGCCGAGTTCGTGCTCCATTGCCATGATGTGCTTGGAGAGGGTTGATTGCGACATGAAAAGCAGTTCCGCCGCATCAAGAAACGTGCGTGACTGCGCTAAGATGGCGAATTCGCCAAAGCGGCTGATATCCATAGGGAGGCCTCCGGTACCCTCATTTTGGCAGGTGGCCTAAACCACGACGCCATTGCAGTGGTCGATTTCGTGCTGGATGATCTCGGCGGTGTAGCCCGAGAAGTTTTTGATGCGGTGAACGAAGTCCTCGTCCAAATACTCAACCTTAATGCGGCGATAGCGGGTACAGGGACGCTCGCCGATCAGCGAGAGACATCCTTCGCTCGTCTGATAGGCATTGACCTGCTCAAGAATTTGAGGGTTGTACATCAGGAGTGTCCTGTTGCCGTCCTTTACGCAGATGATGCGTTTGCGCACGCCGATCATGTTGGCGGCGAGGCCCACGCACTCGCGCTCATGCTCGTGGAGTGTATCTAGGAGATCCTGCCCGGTCGCGGCATCGTCGGGTCCCGCGTCTTCGGAAGGCAGACGCAAAAAGAACTCGGATTTCATGATGGGCTTAATCATGGCGGGCTCCTCATGTCTTATGCTTTCGTGGACTTTTAATAATAGCGCGGAAGGAAAGCCATGCGTCCGCGTTACAATCTTTCGATGTTGGACCATGTTGCCAGATTCGTCGTGTACGGCGTCTGGCGTAAGTCTAGGGCTCATTTTTCGCCCTGGACCGTTCCTCTGGGGCGATGCGACTGTCGTTCCAAGAGGAAGGAAATGCATGGGGAGCAAATCTCAGCAACAAGTTCAAGTAACGCCATCGGCCTCTGCGGCGATTCTCGTCGTAATGTATATTGCAGCCTTTGTTGCCGCGTTTAACGAGAACATCATTAACGTGGCGTTGCACGACATTATGGCAGCCTTTTCGGTGAGTGCCACCACGGCACAGTGGCTCGTCTCGGGCTACATGATCGTGACGTCGATTTTTACGGCCATCATGGCCTTCCTGTCCGGCCGTTTCTCGACGCGCAAGCTGCTGTTTTTCGCATGCGGATGCATGGTCGCCGGCGAAGTCCTGTGCCTGGTCGCTCCGTCGTTTAGCGTTTTGCTGCCAAGTCGTATTTTGCAGGCTGCGGGATCGGGCATCTTGTTCCCGCTCATGATGAACGTGGTGCTGTCTTGCGCCCCGCGCGAGAAGCTCGGTCTGTATCTGAGCCTGGGCGGCGCATGCATTACGCTAGGACCGGCGTTTGGACCCGTGATTAGCGGTCTTATGTGCACGTTATTTGGCTGGAGGGCGGTGTTCGTAGTGCCGCTGGTGGGCGGCATTGCGGTCGCTGCGGCGGGCGTAAAGCATGTCCAGAATGTCGGAGAGCGCTCGAACACCACGCTTGACATTCTGTCGGTTGTTTTGCTCGCTGCCGGCATTACGGCGTTTGTGTATTCCGTGGGTGAGTTCTCGACCAATCTGATTGCCGGTGTCGTGGCGCTTTTCGCTGCCGTTGTGCTGCTCGGCCTGTTTGCGGCCCGTCAGCTCAAGCTCGAGCATCCGGTGCTTAACGTGCGTCCCATGGCGAGCGTTCGCTTTTGGCCTGCGTGCCTGCTTGTGGTGGTGTCGATGATGACGACGTTCTCGATGAGTGTTTTGTTGCCGCTCTATTTTGAAGGTGCCTACGGCATGACCGCACTTGTTGCGGGCCTGCTCATTTTGCCGGCGATTGCCTGCAACGCCGTGACCTCGATTGTGGGCGGACGCGTGATGGATGCCCGTGGCGCATGGCCGCTGCTGCCGGTCGGCTTTGCCCTGATTGCCGTGGGGCAGACTGCAATCTCGATGACGGCGGCAAGCATGAACATCGGCGTCGTCGTGGCGCTGACCGTTGTGGTGTATGCCGGAGTCGGTTTGGTGCTGAGCCCCTCGCAAACGGCCGGCTTGGAGACGCTGCCTGCCGCTGAACATCCTCACGGAACGGCATTGCTTAACACGTGGAACATGATTGCCGCATCGTTTGGCCCGTCGCTGTTTATCGGCCTGCTCTCGAGTTCTGCGGCGACTGCCGGCGCGGCTGGCGTTGCGACCGACGTTGCCCAGGCGATTGGATTTGCAACTGCGGTGCGTGTGGCGGCTGTGATTGCCGTGGTCGGGTTCGTGGCGTCGCTGGTGTACGCTCATCGCGAGTCGCACATGTCGCATTAATGTGTGCACATAGATTCTGCAGCTAGATTGGAAGGCGACACCATAAACTAATGGGCGTTTGCCGAGAGGCATGAATGTTTAAAGCGCAAAGAGTGCGCGACGGGCCCCGCGAATGGGGCGATGATGCCCGAGAGGGCCAAGAAGGAGTCTCATGTCTGAGAGCGAAGAGATCATGAACGAGACCGAGAACGAGACCATGGCTGCCGAGGTTGAGGCAGTCGAGACCGTGGAGACCGAAGCTGCCGAGGTTGAGGCTGCTGACGAGGTTTCCGCCGAGGAGGAGGCCGAGGTTGTCGAGGCCGCCGTTGATTACGATGACGAAGAGCTGATGGACAAGATGCAGAAGGCCGCCCGCCTGCTGCGTAGCCGTCGCTTTGCTATTTCCAAGGAGGAGGAGGCCAAGGCCGAGCGCATGGCGAACATCGAGCGCGCCATCAAGCTTCTTGACCTCAAGCCCAAGATGGAGCAGAAGGAAATGTCCGACCTGCTGGGCATGCGCCTTCGTGAGCTCGATGGCCTGATGGCCGAGGCCGAGGCTGCCGATCTGGTCGGCCGCATCGACGACGCCGAGGGCGATATGCGCAAGATCGTTGTCTTCGCTGCCGAGGATGCCGCTGAGGGCCTGGTCGAGCTTGCCAACAAGAAGGAGAAGCTCCTGCCCGAGCTTTCTTACGAGGAGGCCACCGAGCTGATGGCCGCTCTCGATAAGGTTATCGCTCCGCTCGTCGCCATGGGCCTGGACGAGGACCGCGGTCCTCGCGGCGGCCGTGACGACCGCGGTGGCCGTGGCGGCGACCGTGGCGGTCGCGGCGGCTTTGGCGGCAACCGTGGTGGCTATGGCGATCGCGGCGGCAACCGTGGCGGCTTTGGCGGCAACCGCGGTAACGACCGCGGCGGTCGCGGTGGCGATCGTGGCGGCCGCAACGGCGGCGGCTTCCGCGGCAACCGCTTCTAGTTGGGTTACGCGGTTTTACCAAACCGCGTAACTAGTTGACGCTGCAAACCCGTCAGAGCGGCAATCTGCCTTTCAGCTTCGGCGGCATGACCAGAAGGTCAATGCCGCCTCGTTTCAAGGCACCTTGCTCGCTCTGGCGGGTTTTCGCTGTCGGTACCAAAACATCGGCGTTGCCTTGATTCAAACCTGCCAAAAAGGGACAGGTTTATTTTGGTCGGTTTTATCTGGGTAAACGTGGCCGTCTATCGCAATGTAGTCGTTGGGGACGTTCTTGTTTGAGTAGTCGTTTAAGAACGTCCCCAACGATTGCATAGCATGAGAGTGGATAATCTCCCGGTTTGAGCCTGCATCCAAGCTTAAAGTGGGAGATTATCCACTCTCGTTTCGTTTGTTGATTTCGATGCCTACATTTGTAGGAACAGTTCGTGGAGGCGCGTGTCGTCGTCGAGCTCGGGGTGGAAGGTTACGCCGAGCTGGTTGCCCTGACGGGCGGCGACGATGCGGCCGTCGACTTTCGCTAAGGCCTTGGCATTGCCGTGCACTTCGACGATGCGGGGTGCACGGATAAATGTTAATGGCACTTCACCGTCGATGCCGGACACCTGGCCCTTGGTGCGAAAACTGCCGAGCTGTCTGCCATAAGCGTTGCGCTCAACGAGTACGTTCATGGTTGCTAGGCGCGGCGTTCCCTTATCGTCGTGTGCGGCAAGATCGCGCGCCAATAGAATCAAGCCGGCGCAGGTGCCAAGGACGGGCATGCCTTCAACAATGTGGGTGCGAAGCTCCTCGAGCATGCCCAGCTCATCAAGCAGCTTCCCTTGAACGGTAGACTCGCCGCCGGGAAGTACCAGACGGTCAAAGTCCTGCTTCAAATCGGCCGCCTGCCTCAGCTCAATACAACGTGCGCCCAGCTCGGATAGTCTTGCCTCGTGCTCGGCAAAAGCACCTTGGACCGCCAGCACGGCGACCGTTTGGTCTGCATAATCGCTCATGTGCGATCCTTTCTGCTGGACTAGCGCCCGCGCTCCTCCATGATGATTTCGATCTCGTCGGCGTTGATGCCGACCATGGCCTCGCCCAGGTCCTCCGAAAGCTCGGCGATGAGTTTGGCGTCGGTGAAGTTTGCCACGGCCTTGACGATGGCGCCGGCGCGCTTGGCGGGGTCGCCGCTCTTAAAGATGCCCGAGCCGACAAAGACGCCTTCGGCGCCCAACTGCATCATAAGCGCGGCGTCGGCGGGGGTCGCTACGCCGCCGGCGGCAAAGTTCACGACGGGAAGCTTTCCCGTGGCATGGACCTCGCGCACCAGCTCGACCGGAACCTGCAGTTGCTTGGCTGCCTCAAAGAGCTCGTCGTCGCGCAGGGCAACAACGTCGCGGATCTGCTTTTGGATTTTGCGCATGTGACGCACGGCCTGAACGACGTCGCCCGTACCCGGCTCACCCTTGGTGCGAATCATCGTGGCGCCCTCGGCAACACGGCGCAGCGCCTCGCCCAGATCGCGGGCGCCGCAGACAAACGGCACGTCAAACTGGGTCTTGTCGATGTGATAGACGTCATCGGCAGGGGAGAGAACCTCGGACTCGTCGATGTAATCGATCTCGATAGCCTGCAGGACCTGCGCCTCGACAATGTGACCGATGCGGCACTTGGCCATAACGGGGATGGAGACGGCCTCTTGGATGCCCTTGATCATCTTGGGGTCGCTCATGCGCGAGACGCCGCCTGCGGCGCGGATGTCGGCCGGGATGCGTTCGAGTGCCATGACGGCGCAGGCGCCTGCCTCCTCGGCGATGCGCGCCTGCTCGGGTGTAGTGACGTCCATGATGACGCCGCCCTTGAGCATCTGCGCGAGTTCGCGATTGAGTTTGACGCGATCGGCCTTGCTGGTCTGTTCTGCCATGGTTGCTCCCTTGGTTGGCATGTGCATTGCTTGACGGAACATCCTATCGGGGAGCTGGGTATGGCAAAATACTCAGTTTTCGAGATAATAATAAGGTCAGCCTAATACCAGGTTGAACAGCTCGATAAGGTCAGGTGGCAAACTCATGCTTGACTACAATTTGGAAAAACGTGGCGAGGCATCGCTCTATGAGTATGTTTACCAGCAAATTCGAGATGATATTGTTGCTGGCCGTATTGCGGCGGGGGAGCATCTGCCGTCTAAGCGCGCCTTTGCCAGTCATCTGGGAATCAGTGTCATTACTATCGAGAATGCATATAGCCAGTTACTTGCCGAGGGCTATATTTGCTCAAAGCCGCGGCGTGGCTACTACGCTTGCAAGCTTCCGGATGCACCGGTTTTGCCTTTGGCTTCGGAGGGCATCGACCGAGATGCCGTCTCTGTGGGCCCCAGCGTGCATGATGTCAACGGACAGGTCGAGCGATTCGATGCGCTTTCTCCTTCCGCTTTGGAGGCGGCGCGGCTTTGGCAAAGCGCGCTACGGGCGACGCTGGCATCCGAAGACGAGCGCGAAATCTTTTCGCCCGCACCGGCGCAGGGCACCGCTCGGCTGCGACGCGCAATTGCTCACCATCTGCGCGGGACAAGGGGTATGAATGCCGACCCCAACAACATCGTTATCGGTGCGGGCGCCCAGCTGCTCGATACTATGTTGGTTCAGTTGCTTGGCGCTGACAAGGTGTATGCCGTTGAGGACCCGGGCTATTTGCGTCTGACGCGCATCTATCAGGCTATGGGCTGCAAAGTTCGACATATCCCGTTGGATGATGAGGGCGTGGACTTGAGCACTCTGCAGAAAAGCGGGACCGATGTCCTTCATCTGATGCCGTCCCATCAGTATCCGACCGGCCTTGTGACGAGCATTGCGCGTCGCTATGCGCTTCTGAGCTGGGCCGCCGAGCGACCAGGTCGATATCTCATCGAAGATGACTTTGATTGTGAGTTTCGCCTTGCCGGCAAGCCGATTCCTGCGCTCGCATCGATCGATGCCGCCCAGTCGGTTATTTACACCAACACGTTTTCGAAGAGCCTGTCATCGGCGTTGCGTCTAGCGTACATGGTGTTGCCCGATGAGCTAATGGAGCGGTTTAGGCGCAACCTTGGTTTTTACGCCTCGTCGGTGAGCTCTGTTGACCAGGTTGCTTTGGCGCGTTTACTGGAATCGGGTGATTACGAGCGACATGTGAACCGCGTGCGCGTTCGTGCTCGCGAGGCGCGTGATGGCCTGATGGCGCTTGTGCGCAAGGTATTTCCGGCAGGGGAAGTCTCGATCGAACACGCAGACGCGGGCCTTTACTGCACCGTGGTTGCGGAGCGTAGAACGGGCGGAAGCTCTTTTGCGCAGGCTCTCACGCGCTCGAATATCCCATTTATCGATATCAGTGACTGTTTTTGGTGTGCCGATGGTGCGTCTGCCCCTGAAGACTCAACTAAAATTCTTGTCCAGTATGACGATTTGGGTCCAAAAGCGCTTAACGCCTTGGAAGTACAGCTAATGGGGGCACTCTGCAATCTAAGTGAGTAGACTTTTGGCACTTTGGCGAGCAGGCAGTTTTGTAGCAAGCTATCTACCTGCGGTTTTGAAAAGCAGGATGACCGGCCTGCTCGGGATATTCAAAAAAGTCTACTCACTTGCCGCGCAAAGCTTCTACATGAGAAAAAAATGGGGTTTTCAACAGGGTTTCGTCCAGCTCTTGGCAAGCTTTTGGCCAGTTGGGGAGGGCTGTTGAAAACTTGGCAGTCCGTTCGGCGCCATTTTTGGTGCGTTCGCGCCAATGCGTGACTGACTGGGTTGAAATTCGTGTTTTCCTGTGCCTATGAAGGATCTACTTTGTGACATATCGGCTTTTAGGTACTGGCGTTTGCCTCCTCAAGTCCGCGCTTTGTGTCCGCCGCTTCCACGACCGGAAGAAGACCGGCAGCGATATGATCTCGCCCGCAACCCGACAGCTGCGGTCGCGCTCGGTTTCCCGTTGTATACATTGGTTCGGACGAGAAACAAACGGACTTGTCCTGCCAGCATTAGGCAGCGGCTGTTTCTTGGTGAGCTCCCCAGGGAATCCGTGCTGGAAACGGAGCATGGGTTTTTGGTTACGTCTCCTCTACTGACGACATTCATCATGTCGCGGCATCTGACGGATCTTCAGCTTCTTTTGGTATTGGCGGAGATGTGTGGCTTGTTTGCAGTGTGTGCCCTGCCGGCGGCACTTGAGGCGGAGCTTTCGCGTGCAATTGATTCGGGCGCGATTTCGACAACGTTCGGTTGGGTGCGCTGCCCGTCCGAGGACGGCACCGCCTCAAATTTATGGCGTCGAGACGCTTTGGTTTTGGGCGGAGACCTTGACCGTTTTTGTTCAGATGTTTGCGGGGTGCGTTACGGCAATAGATTTATGGCGGTATCGCAACTCGTTCCATTGGGTGCCGCGTCGCCTTTTGAGGTCGAGGCGTATTTGCTACTTGCACTGCCGCGATCCCTGGGAGGCGAAGGGTTTTGCGGTATAGAGCTCAATGTCGAAGTGACGTTAAGCACAAGTGCTCGAGCGATTGTGGGAAAGTCCCGTGTATATATCGACCTACTTCTTTCTTCGCCGGACGGCAGGCGACAGGTGGCCATTGAATGTCAGGGAAAGGCCTCGCACGGACGCGCAGGGGATGGCTTGCGTGACGCTGACCGCATGACGGCCCTTCAGGCCATGGGCTACGATGTGCTTCTCCTGACACACAGGCAGATATCGGATGAGGATAGATTCCGCGCGATCGTTAAGGCCGTATGCAGGATGCTCGATGCTGAATATCGTGATAAAAGCTCGGATGAGCAAAGGGCCGAGACACTACTCCGGTCTGAACTATTCGTTGGCTGGACAAAATTGGGAGTAATTGACGGAAAGATGCCCGTTAGACACAAAACAGCTCGATCGTGGACGGCTGCGGTTCTAAGTGAGTAGGCTTTTGGCACTTTGGCGACCAGGCCATTTTGAAACAAGTCATTTACCTGCGACTTTATAAAGCAATACGGATGGCGTGCTCGGCAAGTTTCGAAAAGTCTACTCACTTAGTTTTTAACGAGAGACCGATGCCGAAGATAGCTCTTTTTCAGGGCGTTAACGAGTCCTCGAGACACAAAAAGGCCCGAACCAATACGGTCCGGGCCTCATCGAGCTAGAGGTTATGTCTCAAGCGGTTGGCTTAGCCAAAGTAGCGCTTAAGCAGGCCGGCAAAAGCCTTGCCGTGGCGGGCCTCGTCACGAGCCATCTCGTGCACGGTGTCATGGATGGCATCGAGGCCAGCGGCCTTGGCGCGCTTAGCAAGATCGGTCTTGCCGGCGGTGGCGCCGTTCTCGGCCTCAACGCGCATCTCGAGGTTCTTCTTGGTAGAGTCGGTCACGACCTCGCCCAGGAGCTCAGCGAACTTGGCGGCGTGCTCGGCCTCCTCGTGGGCAGCCTTCTCCCAGTACAGGCCGATCTCGGGATAACCCTCGCGATGGGCGACGCGAGCCATGGCCAGGTACATACCGACCTCGGAGCACTCGCCCTCAAAGTTGGCGCGCAGGTCGGCAACGATGTCCTCGGAGACGCCCTCCATCTTGGCGACGCCCACGACGTGCTCGGCAGCCCACTCGAGCTGACCCTCCTCCTGCTTCAGGAAGCGAGAACCGGGAACGCCGCACTGGGGGCACTTGAAGTCCTCGGGCAGCTGGTCGCCGTCGAACTCTTCCACATAACCGCAAACGGGGCAAACAAACTTCATGATTCGATCCTTTCGATCGATGGCGATTGTGCGCTCGTCCGGTCCCGTAAGGGCCCTCTCCGGACGTGCGTCTTGACGAGTTCTATTATCCATAAATGCAACCAAATGTGAAGCCTATTAGGAATGATTTTTAATAAAACAATTTTGAGATATGAAGATGTTGATTGATTAACGATTGGCAGGCCGCCTTTGACCGCCGCTGAGTACAATCGGTCGAGCAAATGTTGACCAATCAACAAATGAAGGAGTTTCCTTTATGCATCTAGCCCGTCGTGCCTGGTGCCGAACATATCAGACGGTTTTTCGCATTGCATTGCCGATCCTGCCCTATACCGAGCCGCGCATTTTGGAGCATGCCGAGGATGTGCCCGCGGTGCTTCAAAAGCGCTCGATCCAGAAGGTCCTTATCGTGACGGACCCTGGTATTGCACGTTTGGGGCTCACGGCATCACTCGAGCGTGCGCTTACGGCTCAGGGGGTTGGCGTTGCGGTCTATGCCGAAACGCGTGCGAACCCCACGGTCTCGAATGTGGAGGAGGCAGCGTCCCTGTATCGAGAGAGCGCCTGCCAGGCCATTATCGGTTTTGGCGGAGGATCGGCCATGGACTGCGCCAAGGGCGTGGGTGCACGCATCACGCAGCCAAGCAAGCCCATCAACAAGATGCGCGGCCTGCTGCGGATTCATCGTCGCCTGCCGCTGCTTATCGCCGTTCCCACTACGGCAGGCACGGGAAGCGAGGTCACGCTCGCGGCGGTTATCACCGATGACGGGACGCACTACAAGTACCCCATTAACGACTTTGTGCTTATCCCGCGCTTTGCGGTGCACGACCCCGAGTTTACGCGCGGTCTGCCCGCCTCCATTACGGGGCAGACGGGTATGGACGCCCTGACGCATGCCGTCGAGGCCTTTATCGGGCGAAGCACCACGCCCTATACGCGTAAGATGGCGCGACAGGCGGTGCAGCTCATCCACGACAATTTGCTCGAGGCCTATGAGCATGGCGACGACATGCGTGCGCGTCGCAATATGCTTTCGGCGGCGTATAAGGCGGGCGTTGCGTTTACCCGCTCCTATGTTGGATACGTTCACGCCATCGCACACAGCTTGGGTGGGCGTTACGGGATTCCGCACGGCTTGGCCAACGCTATCATCCTGCCGCATATGCTTCGCGCCTATGGTGACGCCGCCGCCCCCAAGCTTGCCGATCTGGCTCGCATGGCGGGCATTGCGCCGGCTACCGCGCAGGACAGTCTTGCGGCCGAGGCCTTTATCGATTGGGTCGACCGCATGAACGAGGCCCTGGGAATCCCCAAATATGTCTCGGGTATTCGCCGCTCCGATATTCCGCAAATGGCGGCCCATGCCGATGCCGAGGCCAATCCGCTATACCCCGTTCCACTTTTGATGGACCGTTTGGAGCTCGAGCGTATGTACGAGGTCGTCGCGGGTGGTATGTTTGAGGACGAGAACTAGGAGGTTGCCAT
>ENA-OYXB01000108-OYXB01000108.1-human-gut-metagenome-genome-assembly--contig:-NODE-108-length-29122-cov-7.613101_pt1 | contig 29122 bp, 32 predicted proteins | sample MGYA00244176_ERZ653409 | MGnify/ENA primary metagenome ERZ653409 (study PRJEB26926, sample SAMN06164912) | human gut metagenome | biome: ENVO:00009003; feature: ENVO:2100002; material: ENVO:00002003... | reverse complement strand
CCGCACGCAGGGTCTGCAGCGGAATGGTGCCCTCGTGGTAATGCTCGCTTCTGGCAATCTCAGCTCCGCCCAGACGGCCGGAAACCTGAATCTTGATGCCCTGTGCGCCCAGTTTCATGGTGCGGCCGATGCACTGTTTCATCGCACGGCGGAAAGAAATACGTCTCTCCAGCTGGGATGCTACGTTCTCGGCAACGAGCTGTGCGTCTTTATCCGGCTGTTTTACTTCTACAATGTTGATGAAAACCTTTGCCGGAACTTCTTTGTTCTTGTTGATGATCTTCTCGCACTGTGCACGCAGCTTCTCGATCTCAGCGCCGCCTTTACCGATAACCATGCCCGGTTTTGCGCAGTGGATGTGGATTCTTACCTTGGTTGCGTCGCGCTCAATCTCGATGCGCGGTACGCCAGCCAGATACAGGCTCTTCTTTAAGAATTTACGCAGATTGTAGTCCTCTACCAGGATATCGCCAAAAGCGTCGTCCTTAGCAAACCAGCGGGAATCCCAATCTTTGATGACACCGACGCGAAGTCCGTGTGGATTAACCTTCTGACCCATAGTTTACCTCCTCCTTTGGCTATTCCTTCTCTTTGAGAACGATCGTGATGTTCGAGGTTCTCTTGAATACTCTAAACGCTCTGCCCTGTGCTCTAGGTCTTACTCTCTTGAGGATCGGGCCCTCGCCAACATAGCACTCAGCAACGTAGAGGTTGTTGACGTCCATGTTGTGGTTGTTTTCAGCGTTGGCGATGGCGGATTTCAGAAGCTTCTCTACCGGCTCGCAGGCGGCCTTTGGAGTGTGCTTCAGAATTGCCAAAGCCAATTTTGTCGGCTTGTTTCTGATCAGATCAAGCACGATCTGCACTTTACGTGGTGCAATACGGGCATATTTCAGGTAAGCCCTTGCTTCCATTTGTTTTCCTCCTCTCGGCCTTTGCTTAGTTACCGGATTTCTTGGCGCCGGCGTGGCCTCTATAGGTTCTAGTAGGAGCAAATTCTCCCAACTTGTGGCCAACCATATCCTCGGTTACATATACCGGAACATGTTTGCGGCCGTCATGAACTGCAAAAGTGTGTCCAACGAAATCCGGGAAGATTGTGGAAGAGCGGCTCCAGGTTTTCAGGACTCTCTTCTCACCGGCTTCGTTCATCTCCCGTACTCTCTTGAGCAGGACAGGCTGGACAAACGGTCCTTTTTTAATACTTCTACCCATTAGTGCGTCTCCTTTCAGCCTGCATTACTTGTCGTTGCGGCGTTTGACAATGTACTTGTCGGAGCGGTTGCTCTTCTTTCTGGTCTTATAGCCAAGAGCAGGTTTGCCCCAAGGAGTAACAGGGCCTGGACGGCCGACTGGGGATTTACCTTCACCACCACCGTGCGGATGGTCGCATGGGTTCATAACGGAACCGCGTACGGTTGGTCTCCAACCCATGTGGCGTTTACGGCCAGCTTTACCGATCGATACGTTCTCGTGGTCGATGTTGCCTACCTGACCAACGGTTGCCATGCAGTTTACTGGAACATTTCTCAGCTCGCCGGATGGCAGTCTGATCAGTGCCAGGTTGCCTTCTTTTGCCATCAACTGAGCCATGATGCCGGCTGCACGAGCAAGCTGAGCGCCCTTGCCAGGATAAAGCTCTACGTTGTGGATGAAGGTACCAACCGGAATGTTTGCCAGCGGCAGTGCATTGCCGGTCTTGATGTCCGCGTTTGCACCGGACTCGATGACGTCGCCAACCTTCAGGCCGTTTGGAGCGAGGATGTATCTCTTCTCGCCGTCCTCGTACTGAACCAGAGCGATGTGAGCGGAGCGGTTTGGATCGTACTCAAGGGTGAGTACAGTTGCGGGCATATCTACTTTGTTGCGTTTAAAATCAATGATGCGGTATTTTCTTCTGTTGCCGCCGCCACGGTGGCGAACAGTGATTCTACCGTAGCTGTTACGTCCTGAATTCTTTTTCAGCGGAGCCAGCAGGCTTCTTTCAGGAGCAACCTTGGACAGTTCGGAAAAGTCAGTAGTAGTCATCTGACGTCTGCCGGATGTCGTTGGCTTATAAAATTTAATAGCCATGGTTTCACTCTCCTTGTGCGTTTTCGCGGAGCGCCCTTATCGTTGTTTCACCGGCGCCCCATACATAACTTGGGGAAGGATGTAAGCCATTGGAGGCTATCCTTCGGGCATTACATCATGGAGTCGAAGAACTCGATGCTCTTGGAATCCTCGGTCAGGGTTACAATCGCTTTTTTCCAATCTGCGGTATAACCGCCGTTCATGCCCTGGCGTCTATATTTGCCGTTCACGTTGATGGTGTTTACCTTGGCAACTTTTACGCCAAACAGTTCTGCAACTGCTTTTGCGATTTCGATCTTGTTTGCATCCTTAGCAACCTTAAAGGTGTACTTTTTGTTTGCAATGCCCTGCATGCTAGCCTCGGTGATAACAGGCTTCAGGATGATGTCGTGTGCAGTTTTCATTATGCGTACACCTCCTCGATTTTCTCGAGCGCGCTCTTAGCGACGATGAATTTGTCGCAGTTGAGGATATCATAGACGTTGATGGTGTTTACCAGCGCGGTCTTGACGCCCGGGATGTTTGCTGCGCTCTTGATCAGCTTCTGATCAACCTCTGGCATTACGATAAGAGCTTTCTTATCGGCGCCGAGTTTGGAAAGCATCTCTACAACAGTCTTGGTCTTGAAGTCCTCGACATGGATGTTGTCTACAACGATCATCTCGTTGTCAGCAACCTTTGCAGAGAAAGCGGATTTCATAGCCAGTCTCTTTACCTTTTTCGGCAGAGAGTAGCTGTAATCTCTTGGCTTCGGGCCCAGTGCGATACCGCCGTGTGTCCACTGTGGTGCACGGGTGGAACCCTGTCTAGCGCGGCCAGTACCTTTCTGTTTCCACGGTTTGCGACCGCCGCCGGAAACCTCGGTGCGGGTGAGGGTGGACTGGGTGCCCTGACGCTGGTTTGCCAGGTAGTTAACTACCGCGGCATGCATAACGGAAGTGTTCGGCTCAATACCGAAGATGGCATCGGAGAGGGTCATTTCGCCAACGCTCTTGCCGGTCATATCAAATACAGTAACCTGTGGCATCGTGTTTCCTCCTTTCCTTAAGCCATCTTAACGCTGTCAGTGATGTAGACTACGCCGTTTTTAGCTCCCGGAATAGCACCCTTGATCGCGATAAGATTGTTTTCAACGTCGACTTTAACGATTTCGAGGTTCTGAACTGTAACTCTTTCAGCGCCCAGATGGCCTGGAAGACGTTTGCCCTTGAATACACGGGACGGATCGGAGCAAGCGCCGTTGGAGCCTGCATGTCTAGCGACCGGGCCGGTACCGTGGGTCTCTTTGAGTCTGTGGTTGCCGTAGCGTTTGATTGTGCCGGCGTAACCTTTACCTTTGGAAGTGCCGCATACGTCAACTTTGTCGCCGTTTGCGAAGACGTCTGCTTTGATCAGATCGCCTACATTCAGAGCGTCGCAGTTATCAAGTCTGAACTCTCTGAGCACTTTCTTCATGGCAACGTCGCTCTTTGCGAAGTGTCCCTGAAGTGGTTTGTTTACGTGTTTGCTTGTGACCTCGCCAAAACCGATCTGCACGGCTTCATAACCGTCGTTTTCGATTGTCTTTTTCTGAACGACGACACAAGGGCCAGCTTCGACTACGGTTACGGGAATGAATTTACCATTCTCGTCGAAAAGCTGTGTCATACCCAGCTTTCTGCCTACGATGCATTTTTGCATTGTATATACCTCCTATTGGTTATTGGTTGGCAGCGTGCGCTGTCAACATTACCTTTGCAGACAAGCGGCTCTTCGTTTGGGAAGAGCGCCGGAAAACCTGGATTTCCGGTTCTCCTAAATTTCAGCGGAAAGCTTCGATTAAAGCTTTACTTCGATTTCTACGCCTGCAGGGAGCTCAAGACTTTTGAGAGCCTCAACAGTTTTCTGTGTTGGTCTCAGTACGTCAATGAGTCTTTTGTGGGTTCTCATCTCAAACTGTTCACGGGAATCCTTGTACTTGTGGACAGCACGCAGGATTGTGACGATCTCTTTCTCGGTCGGCAGCGGAATAGGTCCGGATACGCGGGCACCTGTTCTGGTTACCACCTCAACGATTTTTGCTGCGGAAGAATCTACCAACTGATAATCGAAACCCTTCAGTCTGATTCTGATTTTTTCTTTGACTGCCACATCATCGCCTCCTTAAAGTTTTTTGAGTGGGACGACGTCTTTTGCGGTCGTGTGGCGTCCTCCCCGTTTCCACAATCGGTTTGGGCTTTTTTTCGACCGCCAACACCTTGTTTTGTTTCCTTCGCGAGCGTTTTTGTATTGAACACGCTTCCGCGTGTTTCCTGATTTTCTAAACAAAAAATCGGGTAAACTGCATTACGCAGCTTTACCCGGGACTTTAGACAATCACAGCTTTCGCCATTTGTCACGACTGAAACTCTTTCGAGTGTTATAAAGCCGCCCGGTTTAAAATCGGACATACTCGGCGGAAATTCCCTATCTCTATGGATAGCAACCTCCCGCTTCAACGCATATCTTGTGCAGTCACGCTTAATTATAATACAACACAAGGAGCCATTTTGCAAGTGTTTTTTGCGATTTTTTTCGCATTTTTTTCGATTCTAACATTTCGTTCATTTAAAAGAAGTTTTGATAAACTTTCTGTTAAATATGCACAATCCAAAGTAAAAAACACACCCCGCCTCGGCGCTGGATCAGGGCGCTTGGACGGGGTGTGTATGTAACGATTTTTAAAGATATTTTAGAAAGTGTGCGGCTTTATTGTAACGATTGTTCCCGCAGAAACTTTTTCCTTAGGAAATATAGCCAGCAGCTTTCAGGATCTCAACTGCTTTTTCATGGTTTGCCTCAGACATCATAACCAGAGGTCCGGTGCAGCCCATGCCGCTTTCAGCGTAGATCTTTGCCTTCCACAGAGCCTGAACAGCGTCCTCCAGGTCCATAACCTCAATACCAGCGATGGACGCGGTGACAACTTCCTTCGGCGGGCACTCAACGACTTCGTCGGAAGTTTCCTTCTTAGCCGGTTTGTGTGCCGCAATAACCTTCTCCAGGCCTGCTTTCTTAGCAGCTTCGTACTCTTTCTTTGCGATCTCACGGTAGTTGTTCTTTACCAGGGTCGCAGCGTATTCCATAGCGTTTGCCAGAACCGGAGCGCCGGATGCACGGGATACGATCATAACCAGACGGTCATAACCTTCGCCGATGCCAGGGCCGTAGCCGTAGCCAACAGCCTCATAGCTGCCGCCGGTGCAGTAGGAAGACATCATCTTCATCAGGATGTTACCGGTCAGAGAATCGGTAACCATGACGTCGCAAGCGCCAACCAGCAGGTCGTTACCTCTCATAACGCAGCCGCCGTCTGCACGGGAGGACTCTGCGAAATGAATGTCGTAACCGTTTGCCTGGAGCTCTTTGAGTGCGCCTTCGCACTGTCTTGCACCGTCTACATTCAGGATGCCGACGGTTGGCTCTTTGATACCGCAAGCTTTTGCAGTGATGATACCAGCAATGGTGTTGCGGATCATCGCTTCAATTCTCTCAGCAGCAGAGGTGCCGGTAGTGTTGGCAATAAACATCTGTTTGCCTTTGCCAGGGGTGACAACGCGGCCTACAGTGGATACGCCGATCGGGAATGGATAGTGCATGGTAACGCAACCGTCAATGTCGCCGTTGTCCAGCATCTTCTCCATCTCTTTGTACATTTCATCTTCGTCCGCGACCTTCACGGTGTTGAACTTTTCGTTCTCAGCGGTGCCGATGAGGGTAACATCGACGCCTCTGTCAGCAGCCAGAATAGCAGCCTCGACAGAGTTCTGCTCTCCGTGCTCGCTGCCCAGACCGGTTACGGCGATTCTTGGACGGGCGCCGAAGGAGCCAGTCTCAAGGCCGTTCGCGATGTCCATGAAGGTCTTGGCAATCATTTTTTCGATCTGTGCCATAATGATCTCCTCATTTCCTTTTAGATTACAGAATTTTCGTCAAGCTGCAAGACTATGCGTTAGCCTGGTCCTCATCAGCAGCGGCCATCAGGGTAGCAGCAAAATCTTTCATTGCTTTGCCGATCAGGCTCTTGATCTGATCTTCGGATACAGCAGCTTCTTCTGCCTTGCCGGAATTCTTGTGGATCATTACGGATACGCCATCGAACAGGTTGGTCATACGGCCAAGGAACAGAGAACCTTTACCGATGATCATTGCTCTGTTGATCTTGCCAGCCAGCATATCGTCGCGGCAAACACCGATGTAAGGAACACCAGATGGAATGTGGCCCTGTGTTGGAGCCCAACCAACCATACCGTGTTTAGCCGGGAAGGTAGCCAGGTCTTTCTTCTCCAGGTCACCCTTCTTAACGCCCAGAGCAGCGATCATCTTGTAGTTAGCAAGCGGAACGTCGCCAGCGCCAGCAGGTTTGGTGATATCTGGGTTCTGCATCTCAGCAGAATATTTGTCAACGTCGGTGATCTTCAGACCAGCAGCATCCAGAGGATTGGTTACCAGAGAAGAAATTACGCTCTGTGGAGCGGAACCGGTGCCGACGGTGTGACGGCCAACATGCTCGGTATCAACTTCTGGGTTAACGCCATCGTTCTCGCCCAGCAGGATTGCGAAACCACCGATCATATCCTCGAGGATCGGCAGACCCTTCTTAACGTGGTCTTTACCATTCATACCCAGTTTAGCGGTGCAGCCACCAGCTACAACAACAACGTGTTTGTAGGTGCCAGCTTTTACCAGGGAAGCTGCATTGATGAATGCATGGGTTGGGCCAGCGCAGAAGCCACGGGTATCGCTACCGGTTGCATTGTTCAGGCCAGCGATCTCAGCAGCTGCTTTTGCAAAGTTGCCGCCGCCGCGCTGGTTCATATCGCCGCAAGCCTCCTCGCAGCAGTCGATGACGTAATCGATCTCATCTTTGTTGATGCCGGTTACGCGGATCAGGTGCAGCAGGGACAGAACTGCGGAAGCCTTGGTTACCATGTTCTCGAGCATGGTGTGAGCGGACAGGTTCGGGTCAACGTCGTGTGCTCTCTTAACAAAGCCGACCATCTTGCCCTGATATACCAGTGGCTCAGCATGCTCTTCGCTTACAAAGTGCTCAACCTCAGAGTGATCAACGCCCTCGTGGATTCTAGCAACGATGGACTCGTCGATTACAGGGTTCGCGATAAATTTATCTTTAACCTGTGCAACGAACTCTTTGTCCAGCATAACCAGCTCGAAAACGTCTACGCACTGCATCAGCATATAGAACTCGTCTTCTGGCATGATCTCGCCGTATTTGCCGACTCTCTGGTTCATACCCTCAACGGTGGTATCAACCCAAGGCTGTGGATAGTTTGCCAGCTCATCTGGATGCATGTTGCCGATATAGGTCTGGTTTGGCAGATAAGCCAGAGCCTGCTCATAGGTTCTGAGATGATTCGGCAGCTCTTTGAGGTACTCAGACTCAGGATTTACAACTCTCTCGGTGGTCTGGGTAGTACCATTTTCCATTACCATGTCTGGTGTATGGGCAAGAATATAGCTTGCGCCTTTAATTACACTGTTCATTGCAGTCACGCCTCTCATTCATTTGATTGATGAATTTTGTTTTGTTTTTGGGGTTTCCCCGCAGGACCCGTTTTGATTCTAAGGAGGACAAGCCCTGTAAAACCAGTATACACGAAAATAGACGGGTTGTCATCGGGGTTTATGGATTTCTGCTTTTTCTACACAATACAGCGCCATTTCCTGTCAATTTTGCCGGTCTCTTTGTCTGGGCAGTCCAGGATGTACGCCGGGGCGTCATCATCCAACCCAAAATTATGTGGAAAAAGAGAAAATAGGTGGTATGGGACATGGCGATACATCACCACACCACCACACCACCTATCACTTCGGTTTAGAGGTATTTGCAGTAATCGTTGCGAACGGCACTCATCTCTTCGACGATAGCGTCTACATCCAGAACCATTTCCATCATACCTACCTGCTCATCATAAACAGCTGGGTCGACTTCTTCTTTGATTTCTGGCTCGCAAATGTGATATACTGTGAGTCCTAACTGAACTCCTGTCAATGGACCTGCGAAAGTTGGGTCACCGTTGGTTACAGTCTCTGCAGCCAGGCCAGCACCCTCGCTATCAGCAGCACCCAGAAGAACTACTGTGTTCTCCGGACCATACTGTTCTGCGAATTCTTTAACTCTCTTCTGATTTTCCAAATCCATTGCACCAGCAGCGGTTCAGACAAAGCATTCTGTAGCGGAGTACACTACGTCAGCGCCAGCAGTTTTCGCGCAAGCTTCAATTGCTGGGCCTGGAACGCCGTCCCTGTCGCCGATGATGATAACTTTTTTACCATTCAAAAGGCTCATGACAATTCCTCCTTATTTCTTTCTCCGGCGAACCGAATCACCGGTTTATCAAAACGGCCTTATGCCATTTTGGTTAATAGTAGTGCGCCAGCTGTTGCAGATTATGCACAGTGGCGGGTGTGGTTTCGGTTTGTGCCGAAATTACATGTTGACGTACTTCTCAACCAGAGCGGTGATGGAATCCTGAGTGCATTCCTCTTTAACCAGTGCCTCAACCTGTTTGCCATCTTTGTAGATAGCCATTACCGGCAGGCCCAGGATGCCCAGTTTGATAGCCAGACGTCTTGCTTTGGTGGTGTTCATAGCGCAGAATTTCAGTTTGCTGTCTGCGTATTTGTCAGCCAGACCATGTACATGTGGCATCAGAGCAGCGCAAGGAACGCAGCCATCGCCATAGAAGTCGATGAAGATATAGCCTTCAGCGTTGGTTACTTCGGTCTCGAAGTTTTCTTTAGTCAGTTCAACCATAATTGCAAAATCTCCTTCTCTAAAAAGAGGTGACTTACCGTTAGGGCGGCCCCTTTTTTACTAATATCTTTTGGAACTAGCCAAAAAAGCCGGCTTCAAACTCTCAAAAAACCTAAACTTTAGCTTGTCCCTTATGGATTTCAAAAACGCAGTGACTAAAAATTAGTCTTTCAGGTTTTCTACGTAGTGCTGAGCCTCGGTAGCTGCAACAGCACCATCGCCGCAAGCAGTTACAACCTGACGCAGGTGTTTCTCGATGACGTCGCCGGCAGCGAATACACCCTCAACGCTGGTGTGCATGTACTTATCGGTTACAATGTAGCGGTTCTTCATTTCCAGTTTGCCTTCAAACAGCTGGGATTTTGGATCGAAGCCGATGAAAACAAAGATGCCGAAAGTGCCGTCCTCTTCGTCCGCTTTTACTTCTCTGAGCTCGCCGGTCTTGGTGTCCTTGATGATCATGGAGTTTACAACGCCGTCGCCTTTGATCTCTTCAACAGTGGAGTTCCACATGAAGTGCATCTTCGGGTTAGCAAATGCCTTCTCCTGGATGGACTTAGCAGCTCTGAGCTCGTCACGTCTGTGGATAACGGTTACTTTGCGGGCGAATTTGGTGAGGTACATAGCTTCCTCAACAGCAGAATCGCCGCCGCCTACTACGTAGACTTCAAAATCTTCGAAGAAGTTTGCATCGCAGGTAGCGCAGTAAGAAACGCCCTTGCCGGTGAATTCTTTTTCACCTTTGCAGCCGATCGGACGCGGAGAAGCGCCGGTAGCGATTACAACAGCTTTTGCATAGTAGTCGCCGTGGTTGCCTTTGAGGTGTTTTACTTTGCCTTCGAGCTCTACGTCAACGATTGTATCGGTAACGCGGTCAGCACCGAATTTTGCAACCTGCTTTGTCATTCTTGCGATAAGGGACGGGCCGGACTCTTCATCCAAGCAGCCTGGATAGTTTTCGATCTCGTTGGTGATAACGATCTGTCCGCCATCTTTTTCGCCTTCGATCAGAAGAGTGTTCATTCTTGCACGGCCAGCGTAAGAAGCAGCAGCCAGACCTGCAGGGCCTGCACCTAATACGATAATGTCATAAACTTTATCCATTGTACTCGTCTCCCTAAATATATTTTCTAAAAGGTTTCTGCTGGCTGGAGAAGATCATCTTCTCCAGCCAACATTCCCTTTTTAGAAGCGTTAGATTAAATTATTTTACCTCGAAGATAGTCTGATCGGAAACTTCGGTCTCCAGAGCTTCCAGAGCAGTCTCAACGATCTTTCTTCTGATGTGTTTCTCTTCCTCAGGAGTCAGAGCAGGGTTGCCCAGCGGGTGAGGAATTGCGATAGCTGGTACGATTCTGTTAGCACCAACAGTCATGGAAATTGGGGTAACTGTGCAGATGTGAACAACCGGCAGGCCAGCACGTTCGATTTCTTTTACCATCGTTGCGCCGCAACGTGTGCAGGTTCCTCACGTAGAAGTCATGATGACGCAATCCACGCCGTCGTCCTTCATCTTCTTAGCGTACTCCTCAGCAAATGCTTTTGCGGAAGCAACAGCAGTACCGTTACCAACAGTGGTGTAGAACTTGTTGTACAGTTTGCCGATTCTGCCTTCTTTTTCCATCTCACGGAGAATATCTACTGGCAGAACGCGGTCTGGGTCCTCGTTCGCATATACTGGGTCGTAACCACCATGAGCGGTCTCCCAAGCATCGGAGGTCAGATCCATAACGCCGGTGATGTCGTACTCGCCGTAGTGGGAAGCAGAAGAGGACTCGATGTGATCCGGGTTGCCTTTTGGAACGATACCACCGGAAGTGCACAGAGCAACGGTAGCATGAGCCATATCCTTAACAGCCGGGTTTGGAGCAACACGGTCAAAGGAAGGCATTGGGAACTCGGTAACGAACGGTTTGTTGTTCAGCTTCTTGATCAGCATCTCAACCGCACGTTTGGAGCCTCTCTCTTTCTCGAAGAAGTTTACACGAACGCCGTTCGGGATGTAACCTTCCTGGCAGGAAGCACCGATTGGCTCATGTTTAGCAAGTTTGAGAGCCAGAGGAGCCATGTATTTGATGGCATCTCTCATACCAGCAGCGCTGTTCTTGGTGGAAACGATCAGAACGTCGTTCTTGAACATATCAGCGCCTGGGTTCTCAACGTACATACCGGTCAGTACCGGAATGCCGAGATTGTCCTGAACAGCTTTAGCGATGGTGCCGCAAGCTACGCCGTAACGACCAGCGTTGAATGCAGGGCCAGCGATAAACATATCTGGATTCTGAGATTTAACCATATCCAGAACCTCAGCCTGTGCTTTTTCAAGGTTCTCGTTGAAGTAGGAGTCGCCGCAGATAACGGTTGCAACAACCTCTGCGTCCTCTCCAGCTTTCTGCCAAGCCTGGTTGAGTGCAAGACCTGGGCCTACCGGGCCTTCGCGCAGCTCTGCAGGAATGTCAGCTTTTTCCTCGCCACCGATCTGAGCGAAGAACTGGTTAATGTATTGTACAACTCTGATTTTGCTCATCGTGATTCTTCCCCTTCCTATTATCTAGCAGACAGGTAGTTGAAGCCTGTTTCGTTGGTAGCACCGGTGATCGCCTGGATCTCAACGGTGATGTTGCCGTGAGCATCGATGTTGTTTGCGGAACCACCAGCGATGGTGTCAACAAACTCGAGGTGGCCGTATACGGTCTCCATTGGAGGCAGTACGATTACCTGGTTTGCGTTACCGCCGGTAACAACTGCATCAGCAGATGGGTCAGCGTCAGCCAGGGACTGGGATTTACCATCGCGGCCAGCGTACTCATCGGTGATGATAACGGTCTTGATGCCTTCAGCCTCGATCTTCTTGGTGTTCATGATCAGGTCGGTATCTGGGTTGCCGAAGCCTTCCTGGGAAATGATAACGCCATCGCAGCCGAGGTATTTAGCCAGCTTAGCGGACCAGTTGGAGGAACGCTCTTTATCAGCCAGATATACGTTCTCGTTTGTGATGATCATGCCAACGAAGTTCAGGGTCTTTCCGTGCTGCTCGAACAGGTCGGTAACAACAGGGTTGTTCATGTGAACGTAAGTTGGGTTCTTATCGCAGGAGGATACGCAGTTACCGGAAACGATTGCGCCATCCATAACCTCGGTTGGGGTGATGATGGTGGTCAGAGTCTTCTTTGCATCGACGCCGTATACATAGGTGTCATGCAGCAGGCCCTGAGACTGCAGCATCTGAACGTAAGCAACTCTTGGCAGGTTCGGATATTTTGCAGCGGACTCAACGATGTTGTCGAATTCGTAAACCTTAACCTCATCTGGGGTGATGTTGCGGCCCAGCTCGCCCAGGAAGCAGGCAATCTTGAAGCCAGCAATTCTCAGAGCATACTCATGCTCATGCTGTTTGAGGCCTTCTTTTGGCTCCATCTTTACAACTACGTTGTAGGTCTTGGAGAATGGGGTGTACTCAGCGCCCGGACCGGACATATCGATGATGCCTTCCTGGAAGCCGACGATCTTACCGGTGGTAACAACAGCAGCGCCTTTGAGGACGTTGGTCTTGCCTTCGCCAACGGTGTCTACCTTAGCGATCCATCCTGGGAAGATGCCGCCAGGACCCTCAACCTTTACGCGAGGCTCGATGACGTCTTTAACCGGGGTGATTCTTACGCTCTCGCCTGGACGAGCAAGGAAAACTTCGCAGGAAGCGATGTTTTCATCTTCCAGAGCGATTTTGCAGATTTCTTCTTTGTTAACGTACAAAACGCCGTTTTCTACTTTTGAACCTTCGTTTGAAAACTGAACATCGTGAATAAGGATATTACCGAGTTCCAACTTTTTCAAAGCGAACACCTCCTTGTTAATATAAAACCCTTTATCTTTCTTAAACCGAACCCTTTTGCAGGTCCGGGATAAGCACCATGAAGTTTAAAAAACGTCCGGCACACTGGAGAGTGCGGAACGAATGAGGGTGAAGTCGATCAGCTGAAAGTCTTCCCGCACGCTCTGCGGCATGTTCGGGTACTTGACGCCAAATTTGTCGGCAGTCACAATGCTGTTTTCGATGATCGATTCATCTCTCGGGTCCATCTTGCCGGTAGCTTTGCCCACCATGATGGACTTATAAGGCGTCTCATTTGGTTTGACGCTGCCAGAAAGCGGGTGGGTGAGCAGACGGTGTCCGGCATAGATCATGTCGCGCACCTTGCACAACACCTCGCGATAGGTAATGTCGGCATAGTCGACTTCAAATTCTTTGCCCAGCTCATCGCGGACTTTTGGATTGTTGGTTACAATGACAAATTTCATGTTTTACCTCTCGAAACCCTTTCGTTTTGTCAGCCCAGGATATAAAAAAGAGCAAAAAACAACTCAAAACCGTGCCTTTCGCTCTGTTTGTTCCCCCTGCAGAATTTCCAGAGATTTGTCAAGCGGCGGTGCTGGGCCTGAGATTTTTACAAACGGAGGCTGGCCGTTCTCCGTGCTTATTCCCTACGGCACCCCTGGGATTATTGGTCCTGGGGATTCTCCCACCGCTTTCATCCAAAAATATTGTTTTTTTCCACGAAAATGGTGCCGATAAACTCCGACTCCCGCTTTATCGACAGCGTCTATCGTCTGAATTTACGGCAATAGATATTTCCAATTTCATTGTCTTTATTATAGCTGATTTCACAATATTTTTCAAGGGTTTTTAGCCTGAGCGAATAGTAAGTTTTCGACTCTTTTTTTTAGTAACTTTGTATATTATTTGACGATCCATCGTACAAGATACAACAATTTTTTTGTCTTGAAACGATCAAAAAATCGCGTTTGTCAAGATTTTAACGTCCAGTTTCAGGCGTTTTGGAGAATTTCACCTATCGCCTTGACAGCCCAGTCGACATCCTCGGTTGTATTGGCGTAACCAAAGGCAAAGCGGACGGTTCCCTGCGGATAGGTTCCCAGTGTTTTGTGCGCGTTTGGCGCACAGTGCATGCCGCAGCGGGTGCTGATGCCGTACTCGTTGTCCAGGCGGAAAGAAATCTCCGCATTGTCATAGCCTTCAAAGTCCAGCGAGACTACCGGCCCGCGCATCGACAGATCCCGTGTACCCGCCAGATGAATCTTCGGGTTTCCCAGTGCGTCTACCTTGTCGATAAAGTCCTTGCACAGCGCCATCTCGTGGGCATGGATGGTTTCGATGCCGGTCTGCTCCAGATAGCTCAAAGCTGCATGCAGGCCATAGATTCCGGGGATATTCTGGGTGCCGGACTCAAACTTGTCCGGCAAAAAGTCGGGCTGAATCTCCTGATCGGAGATGCTGCCTGTACCGCCGCTTACCAGCGGGATCATCTGAGAGGCAACCTCATCGCTGACCAAAAAGCCGCCGATACCCTGCGGGCCCAGCAAGCTCTTGTGGCCGGTGAAAGCGAGCACGTCGATGTGCTGGCGCTTCATATCAATCGGGAAGGAACCAGCTGTCTGCGCAGCGTCCACAACAAAGACAAGGCCGTGCTTCTGGCAGATCTCCCCCACCGCTTCCAGCGGCATCAGGGTGCCGCTGACGTTGGAGGCGTGCAGCATAATAATCGCCTTGGTGTTCGGACGGATCAGCCCTTCGATGGCATCCACCTGCATCTTGCCCTCTCGGTCGCAGGGAATGCGGTCAAAGCTGACACCCTGATCGACCATCTGGTTGAGTGGGCGCATCACTGCATTGTGCTCCATAGCAGAAACTAAAACGTGATCGCCTGGGCGCAAAAAGCCCTTAATGATGTAGTTTAAGGAATAGGTGATGGACGGTGTAAAAATGACATTTTTAATCTTGTCAAAGTGGAACAGCTTGCACAGCTTTTCCCGCGTCTCGATGATGACATCCTCCGCCGCATAGGCAGCTTGATAGCCGCCGCGATTGACGTTCGTGCCAACATTTTCGATAAAGTCACAGACAGCCTTTCCAACGCCGGGCGCTTTGGGATAGGAGGTGCTTCCATTATCAAGATAGACTCTCTTCATAGCGATTCTCCTTTTTCGATCTATGTACCGTTCTTTCATCATTTTCTGTAAATTTAAAGGTGATAGGGGTTTTTCCAGTCCATATACCGGGACCTCACGGGGGCGCACTTCCCCCTTATTCGAGTGATTCTATCTTCATTATAACATCTTCCTCTTTTCTTTCTATAATTATTTAAAAAATCTATCTGTTTTTGTTTTTTTATAGGCAAAAACTATTTTTCTTTTTCCTTCATCTGATATACACTAAGGTTGAACTAACAAAATTTGACAGTTTTGCCACTGTCAAGAAGAAAGAGAGTGTGTTTTTATGAAGGACAAAAAGGCTTATGCCGGCATTGTCATCACCGGTGCGGTGATCGGTCTGATCGCTGTGGCGCTGGTCGTGCTCGGCAACCCGAAAAACATGGGATTCTGCATTGCCTGCTTCCTGCGCGACATTGCAGGTGCAACCAAACTGCAAACCACCGGTACTGTACAGTACTTCCGTCCGGAAATCATCGGCCTGGTAGCCGGTGCACTGGTAATGGCGATGGTCAGCAAGGAGTTTTCTCCTAAAGGCGGCTCCGCTCCGGTTACCCGCTTCTTCCTGGGCGCTTTTGTCATGATCGGCGCACTGGTATTCCTGGGCTGCCCACTGCGCATGGTTCTGCGTATCGGCGGCGGCGACCTCAACGCTGTTGTCGGCCTCGTTGGATTTGCCTGTGGCATCCTCGGCGGCATCTTCTTCCTCAACAAAGGCTTCTCCTTGAAGCGCACCTACAAGATGACCACCTCTGAGGCACTGACCCTGCCAATCGGCCTGGTTGTCCTGTTTATCCTGGTTCTGGCTGTTCCTGCACTGTTTGCTTTCAGCACCGAAGGCCCTGGCTCGATGCATGCCCCTGTCATCATCGCACTGATCGCCGGTCTGGTTGTCGGCGCACTCTGCCAGAGATCCCGTATGTGCATGGTAGCTGGTATTCGCGATTTGGTTCTGTTTAAGGACTGGAAATTGATCCTCGGATTTGTTACAATTATTATCGCTGCCCTGATCGGCAACCTGGTAACCGGCAACTTCAATCTCGGTTTCTCCGGCCAGCCGATCGCGCACTCCGTACAGCTCTGGAACTTCATGGGTATGCTGATCGTCGGCTTTGGTTCCGTCCTCCTCGGCGGCTGCCCACTCAGACAGCTCATCCTCACCGGTGAGGGCAACACCGACTCCGCCGTCACCGTACTGGGCTACATCGTCGGCGCTGCGTTCGCACATAACTTTGGCCTCGCTGGCGCAGCTGCCACTGCGGACAGCATCGGCGGTCCTTCCACCGCCGGCAAAGTTGCCGTCATCATCGGCCTTGTTGTCATGCTGATCATCGCTGCGGTCAACACCTTCAAGGCAAAGAACAACGCATAACCCATCTTCCCAAGAATAAAGGAGCTGAACATTATGGCAGACAAACATGTTGTAGACGCGCGCGGACTTTCCTGCCCGCAGCCGGTCCTGATGACCAAAAAGGCCTTGCAGGCTGACCCATCGGCCAAAGCCTTTGAGATCATCGTCGACAACGGCACCGCCAAAGAGAACGTCACCCGCTTCGCGACCAATTCCGGTTTCACCGTAACGGTCACCGAACAGGATGGCGACTTCCACCTTGCGCTGAAGAAGTAATGGCTGGATACACCGCCGCGCCAAGCTCTGATGAGCAGAAAAGGATGATACCATGACCTACATTGCAACCTTTTTCACCCACTTTGCGGCGGTGAACTTTTCCCGCCAGCTCAGGGAAGCCGGCGAAAAGCCGCTGCTGATGCCGGTACCGCGCAAGTTGAGTTCCTCCTGCGGAACCTGCGTCAAATTCTTCTACGACGGGGACATCCAGACCTATGCAAAATCTGGCATCTTCGATGAGGACGTCGACACAATCTATTCTGTAGAAAACGACACCTACACTCCCGTCTATCAAAACCACATCCGATAAAAAAAGTCCCAGAGAAAAATCTCTGGGACTTTTTTTGCCCTTTTTTAGGCGCTTTGGGCCCTCACTGCGCAAAGTGGTCAAAGCGCTCCTCTATGATCTGCGGTACAATCAGCGCTGCACTCATCTCGGTGACCTCCTGAATAAACCGCTGCGCCTCGTCCTTTTTAAACAAAATCCGCATGCGCACCACGGCGCCAAAATCGGTGTCCTCCACGCGGCAGGTGTAGTTTGGCAGAATATAGGTGAGCTTGCCATAAAACGAATAGTCCAGCTCCATCGAGAGCACAACACAGGTCGTCATCAGCTTGCGCTGAGCGGCATCCACCGCAATCTTGGCTCCGTGCGAATAGGCCCGCACCAGGCCCCCCGCTCCCAGCAGAATGCCTCCGAAATAGCGGGTCACCACCACTGCAACATCGACAAGGCCCTCTTTTTCCACGCAATCCAGCATCGGCACCCCCGCCGTGCCCTGTGGCTCGCCATCATCCGAGTAGCGCTTGATGCCATTGCGCAAGATGTAGGCGTAGGTGTTGTGGGTCGCGTCCCGGTGCTGCTGGCGGATCGAAGCAATAAAGGCCTGCGCCTCCTCCTCGGTCTGCACCGGCGCAATGTGCCCGATAAAGCGGGATTTGCGCTCGACAAACTCGTCCTCGGCCGGACCATATATGGTTGTGTACTCCTGCTGCATCGCTCTTCCTCCCAAAACAGTATAGCAAAAAGGCAATGCGCCTTTGTCAATCCAAAAACGCATTGCCCTGTATGGCCTTTTGTAAGAACTTACTTCTTTTCGTTATTCAGGCCGAAACGCTTGTTGAAGCGGTCTACACGACCACCGGTATCAACCAGTTTCTGTCTGCCTGTGAAGAAAGGATGACACTTTGAACAAATTTCAACGCGCAGATCCTTTTTTGTAGAACGAGTTTCAAATTCTGCACCACATGCACATCTGATAACGGTTGGCTCATACTTTGGATGGATTCCCTGTTTCATCTTGGCTAGTCACCTCTTTCTGAAAACACATAAAATAGCAATATACATAGTACCACACCCCGGCCAAAAATGCAAGCGCTTTTTTCTGGTTTTCTGCCCTTTTTTGAGCACAAAAAAATTTTGACAAAAAAAGTTGTCATCCCCTATTGACAAATATACTTGTCAATGCTATGATAAGAGCAACAGAGAATGACAAATATATATGTCATTTTGACAAGGATTTCCGTCATTCAAAGACAGTCACAAAGGAGGGATTTGGGTGCCACTGTACAACACCTTGAAGGAATATCGAGCGCGGTACCACCTGAGCCAAACGGAGCTGGGCAACCTTGCTGGGGTATCCCGACAAACCATCAGCTTAATCGAGCGGGGGGACTATAACCCCTCGGTGACGCTGGCGCTGAAGCTGTCCAAAATTCTAAACGCCACCGTCGAACAGCTGTTCTCCTATCAGGAGGATGGCCAAAGCAAAGAATAAAGTTGTTTTCATGTTAAGGAGGAAGCGCAATGAAAAAACATCCCATGTTCAAATATGTTCTAATTCTGATTGTTTCCGGAGCCTTCGGTGCGGCCGTCTCCTATCTGATGGCCAGCTTTGAGGATGGCGTAGTCGGCCTGTTGAACACCGCATACTCTCTCTTTGGCCAGCTGCTCACCCCGCTGCATCTGAGCATCTGCCTGTTTCTCTCGCTGGCCGCGGTCTTAATGACCCTACAGCTGCGCAAAAAGATCCGCTGTGCTACCGAAGCCAACCGCGAGGAAATTTTTGAGCAGATCGAAAACAGCTCCAGCTGCAACAATACCCTCGCTTTGTGCTCGCTTTCCACCATCCTCAACTTCTTCTTTCTGGGAGCGTCGATCACCTATCTGCAACCCTCAAAAATCCTGATCTCCGCTGTTGCAACACTTGTTTTTCTCTCGCTGAACACCTGGATCGAATGTTCCCACGTCTCACTTGTCCAACAGATGAATCCGCGCTTTGTCAAGGCGGACCCCATGTCGATGCGTTTCCAAAAAGATTGGGAACAGATCAGCGACGAGGCCGAAAAGATGCACATGTACCGCGCCGCCTGGAAGAGCTTCCACGCTGTACAGCTTGCCTTGATGATCTCCTTTGTCGTCTGCTGCCTCCTTTCCATCTACATTCCGCTCGGCCTTGCTCCCTTTGTGCTGATTGCAGCCATCTGGTGTGTCCACACCTTTAGCTACATTGCAAACGCAAAATAATGACTGTTTGCCGTGGAGGAAAAGTGTTCCGACTTTTCCTCCACGTTTTTTCTCCTTTGCAGGCTAAATGCCGCTGCAAATCCAAGGTCCTTACTCCTTTTACCCTTCCCTATCCTCTAAAAAGATGGTATAATGGAGCAAAAGAAAACATTGGAGGGATGTGTTTTGTACAGCTGTGTCAAAAGCTACGGAATTAGCGGCATCGACGCCTACCCGGTCGCGGTGGAAACCACCCTGACCCGCGCCCTGCCCGCCTTTGAAATTGTGGGTCTGCCCGATGCCGCTGTCAAGGAATCGCGCTCCCGCGTCCAATCCTCCCTCCATCAGGCAGGCTTCCAGTTCCCCATCGCCAAAATCACCGTCAATCTCGCCCCCGCAAGCCAGAAAAAGTCCGGGCCAGTCTTTGATCTCCCCATCTTCCTCACGGTGATGGCGGCCTCCGGCCAGCTGCCTCAGATCCCGCAGGACGCCGCCTTTGTCGGTGAATTGAGCCTTGCCGGCGAACTGCGGCCGATCAACGGCGCGCTCTCCATGGCGCTCAAAGCAAAGGAGGATGGGCTGCACGCCCTCTACCTCCCTGAGCCCAACGCCAAGGAGGCCTCCATCGTCGACGGGCTGACCATCTACCCTGTGCAGGACATCCAGCAACTGTGCGCCTGCCTGCAATCGGAAAAAGCCATCCAACCAGTTCCCTTTGACCCCGCCATGCTGCTGGAGGGCGGCAACCACTTTTTAGAGGATCTGTCCGATGTGCGCGGCCAACCGTTTGCCAAGCGGGCACTGGAAATCGCAGCAGCCGGAGGGCACAACCTCCTTTTGATCGGCCCTCCCGGTACCGGCAAAAGTATGCTGGCCAAGCGCCTTCCGACCATCCTGCCAAAACTCAGCTTTCAGGAGGCCATCGAAACCACCCGCATCTATTCGGTAGCCGGGTTGCTGCAACCGGACCATCCGACCATGAACACCCGGCCTTTCCGTGCGCCGCACCACACCGTCTCCCCTGCCGGGCTGACCGGCGGCGGCTCCAGCCCGATGCCCGGAGAGATCTCCCTGGCGCACAATGGAGTGCTGTTTTTGGATGAGCTCCCTGAATTTCAGCGGCAGGCTCTGGAGGTGCTCCGGCAACCCATCGAGGACAACCGCGTCACCATCTCCCGCGCCTCCTCGCGGGTGACCTATCCGTGCTCGATGATGTTCGTCGCCGCGATGAATCCCTGCCCCTGCGGCTACCGCGGCCACCCCAAGATCGCCTGCACCTGCACCGAAGCTGCCGTACAGCGGTACATTTCCCGCGTATCCGGCCCTCTGCTCGACCGCATCGACCTGCACGTCGAAGTGATGCCGGTGGATTTTCAGGATCTGACCGCTGCCAACAACGAGGAAACCTCCGCTACGGTGCGCGCAAGGGTGGAGGCTGCACGCCGCATCCAACAGGAGCGTTTTGGCTCTGAAAAGATCAGCTGCAATGCCCGGATTCCAGCGGGCCGCTTGCAGCAATATTGCCCCTTGGAGGGAGAAGCCCTGCAGTTTTTGCGGGAATCGTTCGAAAATCTTGGGATGACGGCCCGCGCCTACGATCGAGTTGTCAAGGTTGCGCGAACAATCGCCGACCTTGCCGGAGAAGAAAAAATTGCCAAACGCCATGTGGCAGAAGCTCTGGCCTATCGTGCCCTCGATCAAAAGTATTGGTATGAACACTATTCGGTTGAACGATAGACGATCAAACACCTGCCTTTAAAAGGCAAAAAAAGCTTGGGGAGAACTCCCCAAGCTTTCTTTTTTATCGGCTGTTTTGCATTGTACGTTTGAGCTGCACCCAAAACGGGAGGAACAGACAGATGGCTGTCAGCATCGCAAGGAAGTCGGCAATCGGAGTGGCCCAGACAATTCCCCGCACACCCGCCAGGGCATTCATCAAAAACATAAAAGGAATATCCAATCCCCCTTTGCGCAGCAGGGAGAGAACCAGCGGCTGCACCTTTTTGCCCACCGACTGGAAGATGGTGATGACAATCATCGTCACCGAGATGCACGGCCCCGTGATGCAGATGATCCGCTGAAACAGCTGCCCATACTCCACCGTCTCTGGATCGGAGATGAAGGCGCGCACAATCGGGTGCGCACAGGTAAAGAGCAAGGTCGTGCTGATCAGCGCTACCGTCAAACTCAGCAAAAAGGTGGTCTTGATCGCGGACATCATCCGGTGATAGTTCTTCGCCGAATAGTTGTAACCGATCAGCGGCAGCACGCCCTGTGACATGCCGGTCGCAATGGCAAAGGACAGCATGTCGATCTTTTTGGCAATGCCGATTCCCGCAACCGCTGCATTGGAATAGGAAACCATCAACTTGTTGATGGTGATGTTGGAAACTACACCCATCAGATTCATCATGCAGCTGGGCAGTCCAACCAGCAATACCTCTTGCGGGATGTGGCGCGACCAAGTATACAAGCGCGGATGGAAGCGGATCACTGTATCCGGACCCCGATGGAGAATCAGGATGAAGAAGTATATCGTCGCAATCAGGTTGGAGAGCATCGTTGCAATGGCTGCACCCGCTACCTCAAATCCAAAGCCAAAGATAAACACCGGGTCCAGGAAGATGTTGAGCACACCGCCCATCGCGACGCCGAAGCTTGCCTGCCGGGAAAATCCCTCCGACCGCACCAGATGGGCAAGCTGCTGGTTGAGCACGGTGGGAACGGCGCCAACTGTGATGGCCCAAAAGACATATTGGGCACAAAAGCGGTAGGTTTCCTCATTGGCACCCACTGCCGGCAGGATGGTTGGGGCAAACAGATACAAAAGGATGCCGTACGCAAGGGAAATCCCTATGGCCGTCCAGATGCTGAACGCCGCGGCCGATTTTGCCCTCTCCCGGTCGCCGATTCCAAGGCTTCTGGAAATTAAACTGGAACCACCGATGCCAAAGAGGTTGGCAAGGCCGGTCAAAAAGATAAACAGCGGCATACACAGCGACACCGCCGCCACCTGATTGGGGTCGCCCACCTGTCCAATAAAAAAGGTATCTGCCATGTTGTATACGACGGTAATCAGCTGGCTGATGACCGTCGGCACAACCAGTGAGACGACAGCCCTCCCCACCGGCATCCGTTCAAATAGTTCTGTGTTGTCTGCTCTCATCAAAAGATCGCTCCTTTCCCCGTACTGTGTTCTTTATTCCCCCTGCTCTTTGCTTTTGCGAATGGTATTGAGCCCATCTGCCACACATTGAATCGCGATGCGGTAACTTTCCTCCCTGCTGGCAGGAAAGTGTGAAAAGCCTCCCGACTCTTCATGGGAGACAAAGCCGTGCATCATCGCCCGCAAAACGCGCTGCCAGTGAATCTGCTGCACCTGGTCCAGACAATACCCGGCAAGTACCTGCAAGATGGGCTCGGTGATCTGGCCGGCAGCAAGCTCCAGCACCTTGTTCTGGTGCTTTTGCAGCCCCATGACAACGTGGTACAGCTCGCGGTGCTCCAACGCAAAGCTGCGGTATGCCTGGGCAATGGCAAACAGCGCATCGTCCCCCTTTTTCCCGGCAATCGCCTGCTGCTCTGCACCGACCATCCGTGCCACCGACTCCAAACCAATATCGGTAAAGAGCGCCGCCATATTTTCCACATGGTTGTACAGCGAGGCCGTGCGGATGTTTAAGCTTTGGGCAAGCTTTGCCATCGAAAAGTGCTCCAACCCCTCGCGCTCGATCAGCTGTACCGCCGCTCGCACAACGGCCTCATGGTCCAGTCCCATCCTCGGCATACCCACTCTCCCTTTCTTTTTGGCTCTTTTTTCAGTATAAACTAATGGTATTAGTTTGTCAATCTTTGCACTCCATCTTTCCCCTATTTGGGAGCACAGCTGCCGCTCTGGTGACCGCTGCTAAAAAAATTTCCACCTTCTCTTGACAAAGAGCGGAAAAGCTGCTATGCTCTAACTGTACTATTTAAACTAATACACTTAATACGCATTCCATCGGAGGTGAGACCTTGATTCATATCGACCTGCAAAGCCGTACTCCCATCTATGAACAGCTTCAGGAACAAATTCTGCGCCTTTCCCTTGTCGGTGTTCTCGACCAAAACCAGCAGCTACCCTCCGTACGGTCCCTCGCCCGAGAGATCGGCGTCAATCCCAACACCGTCGCCAAGGCCTATCAGGAGCTGGAGCGGCAGGGCATCATCTATACCGTTCCGGGAAAGGGAAGCTTTATCTCCCCCGATGTTGCGGGGTTGAGCGCTCCCAAACAACAGGCGATGCAAGAGGTGCTGGACGCCTGTGACCGGGCACTCGAACGCGGGATCAGCCCCGATCAGCTGCTCGAGCAAGTCGAGCAGCACCTCAACCCACCCGCAGGAGGAGGAAACAACCATGATTAAAACCGAAAACTTAAAAAAACAGTTTGACACAACAATCGCGCTGGATTCCCTCTCCACCACCATCGAGGAAGGCAGAATCTATGGATTGGTCGGCTCCAACGGTGCGGGCAAATCCACCCTGCTGCGCCTGCTGGCCGGGGTCTACCGCCCCACCTCCGGCAGCCTGCAAATTGACGGGGAAGAGGTCTTTGACAACACCAAGATTCAGCAGCGCATCTTCTTTATTCCCGACGAGCTGTACCAGATGCCCGGCGCCAGCCTGCAATCTCTGGCCCAGTTTTACCGCGCCCTCTATCAGAGCTGGTCGGATGCACGCTATCAAAACCTGCTCTCCCACTTTCCCATCCCGCCCGAGCGCAAGCTGTCAGCCTGCTCCAAAGGCATGCGCCGCCAAATCTCCATCATCCTTGCGCTGAGCTGCCAACCAAAATATCTGTTGCTGGACGAAGCGTTCGACGGACTGGACCCGGTCATCCGGGTGGCGGTGCGCAAGCTCATCGCCGACGACATCCTCCAGCGCGGCACCACCGTGCTGATCGCCTCGCACAACCTGCGGGAGCTGGAAGATATGTGCGACGAGGTCGGCCTTCTGCACAGCGGAAAAATCTTGTTTCAAAAGGATCTCAACGATCTGCGCTCCGGCTTTGCAAAGGTACAGCTGGTGGCCCGCCCCCTTCCTTCCCGGCAGGAGCTGCAAAAATATATCGATATCCTCTCGTACAAAGCGACCGGCAGCGTGGCGGAGATCGTCGCACGCGGCAATGCAGCACAGGTACAGCAAAAGCTCAGTCCACTGCACCCGCTGCTGTGTGAGAGCGTACCGATGACCCTAGAGGAAATTTTCATCACAGAAATGGAGGCTGTAGGCTATGACTACAACAATGTCATCTTCTAAGAAAAAAGCGATGCCCTATCTTCTGCACAGCGTCCTGCGCCAAAATGTGATGGCAATGCTCCTCTTTGCTGTCTGCCTGATCTTTTGGACCACAATGGACACGGTCAATACGGTCATGCAGTTTGACCCCTCCTTTCAATCTGCGCACATTCCCCTGCTCTCCGGTTCCTATGCCTTCCTGTTCTTCGGCGGCAGCGTGCCGGTGCTGTTGGCGGCAGTGCTGTTCCACTACCTGCACAACCGTCAGTCGGTGGACTTTTATCATTCGCTGCCCATCACCCGCACCCAGCTCTTCTTCTCCCGCTATTTCGCCGGGCTGATCTTTCTGCTGGTGCCGGTCATCCTGGCAAAGCTGCTCGTCTTAATCGTCCAATTTGTCAACCTGTATGGGCCTTACTACAGCGCCGCTACCCTGCTTTCCTATGCAGCATGCGATCTGCTGTTCTGGCTGATTATGTACACGCTGGTCTTTACCCTGTCCTGTATGGTGGCAGTCACGGCCTCCAACGATGTTGAGAGCATCGTCTATTCGGTGGCGGTCAACGGACTGCTCAGCGGACTGGGCATCATCATCACCGTCTTTCCGAACAGCCTGTTCGGCGTGCGCATTTCGGTCGAACCGCTCGAATTTCTTTCCCCTTACGGCGTCATGCTCTTCTATGCCGACCGCTTTACCTACAACTTCGACCATCCGGTGCAGAGTTTGCCGACAGCCTTCATCTGGTTGGCTTTGGGCGTGCTGGGATTGTGGGTCGCCATCCGGCTTTACAACCGCTTCCAGAGCGAATGGGCACAGCAGTGGGGACGTCAGACCCCCTTCACCCAGGTGATGAAGGTCTGTGCCGGCATTTTGGCAACCTATGTGCTCTTCTCCTTCCGTCCGTTGCCAGGCCTCGTCGACTGTGCGCTCCTGTCCGCCGTGATCGGCGCACCGGTTGGCTATCTGATTGTCGAAGGCATCACCGGCAAGGGCTTCCAAAAGCTCAAAAAGAATCTGCCATACATCGCCGCCACCCTATTGATCTGCCTGTGTGCCCCGCTCTTTTTGGCAACCGACGGATTTGGCACCGTCGAAAAGGTGCCGCAGGCCGACGATGTCAAGTCGGTCGAGGTGCAATTTTATGGCGCCAACCAGTACTATTCCTACGCATGGGTTGACCACAACGGAAATTATCAGAGTCTCGAAGAATCCAACACCAATTCGGTCACGGTGACCGACCCACAAGCAATCGGCATCGTCACCCAACTGCATGAGATTGCCCTTGATCATCGCGACTATTTGGGAGAAATGAGCAACCGGATCTCCTTCACCTATTCGCTAAAGGGCATCGGCGGCAAGATGCAGCGCATCTACTCCCTCCCAGCTTCTGCAATTCCTCTGATCGAAGAGCTGCGCTGCCAGCCTGAGGTCATCGAGCAGAGCGAACCGGTGTTTGCATACACCCCTGAGGTGCTGGAGTCGGTCGAGTGCTACGATAAAACAGGAACCAAGGTGGCTTCCATCACGCCAGAGCAGCGTCAGCAATTGCTGGAGGCAGTTCGCACCGATCTAGTGAGCTTGACCGCTGACCGCCTCAACGACCCCACCGCCGACCCGCAAATCGGGTATCTGGATTGGGTCGTCAAGGAGTACGACGAGCAGACGGGCAAAAATCTCGATCTGCACGACGAGTTGACCAGCCTGCGCTATGGTTCCAGTCAGCTGATCCTGCGCTCCTCCTATAAACACACCCTGTCCCTGCTCAAGAGCTGGGGCATTGACCTTGAAAATTCCGGCTTTTCTGCGGTAGAGCGGTTGGTCATCTCGATGCCGTCGCTCGACGACGTTCAGTTAGATCTTCAGCTGACACCACAGCTGAGACTGTCTGACCACCCCGGCAGCTACGATCAAAACCTCTCCTGGCCGGTCGACGACCCTGAAAAGATCGAACAGATTCTGCAGGCGGCAAGCTTAAACCGCACCAGCATCGCCTGCCACCCAATCTATCTGCAGGTCGGCAATTCCACCCAATCCTATATGGGACCGCTGTATATCGAGAACAGCACCCTGCTCTCTATCCTAAAGGGCAGCGACATTCAGATCCCTTACCTGCTCTCTGCTAAAGAGTATGGCGAATTCTCCGCTAACTACAACCAGGGCCTTCCGGCAGCTGAGCGGTCCACCACGACCGTCACCTCAACCTATAACCCGGATGGCACCAGCGACTTTGACATCTTCGACACCTCTACCAATTGGAGTGTGGCCGAATACGCCCGCCAGTGTAACCTGGATTGGTTTGAGGGCAAAACGGAAGAACAGCTTGCGGCAATGGAGTACACCGCCTTCGGAAAGGACCACGCGCTGTTCTATCAGGAATATATTCTTTATTGAGTTCTTCTTTGTTCACCCACATATAGAAAACACCACACGAGCCGCCCTGTAACCAGGGCGGCTCGTGTGGCTTTTTGTTTTTCTATAAAAAATTGGGAAATGGATGTCGCGATTTTTCCTTTAGAATCTTCGTCTTTCTAATCTGCGTTATTCTGCGCACTCCAAGCCAGTGCCACTGCGGCATAACCAGCAGCTCCAATGGGGAGGCAATTTTCATCAAACATTGTTTTGGGGTTGTGCGCACCGACCGCTTTGGTATAGTCGCCTACCGCGCTGCCCAGTGCAAAGAAGCTGGCGGGAAGCTGCTCGGAAATAAACGCAAAATCCTCCGAGCCCATTGCATGCAGGCCATCGATCCTCTGAACCTGCGGCTGGCTCTTTTGGATGACGTCGGCAAAGAATTCGGTCAGCTTGGCATCGCAGAGCAGTGCCGGGACGTTGTACAGCTCCTTCACCGTCGCCTTGGCGCGATAAACCTGCGCCACCGCCGGCACTACCTCGCCGATCCGGCGGATCAGGAAAGCAGCCACCTTCGGATCGAAGGTGCGCAGGGTGCCGCTCATCACACAGCGTTGTGGGATGACGTTCGGCACATCGCCCGCCTGGAACTGTCCAATGGTGAGCGCCGTGTGGGAAATCGGGGTGCATTCCCGGCTAATCAATTCCTGCAACGCCAGATGGATGTGCACGCCCACATTGATCGGGTCGATGCACTCGTCGGGAGTCGAACCGTGTCCCCCTTTGCCCTCTATCTCAATTTGGAACCCGTAAGCGGAGGACATCGCCTGGGTGCCGGTGCCGATCATACCGGTGGGCAGCTGAGAGGCAACGTGCATCGCAAAGGCCGCCTCCACCTTTGGATTTTCCAAAGCTCCCTCTTCGATGCAGGCTTTCGCTCCGGCAAAGATTTCTTCTCCCGGCTGGAAGAGCAGCTTTACCGGGCCGTGCAGCTGCTGTTCGTGCATCTTGAGCAGCTTTGCCGCCCCCAGCAGGATGACCGTGTGCAGGTCGTGTCCACATGCGTGCATCCGTCCGGGATTGTGGGAGGAAAACGGCAGGCCGGTCTCCTCCTGAATGGGCAATGCGTCCATGTCACTGCGCAGCATAAAGCACCTGCCCTCTTCGGGGCCAACCTGTGCCAATACAGCAGACCCGTTGACCAGCGTTTTGTAAGCGATGCCCATCTCATCCAGCTGCTTTTGCACAAAGGCGCTGGTCTGTGGCAGCGAAAGGCCCAGTTCCGGGTTTTGGTGTAAACTTCTTCTCCAATTGACCAATTCCTGCATCATTTCTTTTGCCTGTTCGAATAGCTCCAGCATCATCTTTCCTTCCTTTCCGCTGTGTGTTATGGTAAAATACTCTATATTTTCTTTTTATATTACTAAAATCTTTGTTTATTTTACTTTATCATATTATTTAAAAAAACAGTTATCCCGAATCTTTTATGTGTTATAATAAATATACTATAACAAAGAAGGCGCTATTCCCATAAACCGATACTATCCACCGAAAACCAGCTTCCGGGAGGAAAAAAGAAAATGAATCTCAATCATCTGCAATACCTCACCGTGGTGGCACAGACCGGCTCGATCAATCGGGCCGCACAATCGCTCTATGTCTCCCAGCCGTACCTGAGCGGGGTAATCAAATCCATCGAGGAGGAGCTGGGGTTTGCCATCTTTCGCCGCACCAGCACCGGCGTTGAGCTAACCCCACTTGGAAAGCAGGCTTTGGACTCTGCCAAACGCATCCTTGCCGAACTGGACCGGATGCGGTCTCTCAAGGACCACCGGCCGCAAAGCTTGCGCATTGCCTCGGTCTATTCTCCCTTTTTTATGAAGTGCTTTCTGGAGATGCGGGCAAAGTCCGGCTCACAACCGCAGGACAGCTTTCAGGAAATGCCCTTGATAGAGTGTATGGAACAGCTCGCGCAGCAGCAGGTGGACCTTGCCTTGATGGTATTTATGGACGCTGCTAGGCCGTACTACCAGAGGCGGGCTGCAGAACACCACTGCCAGCTGCACAACCTCATACGCCATGTCCCTGTACACGTCATGATGCGCACCGGTCATCCTCTGGCCGTGGAACAAAACATCACTCTCGAACAGCTTCGGGAGTATCCGTTTGTCTTTTATGGGGATCAGGAGTCCCTCTCGCTGCTCAAGCGGTTGGGGGTTGGCGATTCCCCCACCTTGATCACCGTCTCGGATCGCGGCAGCTACTTCGATATTCTGCAAAGCGGAGACTATTTGAGCATCATCTCCCTTGTCGGCAAAAGCGGACCGGTGCGGCAGGATTTCTGCTATCTGCCGCTGCAGGCTTCCGGCTTTGCAATGGAATTTGTCTATGCGATTCGGGAAGGCGAACAGCTGACAGAGCGAGAAAAACATTTTCCTGTCTCTTATACACATCTCCGAGCCCACGAGACCTCTCTACATCTC